>Ga0272443_10000029_pt1 | contig 294552 bp, 287 predicted proteins | sample SSMAcet12_FD_193581 | JGI IMG/M metagenome (GOLD analysis project Ga0272443, IMG submission 193581) | Marine sediment archaeal communities from Little Sippewissett salt marsh, Falmouth, MA, United States - SSM-Acet-12 | ecosystem: Environmental > Aquatic > Marine > Wetlands > Sediment ... | reverse complement strand
CGCACTTCCTGCGCCACGACCGCGAAGCCCTTGCCGGCGTCGCCGGCACGCGCCGCTTCCACCCCGGCATTGAGCGCCAGCAGGTTGGTCTGGAAGGCGATCTCGTCGATCATGCCGATGATGTTGCCGATTTTCTGCGAGGAGTCCTCGATCTGCTGCATCGCGGCGACGGCCTGCTTGACCACCTCGCCCGACTTCTCGGCGGACGCCTTGGTGCGAGAGACCAGCGTGCCGGCCTCGTCGGCACGCGACGCCGATTCCTTCACCGACGCGGTGACCTCCTCGACGGCGGCTGCCGTTTCCTCGACAGAAGCGGCCTGCTGCTCGGTACGCCTCGACAAATCGTCGGCAGCCGAACGGATCTCGTCGGATGCGCCCTGGATCGTCGTCGCGTTTTCGCCGACGCTGCGCATCGCTTCCTCGAGCTTCTCGATCGAGTGGTTGAAGTCGAGCCGCAGCTTGTCCAGCGACGGAATGAATGCTTCCTCAATGCGCTGTTCCAGATCGCCGTCGGCCAGTCTCTGCAGGCCGCTGCCGATCTCGTTGACCGCCTTGACGCGGCCGGTGATGTCGGTCGCGAACTTGACCACCTTCATGACCCGGCCCTGCTGGTCGATGATCGGGTTGTAGGAAGCCTGGATCCAGATCTCCTTGCCGCCCTTGCCGAAGCGCTTGAATTCCTCGGAGACGAATTCGCCGCCGCGCAGCTTTTCCCAGAAGTCCTTGTATTCGCCGCTGCGCGCATAGGCCGGATCGACGAACATCGAGTGGTGCTTGCCCTTGATCTCAGCCAGGTTGTAGCCGAGCGCGCCGCAGAAATTTTCGTTGGCCGTCAGGATGTTGCCCTGCACGTCGAATTCAATGATGGCCTGGGCGCGCGAGATCGCGGCAATCTTGCCTTCGTCGTCTGCCGACTTCAGCTTCGCCTCGGTAATGTCGGAGGCGAACTTGACGACCTTGTACGGCTTGCCGTTGCGGCCGATGATCGGGTTGTAGGAGGCCTGGATCCAGATTTCCTTGCCGCCCTTGCCGATGCGCAGATACTCGCGCGCATCAAACTCGCCGCGGCCGAGCTTGGCCCAGAATTCCTTGTAGTCGCTGCTCTTCGCATAGGTCGGATCAACGAACATCGAGTGATGCTTGCCCTTGATCTCCGACAGGTCGTAGCCGAGCGCGTTGCAGAAGTTCTCGTTTGCAGTCAGGATATTGCCCTGCAGGTCAAATTCGATAATGGCGAGCGACTTGCTCATCGCCGCGAGCACGGTTTTGGCGTCGTCGCCTCTGCCCAGATTATTAAACATGCGTCATTACTCCCCAATGCGCTGCTGCCGACTCCCCGGCAGCACGGGCAAGGTTTCCCTAAGGTCGTTTCGATTCTCGGATATGGGACATGTTGGTAAACCAACGGCCCGGGATGTGGCGTCATGCTTACGCTGGACGATGAAAGTCCAAGCCATACCGGGCGACTGCAACATCTTGCAGTTTCGCTTAACAATTTATGAAGTTGACGTAACGGATTCCGGACTTAAGGGGGTGGTAATCCAATCCGATTGTTGTCAAAATAAGCTGTGACGGAATGACGCAGCGCCCAGAAAATAACTTAAGGGAAAGATCACATCCGATTGAATTAAATAACGATTTTACCCATGAGATCCCGGGCGGGAACCGCCATCCTTACTCGCCACCACCTTCCCTTACGTCATAATGAACAAACACCCGTAAGATTCTACGGTAAAAATTACACATCCCGCAGGCATCTTATTTTAGTCAAATGCCCTGAAACGGCTGCCAGAAAACATCCCGAAGCGATTTTTCGTGCGATGCAGGTCAGGGAATCGCTCCGTCGGGGGCCACAACGACTTCCGTTTTCCATTCGCCGCACAGCGCGGCCAGCGCATAGCTCAAGGGCCGGTCGGTGATGAAAGCGTCGATTTCGGCCAGCGACGCGATACGTCCCGGCGCCGTTCGCTGGAACTTGGAATGATCGGCGACAAGGAATGTGCGGCGCGCCTGCCTGATGATCGACTTGCTGACATTGACCTCCTGGATGTCGAAATCCAGCAGGTCTCCGTCCTGGTCGATCGCCGAGCAGCCGACGACCGCCAGGTCGAACTTGAACTGCAGGATCGTCTGCGTCGCCAGATCCCCGACGAGCCCGCCGTCGGAGCGCCTGAGCGTGCCGCCGGTGACGATCACCTGGCAATCCGGATTGACCGCCAGGATGTTCGCCACGTTGATGTTGTTGGTCACGACCAGCAGCTTGCGGTGATGCACCAGCTGCCGGGCGACGGCTTCGGTGCTGGTGCCGATATTGATGAACACCGAGGCGTCCTCGGGAATCCGCGCCGCGCAGGCCTTGGCGATCCGTGCCTTTTCCGCCTCGTTCAGGATGCGCCGGTCCTCGTAACCGATATTGGTCGTCCCCGACGGCAGCATCGCGCCGCCATGGACGCGCTCCAGCCGGCCGGCTTCGGCGAGTTCGCCGAGATCGCGCCGGATCGTCTGTTGCGTGACGGCGAAATGCTCCGACAGGTCCTCGACCGTCACACGTCCGTCGCGCCGCGCGATCTCGAGGATCTCGTTGTGGCGGAAACTCTGGTTCATGCGGATACCTCCTCACCGCGAGCGCTGGATGCGTGAAAACGCACGGTGCCGTTTTCTAGCGAAAACCGAACAAAAACGAAAACATATTCTTTTCATTTTTATTCGCTTCACCTAGGGTCCACGCGGAGCACACGTCAGGAGAAACAGGTGCCGAAGCCGGAAAATGACCCGATTTTCGATCTCCTTATCATTGGCGGCGGCATCAATGGCTGCGGCATCGCGCGCGACGCCGCCGGCCGTGGCCTGTCGGTTGTCCTTGCCGAAATGAACGATCTCGCCTCGGCGACATCCTCAGCCTCGACCAAGTTGTTCCACGGCGGCTTGCGCTATCTGGAATATTTCGAGATCCGGCTGGTGCGCGAGGCCCTGATCGAGCGCGAGGTGCTTCTGCGCGCCATGCCGCATATCAGCTGGCCGATGCGCTTCGTCCTGCCCTACAGTTCGGACATGCGTTTCGACACGGAAACCCCGGCGTCGAAGCTGCTGAACGCGGTCATGCCCTGGATGAAGGGCCGCCGCCCAGCCTGGATGATCCGGCTCGGCCTGTTCCTCTATGACAATCTCGGCGGCCGCAAGATCCTGCCGGCCACGAAGACGCTCGACCTCGCGGACACGCCGGAGGGCGCGCCGCTGCAGGACCGTTTCCGCAAGGCCTTCGAATATTCCGACTGCTGGGTCGAGGATTCCCGCCTCGTCGTTCTCAATGCCCGCGACGCAAAGGCGCGCGGCGCCGAAATCCTCGTCCGCACCAGGGCCGTCGCCGCCGAGCGAACCGGCGGGCACTGGTCCGTGATCCTCGAGGACACCGAAGCCGGGACCCAGCGGACCATCCGGGCGCGCGCCCTTGTCAATGCGGGCGGCCCCTGGGTTGGCGACATCATCCGCTCCAAGGTGCGGCTCAATTCAAGCGAAAGCGTCCGGCTGGTGCGCGGCAGCCATATTGTGGTTCCCAGGCTCTACGGGCACGACAAGTGCTATTTCCTGCAGGGAGCCGACGGACGGATCATCTTCGCGATTCCCTACGAAACGGATTTCACCCTGATCGGCACCACCGACCAGGACCATCCCGATCCGTCGGTGAAACCGGAATGCACTCCCGAGGAGCAGGACTATCTCTGCGCCTTCGCCTCCAACTACTTCAAGCGCCCGGTCACCCGCGAGGACATCGTCTGGACATATTCGGGCGTCCGTCCGCTCTACGATGACGGCGCCACTTCCGCCACCGCCGCCACCCGCGATTACGTGCTGAAGGTCGATGCCGGGGGCGGCGCGCCGATCCTCAACGTCTTCGGCGGCAAGATCACCACCTACCGCCGCCTCGCCGAAAGCGCGCTGGAAGAGCTTGCGCCGTGGTTTTCGGACCTGCCCGGCGCATGGACGGCCGGCGTCCCCCTGCCCGGCGGCGATTTCCCCGTCGACGGCGTGCAGGACCTCCGGAAAAAACTGGCGGCATCCTATCCGTTTCTCGATGATTTCCACCTGAAGCGCCTCGTGCGCGCCTACGGCACCGACGCCTTCGAAATGCTGGGCGATGCAAAGGATATCGGCGATCTTGGCCAATCCTTCGGCGCGACCATCACGGAACGCGAAGTCGCCTGGCTGATGGAGCGTGAATTCGCCCGCACGGCGCAGGACATCGTCTGGCGGCGCAGCAAGCTCGGCCTGCGCATGACGGCGCAGGAAATCGAAGCGCTGGACAGCTGGATGCAGCGCCGCCGGATCGAAGCCGCAAACTGATAGAAGGTGCAGTCCGCTTCATCCGGTCTGGCGCAGCGCCTGCCGGTCGATCTTGCCCGTCCCGGTTTTCGGCAGCTCGTCGATGTAGTCGATGATACGCGGGTATTTGAAAGGCTGCAGATGCGACTTGACGTATTCGCGCAGCCGCTCGCTCTGCTCGTCGCTCTGCTTCGACTTGTCCACCAGGCGCACCACTGCCCGCAGCGTCATGCGCCGGTCGGGCAGTTCGTGCGCCATGACGGCGCATTCATGCACGTCGGGATGCTCGTTGAGGCAGCGCTCGACTTCCAGCGGCCAGACCCACTGCCCGGAAACCTTGATCAGTTCGTCGGCGCGCCCCTGGAAGTAGTAGTAGCCGTCCTTCTCGACGAACCGGTCGCCGGTATAGATCCAGTCGCCGCGCATGGTGTCGCGCGTCTTGTCCGGCCGGTTCCAGTAACAGGGCGCGGAGGAGTGGCCGCGCACATACATCACGCCTTCTTCCCCGGGTGCCGCCGGCTTTCCTTCCGGCGTTTCGAGACGCACCTCGTAGCCCGGCACGCGTTTTCCCGCAGCGCCGATCCGGTGATCGTCGAGCGCGTTCGAGAGGTAGATATGCAACAGTTCGGTCGAGCCCAGGCCTTCGGTCGGACCGTGGCCGGTTTGTGCCTTCCACGCCTTGTAGACATCTTCCGACAGGACCTCGGCTGCCGACATCGACTGTCGAAGCGATGACAGGTCGCGCTTGTCGAGCGCTTCCGCGCGGGCGAGCGCGGTATAGAGCGTCGGCAGACCGAAAAGAACGGTCGGTCGCCATTGCTCGATCAGGTCAAGTACGTCGTCGGCGCGCGGCTGCCCCGGCATCAGCAGCGTCGTCGCGCCAACCGAGAACGGAAAGGTGATCGCATTGCCGAAACCGTAGGCGAAATAGATTTTCGGCACCGAGAAGCAGATATCGTCAGCATAGAGCTTCAGCACATGCGCGCCGAAGGAGGCATGCGTGTACGCCATGTCGTGATGCAGGTGGACCACGCCTTTCGGATGGCCGGTCGAGCCGGACGAATACATCCAGAACGCCATGTCGTCCGGGCCGGTATCGGCGCATGCCAGGCTGTCCGCCTGGCCGGAAAGGAAGTCCTTCACCGACAGCCGGCTGCCGCCTTCGGCCGTGCCGTTCGCGATGATCACCTTTTCGAGCGCCGTGCCTTGCAACGTGTCGCCGGAAAACCGGTCGGCAAGCGAAGCCTCGCACAGGGCTATCCGCGCAGCGGTATCTTTCAGGAAGAAATTCAGCACGTCCGGCGTGGTCTGGATGTTGAGCAGGACCGGCACGAAGCCCGCACGCACCGCGCCGAAGAAGGCCGCCGGATAGACCGGCGTGTCGTCGAGAAAGAACGGAATCCGGTCGCTGCGCTTGAGACCCGCCGCGATGAACGCATTGCCCCAGCGCGAAGCCTCGGAAACCAGCTCGCGATAGGTGAGATTGCCGCCGGGGCCGATGACCGCGGGCTTGTCGGGATTGCGCTCGAGATTGTCCCACAGCACCGCCGAGCAGTTCGGGTGGCCGCTCTTGTCGAAACCGATTTCCGCCGCGCCGGACGTGTCATCGCCGACGGGGTCCAAGACGTCGTCCGGCGCAGCGGCTTTTTCCGCCTCGTAACGCGCCATGAACTGCGGCGCGATGGTGCGCAGCCGGTCCATGTCGACCCGGCCCGAGCGCATCATGTAGTCGAACGCGAAGTCGAGCGGCTGCAAGTCCAGTTTGTCAGCGAAGGAATCGTACCACGTCGCCGAGGTGTTCGCGGCATCCACGATCTTCCTGGCGATCGGCTGGCGCTCCTGCTGGTAGGCGACGAGCGCCTCGTCGACATCATCATGCGATGCCAGCGACCGGACCAGCGCTATCGCGTCCTCCATGGCCAGCCGCGTCCCCGAACCGATGGAGAAATGCGCCGTGTGTACGGCATCGCCGAGCAGGGCATGCCTGCCGGCCACCCAGTTCTCGCACCACAGGCGCGGGAACTGCCGCCACATCGACTTGTTGGTAACCAGCGGCGCGCCCTCGAGCACGTCGCCGAAGATCTCGCCGCAAACCCCGGCGCTCTCCTCCTCGCTCATTCCCTCGAACCCGTATGCCCGGAAAGTCGGGTCGTCGCATTCGACGATGAACGTGCTGCGGTCCGGCGCGAAACGGTAGTGGTGCGCGTTGAACGCGCCCTCGCCGGTCTTCACGAAGCTCTGGGTCAGCGTGTCGAACGGGCGGGGCGTCCCGAACCACGCGAAATGGTTTTCGAAATGCTCGACCGTGGGCCGGAAGTCCGCCTCCAGCGTGCCGCGCACGAGGGAGTTCAATCCGTCCGCGCCGACGATCAGATCCGCCTCGAGTTCGTCCAGCGACGAGACATGATGCGAGAAGCGCATTTCGACGCCGAGGGACGCTGCGTGCTTGCGCAGGATCTCGTTAAACTCCAGCCGGCCGATCGCCGAAAAGCCGACACCGTCCAGGATGACGCGCTCATCCGGCAGGTTCAGCGTCATGTTCCGCCACCGCTCCATGTGCGGCGTGACGAGATCATGGATGTCGGGATCGTCGGCTTTCAGGAAATCGAGCGCCTGGTCGGAAAACACCACGCCGAAGCCGAACGTTGCACCCTCGGGATTTTGCTCGGTCAGCCGCACATGGACATGCGGCATCAGCCTGCGAAGCAGGATCGCCGTATAGAGCCCCGCCGGGCCTCCACCCAATATCTCGACCTTGGAAAGCCTGCTCATGATCCTCCCCTTCACTATCGACAAGCACGGAGCGGCAAGATACAAATAATTTCACATTGTGCAAAAGGTTTTGGATTATGGAATAATGGACGAACCGACCCACCGATTCTCGACACGAGTCAGCTTCGGCGATTGCGATCCCGCGGGCATCGTCTTCTACCCGAACATCCTCGCGTGGTTCGATCGCGCGTTTCACGACTGGCTCTGGGAGTTCGGCGGTCACGAAACCCTTTGCGAACGGCACGGCGCACTGGGCATCGGACTGATGGACGTTTCGGCGCGTTTTCTCCGCCCGATGAAGAACGGAGACCGGCTGGTCATCGACCTGGCGGTCGAGGAATGGCGGGAAAAGGCATTCAGGATCGCCTACGAGATTCGCTCGGGCACGAGACTGACAGCCACCGGCTGCGAGACACGAGGGCTGTTCGTGCAAGGCGAGACGGGTATGATTGCCGCGCAACTCGACTCGCTGCGCGAATTGCTGGAAAGCCATGACGAATAATCGACGAGAATCCGGGGAAACCGAGCCATCCGGCGGCATCCAGTCGCTCGATGCGGCGCTGAGGCTGCTGCAGGCCATGGCCCGGTACGGCAGGGCGGTATCGCTTTCCGAGATCGCCCGCGACTGCGACATGCCGCTTTCGAAGGCGCATCGCTATCTGGCCTCCTTCATCCATGCCGGCCTTGTCGCGCAAGCGGGCCGTTCGGGAAAATATGACCTTGGAACCGGCGCTCTCCAGCTCGGCCTTGCGGCCCTTGCGCGGCACGATTTCGTCAACCGCGCGGCGGAAGATCTGCCCGAACTGTGCGCCGAAACCGGCTTGACCGGGCTCCTGTCGGTGTGGGGCAACCAGGGAGCCACCGTCGTTCGCTGGGAACGCACGGCGTCCCCGACCATCACCTCGATGGGGCTCGGCACCACGCTTCCGCTGCTCAATTCGGCAACCGGCCGGGCCTTCCTCGCATGGGCGCCACTCGGCCCGATCCGGCCGATGCTCGATGCCGAACTGCGCCGCGCCAAACGCAACCCCGACCTCATTGCAGACCTGACCGCCACGGCGCAGGGCGTGGCGGCATTGCAGGAGAAAGTCCGCCAGGCGGGTTACGCCACCATCGACGGACGCTTCATCCCCGGTCTCGTAGCGATCGCAGCACCCGTCCTCGACTGGCAAAACGAGGCGCAGGCCGTCGTGACCCTCATCGGCACCGACGCGAACATCATCCGGCCCGGGTCGGACGCCGTGGAAAAGCTTGTCGCATTCGCCGCCCGGCAGTCGCTGGTCGAAACCGGCACGGATGAGGGAAAGAAGCGGCAGTTGCAGGCAGCCCGCGATCCTGGGTGAACGATGTCTCGACAAAGGGGACACGTCCGGGCCGGGAACGGGCGTGAATGCCTGGCGGAGGCCGCTTACAGCCCCTTGGGATGGGCCATGAATTCCTCGATGATCTCGTCCGGCGGCTTGACGTAGTCGGAAGTCCGGCTGATGCCCAGTCCGGTTTTCTCGCGCAGGCGCACCGCCATTTCCGCCATCTTCACGACGATGGGAATGCCGTTGATGACAGGCGCGCCGTCGACGCGGTGATCGTTGAGCTGCGAAAACAGCAGCATGGGGATGCCGCCGCCGGGGATCAGCACGTCAACGCCCTGCTCGACCAGCGGCTTTGCCTGCGCGTCGAACAGTTTGCGGACGGTCTCCAGCTTCTCGTCCGAGCCGAAGGCGGCGAGAATCTGGCCGGGTTCGAAATCCATCGCGTGCACGCCCGTCACCCGCTCCTTCAAACCGTATTTGCCGATCTGGTGGTGGAACCACGGGATGAAGCGGCGATTGATGGTGACGATGCCCGAACGCTGGCCCAGCTGGCATGAATAGAGCATCGACGCTTCGCCCATGCCGAGCACGGGGATATCGACCACCGAGCGCGCCTCGTAGAGGCCGGCGTCCTGGAAGTGGCCGATGATGAACGCGTCATAGCCTTCGCGCTCGGCCTTCACCGCGTTGCAGATGACCTCGCGGGCGCATCGAAACTCGACGATGGCATGGGCGTAATTGTCGTGCGGCGTAATGCCCTTGATATCGACCTGGGTGCCCGGGTCGACAATGGCGTCGAGATGCTTGCGCAGCTCGTCCCAATATTGCGCGCCATGCTCGTAATCGACATAGCTCTGGTACCAGATTTTCATTTGGCTAGCTCCTCATCAGGCCGGGCAGCCACAATGCGAGCTGCGGAAACAGCACCAGAATGACCACCAGCAGCAGCGTGCAAGCGATATAGGGAAAGGCGGCCCGCGCCACCTGGCCGATGGTGGTGCCGGGCGGACTGACGCCCACCATCACGAACAGCAGAAGCCCGAATGGCGGTGTCGCGAGGCTGAGTTCCAGCGCAAGCAGCATGATCACGCCGAACCAGATCGGCTCGAACCCGTAGGTCGCCGCCAGCGGCATGAAGATGGGCAGCGTCAGCATCATGATGGAGAGCTGGTCCATGAACATGCCGAGAATGATCAGCACGAGGAACATCAGCGCGAGGATGGTGTAGAAGCCGAACTCGAAGCCCATCGCGTAGGAGATCATCCCCGTCGAAGCGCCGGAGAACGCGAGGATCTGCGAGAAGGTGGTCGAGCCGACGATGATCATCAGCATCATGGCCGAAACCTTGAGCGTGCCCTTCATCGCGTCGACGACGGACACCCATGTCAGCTTGCGATAGATTGCCGCGAGGATGGTGACCGCCAGCGTGCCGAAGGCCGCCGATTCCGTCGGCGTCGCCCAGCCGAGCAGGATGAGGCCGACCACCGCGAAGATGACGATGCCCATGGGCAGGATGTCTGTCGCGATGGCGTAGGCGATTTCGCCAAGGGTGGCGCGCTCTGCGGCATAGCCCGGCGCGGCATCGGGATCGATCGCGATCTGGATCCGTATCGTCGCGGCGAACATCGCCGCCAGCAGCAGTCCGGGGACAAGGCCGGCGATGAGAAGCGCCCCGACATCGATCCGCGCCAGCGAGCCGAGAAGCACCGCCAGCGAGGACGGCGGAATGATCATCGCCAGCCCGCCGGTCGCCAGTATCGGCCCCATGATCATGTGCGGCTTGTATCCGCGTTCGATCATGTCGGGCATCAGCGTGGTGCCCAGCATCGCGGCGTTGGCCATGGACGAGCCCGACAGCGTCGCGAAGATGGTGCCGCCCCCGACCGTCAGGTAGGACAGCCGCCCCTTGATGCCGCCGAAGCATTTGTCCAGCGCATCGAAAACCCGCAGGGCGAGGCCCGTGTGGAACAGCAATTCGCCCATGATGAGAAAGAGCGGGACCGGCACGAGCGCGAAACTCGTCACCGACGTTGTGGCATTGGCGACCAGCTGGTCGATGCCGATCATGCCGCCCATGAAGACGTAGACGCCGACAATATTGATCGCGAGAAACGCGATGGCCACCGGCATGCCGAAGAACATCAGGAACAAAAGACCGCCCACCATCAGGCCGGCTGCTTCGTACCACGGCATCATGGCTGTCTCGCTCCAGTCTTGTCACTCCGGGTCAATGACTTGCCTCCCCGCCGTCATAGGTCTCGCCGCGCAGCAGCATTCGCAGGAACTCGAGCGTCATCAGCCCGAAGCCGCCCGACAGCATCGCGTAGAGGACCCAGGAGGGAATGTTGATCGACCGCATGTCCACCGAACCCGCAGCCACCATCTGCAGGCCAACCGCCGCCGAACGCCAAGAGAGCAGCGCCATGACGACAATGCACAGGACCAGAACGGCGCGGCCGGTCAGAACGCGAACCAGCCGGGGCATCGTCTCGACGAAGGACGAGATGGCCACATGCCCGTTTATCCGCACCAGCCACGGCGCCGCCGCCATGGTGGAATACAGCATGACATACTCAACCAGCGCGCTGGTCGATTGCGAAGGCCGGAAACCGGTATTGCGCAACACCACGTCGATGATGATGGCGATGGTAATGACGACCAAACTGACCGCACCTGTAACGGCCAAGCCGATGATCATCCTGTCGTAGAGACGCAAAAGCATGGGAACGTCCGTTCGGTAATCGGCGGCGGGCGCCCGGGTGACGCCCGCCGCCAGCTTCAATCAGCGACTGTAATAGGCTTCGCGAAGCGTGTCGTAGTACTGCGAACCGGCATCCTTCATCCGCTTCCACGCACTGTCATAGGCGCCGTCAAGATACGCCTTGGCGGCATCGCCCTCCAGCGTGATGACTTCCATGCCCTCGTCGCGGACGGTCTTGTCCGTTTCGGCGATCATCGTCTGGAAGTTGTCATAAGAGGTCTGCTCATATTCGGCAGCGGCCTCGTTGATGATCTTCTTGGCATCATCGCTGAGCCCATCCCACTTCGCAGGATTGATGACCACCGCGAGGTCCGTCTGGAAGAAGCCGGGATCGATCCGGTAGCGCAGGAACTTATCCCAGGACAGGTCCTTGATCGCGATGATCGGCCAGCCCGAACCATCGAAAGTGTGGCGCTCGAGACCGGTATAGACGTCCGGCACCGGCACGGAGACCGGGATCGCGCCGAGCGACTCGAAAAAGGAATTGTAGATCGGCTGCGACCGGATGCGCAGGCCGTCGAGATCCACGCCGCCGTCGTCGGTGCGTTTCGGCTCGTCCAGCGTGTAGATGTGGAACTGAACGCCGGTGTCGAGATGGGCCAGAAGATTGACGCCGAGCTTTTCGGAAAAAGCCTTCTGCATTGTCTCGAAGCCGCCATTCGCACGCGCTTCCGCAGCCGTCACGGTGGAGCCGACCCAGGCGTCCGCCTCGGGCATCGTGCCCAGATAGTAGGAGGCCGGACCATACTGCATGTCGATCACGCCGCGGCGCACCGCGTCGACCTGCTGGTTCGGCGGGAACATTTCGGGTCCGCCGACATAGTCGATCTTGATGACGCCTGCGCCCTTCTCGTTGACGAGGTCGACAAAGCCCTGGAAGCTCTGCGAGAAAGCGAGCGGCTTCGGGAACGCGGAGACCGCGCGCAGCGTCTCTTCCGCGCTGGCATTGCCCGCCATGGTAACAAGCGCGAGTGCGGTGCCCGAAAGGGCCACGCTGGCGATGCGCCGGCTTGGATGCTTTGAATAGTTCATGTTTTACGCTCCTCTGTTTGCACGGATTTTCCCTTCCGCCCGGGTTGCCGTCATTGATTGTCGAGCACCGGTTTTCTGGCCATTCCGGCGCTCTCCAGTGCCTTCAGAAAGTCCGCCATGCGGCGCTGGCGGTACGCTTCGACATCCATTTGCGAATAGTCGAAGAATCCCGATCCCGTCTTGAGGCCGATACGGCCTTCCTTCATGTTCCTCGAAATCACTTCGGGCGCCGCAAACCGCTCATCCCCGAAGGCATCCCGCAGGTAGTTGCTGGCGTAGTAGAGAATGTCGCCGCCGCCCCAGTCGATGAATTCGAGAAGCCCCAGGACGCCGAAGCGCAGACCGAAGCCGTAGGTGACGGCCTTGTCCACGTCCTCGGCGCTTGCGACGCCCTCCTCGACCAGGCGTGCCGCCTCGTTCATGGCAAGGGCCTGGATGCGCGGCACGATGTAACCGGGCGACGCCTTGCAGACGATCGGCACTTTGCCCATGCCTTCAAGCACGGCGCGCAGGCGCTCGAGTGTCCGTTCGTCCGTCTCGCCGGCGGGGCTGAGCTCGACCAGCGGCATCAGGAAGGCCGGGTTGAGCCAGTGGGCGTTTAGGAAATTTTCGGCCCGCTTCGTAAGCCCGGCCAGTTCGGTGGACAGGATGGTCGAGGTGGTCGAAGCCAGTATCGCGTCCTCGTCCGCATGAGCGTCGAACAGCGCGAATGCGTCGCGCTTGGCGTCGAGCACCTCCGGCACCGCCTCGAAAACGATCTCGCAGCCGGCAAAACCCGCGGCGGCGTCCGACAGGCGGCAGATGCTTATGCGCTCCATGATCGCCGGTATCGCGGATTCATCGAATCCGCCCAGGGCGGCGACCGAGGTCAGGCCCGCCCTGATCTCGGCCAGGGCTTCGTCTTGCAGCCTGTTGTAGTCCTCTTCGCTCCGCTTCTTGGCGTCTATCAGCACCGCGCGATGTCCGGCATAGGCCACGCTGTGGGCGATGCCCCGGCCCATTCGGCCCGCGCCGATGCAGGCGATGGCAGGCCGCGCGCTCATCACAGCCCCTCGCGCAGCATGGTCTGCACCGAGGCCCGGTCCCGATCGGCCAGCCCGACCAGCGCCATGGTCCGGCCACTCGCGCGGAAGTCGCATTCGGAAACCGCTTCGGCCACCGCCAGAAGCCCCTGCGCGACGGGACAAGGCACGCCGACCCATTCGCCAACGGACACCAGGAAGGCGAGGCCAAGGCCGATGTCTTCCTGCATGTAGCGGTGCGTCTTCAGGTCCAGATGCTCGTGCCAGTCGCCCGATCCGACAAGCTTGTCATGGGCCAGGTTGCCGTACATCCAGTTGCTTGTCTCGTAGTGATCGGCGAGCGGGAAATGCGGCGCGCCGTAGCCGAGGGCCTCGCGGATCGCGATGCGTTCATTGTCGAGCGCGGTGTGGACGCGGCGAACGGACGGCTGGGTTCCCTCATTGTGGATGTCCCAGCGGTCGAAATGCTCGATCGGGCCGGCGTTCATCAGGATCAGCGGAGGATGAATGATCGGGCCGGCGTTCATCAACGCACCGGACAGGGCGTCCTCGACCTTCTCTATCGCGTCTGGAAAGGCATGCGCGATCACCTCGATCGCCCTGTCGGTCATCCGCGCCGGAAACACGCCGGTCGGCAGGCGCGACGCGCGGGTGGTGATGCGGACCTCGAGCGGACCCTGCTTGCGGGTCAGCCACGGCAGGGTCCCGGTCTCGGCAATCGCGATATCCGCCGAGCATCCCGCGTCTCGCATCCGCTTCAGCATGATGTAGGAGCCGAAGGTTCCCGGCGGCAGGAATATCACCTGTCCGTCGGCCATGTGCGGTGCGAGCCGGTCGGCGATGTCCTCCTGGGCATTGGCCGGCGTCGGCGACACGATCAGTTCGACGTCTTCGACCGCGGCCGCGAGATCGTCCGTCGGGATGACGGAAACCGGGCGACTGCCCTTGAAGTCGGTCACGGTAATGCCGCCGGCACCGGCGACATCGGCGAAATCCTCGCGGTTGCGCCGCCACCAGCGCACATCGTGGCCGGCTTCCGCAAAATCGGCCACCGCCGCGTAGGAACCGTTGCCGCCTCCGAGTACCGCTATCTTCATTCCAGGCCCTTTCCCCGATTCATTGTCTTTCAGTTCCCTGGCAACTCCGCAGCCGCATCGTTCGCGGCCCCTGCCATTCCCGCGCTCGCGCCGCGCCCCTGCGCCGGATCGTGGAGCGCTTTGATGCGCTTCAGCGTATCCTTCAGGAGAGCCGCTTCCCCCGGCGGCAACGGCTCCGTGAGCATGGTCTCGTGCGCCCGCGCCTCCGCAACCAGTTCCTCGGCAAGGCGGCGGCCCTGCTCGGTCAGGAAAACCCGGACACGGCGCCGGTCGCGCCGGTCATTGCGACGGGTCACCAGCTTCCTCAGCACCATCTGGTCGATGATCTTGGTCATGCGCGACTGTTCCATCAGGGCAAGCTGGGCGAGTTGCGTCACCATCCTGCCGTCATGGTCGGCAAGGCAGGCAAGAATCCGCCATTCCGGCACGCGGACGCCGCGCTCGCGGATACGTTCGTGGAAATCATCGCTGGCGACATCACTGGCCGTTGCAAGCAGGTAGAGCAGGTAACCGGGAACGAAGCCCTCGCCCTCCCCGTGCTCCATCTCTTCCGCGTGTCTGGCCTTGATGTTCATCAGCTGGCCCTGCACCGGACTGGAATGGCATGCGCGGTGCCCGCAGCGGCAATCAATGCGCAAAGCCCGGCCACCCGAGTCGCGATGGCTCCGAAGAAGTCCGTAGAGATGCCAAGCAGCGCGAACACGAAACCCCCTTTTACCCAAGTCACGCCGTCGAGCGCGGCGGCTCCGGAGGAGCGGCGAGGTAATACAGATCGCCCCGGCCGGCTGCAGCTCCCGCCACCTTGCCGGTCAGGTGAGACTGCGGAGACTGGTTCGGCATGCACTGCCCGGTTCGCCGCGCCTGCGCTCCGGTGGCCGGATCGAACGAGACGATAGATGCAAATGCACATAGCCTGAACCCGTCATCCACCAGCCGCACCCCCTTTGCAGAAGACCATTTCATGAAAGGTTCACACAGCTTCGGGTCCGCTTCAAGCGCGAAAATATGAAAATGCACTTTTTTAAGCTTGAAGCTACGTGGCGCGAGGCGTGACATTTCGTGTTATACCCGCAAAGACAAAGGGGCGGCCGCGGATCGAGCGGCCGCAGCCTGCAAGTACGGAAACGACGAAAGGCCACTCCATGAAAGCGGTTCGCATGCACTCCCACGGCGGTCCGGACGTCCTTGTTCTGGAGGATGTGCCTGATCCGGTGCCGGGCGCGGGAGAGGTACTCGTTGCAATCAGGGCCGCAAGCGTCAATGCCGCCGACTGGAAGGTGCGCAGCGGCACGTCGCCGGTTGCCGTCGAGTTCCCGCATATTCTCGGGCGCGACTTCTCCGGTGTCGTCGAAGCTGTGGGCCCTGGTGCGGATATTGCCCTTGGAAGCGAAGTCTATGCGGTTTGTCCGCGGGACCTGGAAGGCGGATATGCGGAGAAGATCGCGATAGGTGCGCAATATGTTGCCCGCAAGCCGGAAAGCTTGACGCATGTAGAGGCGGCGGCGGTCGGGCTTGCCGCCCTCACCGCGCTCGCCACCATCAAGGATACGCTGAACCTGAAGCGCGGCGAAAAGATCCTGATCCAGGGCGGCGCCGGCGGCGTCGCCGGGATGGCGATTCAGCTCGCGCATCATCTCGGCGCGGAGGTGGTGACCACCGCACGGGCGGAAAACCACGACTATGTCCGCAGTCTCGGTGCGCACCATGTCATCGACTATACGAAGGAAGATCCTGCCGCCCTTCTGGGCGATTGCGACGCTGCTTTCGACACCGTGGGCGGCGCCTGCATCGCGCAGTGTTTCGCGGCGCTGAAACCCGGTGGCCGCGCCGCCTTCATCGCGGGCGGGTCGGAAGCGCCGCTACCGCCCCGCGACGACGTCACCGCCTTGCGGCCGGCCGTCAACCGCAGCCGCGCCCTGATGGAGCGTGTGTCGGCGCATGTTGCGGAAGGGATCCTCAAGCTGCCGCAAATCACCACCATGCCGCTCACCGCGGCCGTCCGCGCCCATGAGCTCAGCGAGGCAAAGCATGTGCGCGGCAAGCTTGTCTTCGATATCGGCGAATAAGGCGAACCTGGCACGTTTGCCGATGCCGCTGCCGGCTCTTCCGGCGTCAACATTTCAAACTTAAAGTTTTAAGCTTGAAGTTTTAGGCGCGAATTCGTATCGAAGCAGGCGAGCCATACGCACGCGAAGAGGAGAAGCCATGTCCGTCGCCCTGGAAGCCAGCAAGCAAGCTGAAGTCGCCCGCTCGAAGATGCCCCGCATGACCTGGGAGGACCCGTTTCTGCTGGACAGCCAGCTTTCGGACGAAGAGCGCATGATCCGGGACAGCGCCGCCGCCTATTGCCAGGACAGGCTGGCCTCGCGGGTCATCGAGGCGAACCGCGACGAAATCTTCCACCGCGAGATCATGTCGGAAATGGGAGAACTCGGCCTTCTCGGCGCGACCATCCCGGAGGAATTCGGCGGAGTTGGCGCGAATTACGTGTCCTACGGGCTGGTCGCCCGCGAGGTGGAACGCGTGGACAGCGGGTATCGCTCGGCGATGTCGGTCCAGTCCAGCCTGGTGATGCACCCGATCTTCGCCTTCGGCTCGGAAGATCAGAAGCGCAAGTATCTGCCAAAGCTCGCCAGCGGCGAATGGGTCGGCTGTTTCGGCCTGACCGAACCGGATCACGGTTCCGATCCGGGCGGCATGGTGACCCGGGCGAAGAAGGTCGATGGCGGCTATCTCCTGTCGGGCGCCAAGAACTGGATCACCAACTCCCCGATCGCCGACGTCTTCGTGGTCTGGGCCAAATCGGATGCGCATGACAACAAGATCAAGGGTTTCATCCTCGACAAGGGCATGAAGGGCCTCGTTGCGCCGAAGATCGAGGGTAAGTTCAGCCTTCGCGCGTCGACCACCGGCATGATCCAGATGGACGAGGTCTTCGTGCCCGAGGCAAACCTGCTGCCACACGTCGCCGGCCTGGCCGGGCCGTTCGGCTGCCTCAACCGGGCGCGTTACGGCATCGCGTGGGGCGCCATGGGCGCCGCGGAGGCCTGCTGGCACGCCGCGCGCCAATACACGCTGGACCGCAAGCAGTTCGGCAAGCCGCTCGCCGCGACCCAGCTGATCCAGAAGAAGCTCGCCGACATGCAGACCGAAATCTCGCTCGGCCTTCTGGGCTGCCTGCGTCTCGGCCGGATGTTCGACGATCATTCCGCGCCGGCGGAACTGATCAGCCTGATGAAGCGCAACAATTGCGGCAAGGCGCTGGATATCGCGCGGACCGCACGCGACATGCACGGCGGCAACGGCATCAGCGACGAATATGGCGTCATCCGCCATGTCATGAACCTGGAAGCCGTGAACACCTACGAGGGCACGCACGACATCCACGCCCTGATCCTCGGTCGGGCGCAGACCGGACTGCAGGCCTTCCAGTAACCGGACTCCGGGTTTTCTATCGGACGGCGGCACGGCACGACCGGCCGCCGGCGCCCCCTTCCCTCAAAACCACGGCTGATCGGGATCGGGCAGCGGAATGGCGTCCAGCAATTCGCGGGTATAGGCGGCGGCCGGATTGGCGAACAGTTCCGCTGTCGGTGAATGTTCGACGATTTCGCCATGGTGGAGCACGAGAATGCGGCTGCACAGCCGGCGGATCACGGAGAGGTCGTGGCTGATGAAGGCCAGGGTCAGGCCGAGTTCGTCCACCAGGCGTTCCAGGAGCGCCAGCACCTGCGCCTGTGAGGACACGTCGAGCCCCGAAACGATCTCGTCGGCCAGGATGAATTCGGGCCGCAGCGCGATCGCCCTCGCGATCCCCACCCGCTGCCGCTGACCCCCGGAGAGTTCATGCGGATAGCGCGCGGCGAAACTGCGCGGCAATCCGACGTGATCGAGCGCCTCGAGCGCCGCTTCTTGCGCGTCGGCGACGCCATGGAGCTTCAGCGGCGCACTGATCAGTTGCCCGACGCGATGCCGCGGATTGAGCGATGACATCGGGTCCTGGAAGATCATCTGGAAGCGGCGGCGCAGCGGCCGCAACGCCGTCTCGGACAGGTGGGTGATGTCCTTGCCGTCGAAACGGACGGTCCCGCCCGTCGGCTCCAGCAGCCGGACCAGCGCCCGCCCCAACGTGGATTTGCCCGAACCCGAACCGCCGACGATGCCGAGGATCTCGCCGCGCGGAATGGTGAAGCTCAGCCCTTTCAGGATCTGCGTGCGCGGCGCGGCCCCGAACAGCGGCTTCCGTGTCAGGTCGGGAAAGGACAGGGCGAGATTGTCGATTTCGTAGAGATCAGCCATTGCCCCACCTCTTGTCGGCGGCCTCGACTTCGGCCCGCACCGCCGCGATGACGGAGTCGGGAACCGGCGTCAGGCTCGCCTCCGGATCGGTGTATTTCGGCGTCGCCGCGAGAAGCGCGCGCGAATAGGGATGAGCCGGCTCGTCGAAGAAGTCGCGCACATCCGTCGCCTCGACCACCATTCCGCCATAGAGGACGGAAAGCGACTGGCAGATCTTCGAGACGACGCCCAGATCGTGCGTGACGAAGAGCAGCGCGGTATCGTGACGCTGCTGCATCTCCTTGATCAGCTTCAGGATCTGCTTCTGCACGGTCACGTCCAGCGCCGTCGTCGGCTCGTCGGCAACGATCAGTTTCGGTTCCGCGGCGAAGGCCGATGCGATCAGGATGCGCTGGCGCATGCCGCCCGACAGCTCATGCGGATAGCTCTTCAGCACCCGCTCGGGATCGGGGATGTGCACCTCGTCGAGGATTTCGGCAGCCCGCTGACGGGCACGCGAGGAATCCCAGCCCAATATGTCGGTCAGCCGGTCGGTGATCTGTGGCGCGATGCGTCGCGACGGGTTCAGGGCCGTCAGCGGATCTTGCGGGATCAGCGCGCAGAACTGGCCCAGTCTGCGGCGATGCTCTGACGGCGGCAACGACAACAGGTCGACGCCGTCGAGCTCTATCTTGCCCGATATGATCTCGACCGCGCGCGGCAGGGTTCCCAGAACCGCCTTGCCGATCATCGACTTGCCGGCGCCCGATTCACCGACGAGCCCGTGCACCTCGCCGGACTTCACCGTCAGCGACACGTCCCGCAGGAGACGCATGGGCGTCCCTTTCAGGTGCACCGAAAGGTTGGAAATCGACAGATAGCTCATCGCAGCACCGGATCGAAGCGGTCCTTCAGCCCCTCGCCGAATTGCGAGAATGACAGGACGGTCAGAAACAGGGCGATCAGCGGAAAGACCATGACCCACCATGCCTGGTGGATCGAGGCGCGCCCCTCGGAGATCATGCCGCCCCAGGTGGGATCGTCCGTGGAAATCGACAGGTTCACGAATGACAGGATCGCCTCGACGATGACGGCGATGCCCATTTCAAGGGTCAGCAGTACGACGATGGTGGGCAGCACGTTCGGCAGGATTTCCACGAACATGGTCGACAGCCGGGTACGGCCGGCGATCTGCGCCGAAGCCGGATAGTCCATCGCGCCCTGCGCCATAGCCTCGGCCCGGACCACCCGGGCAAAGCGCGTCCAGTCGATCACCACGATGGCGATGACGATCGAGACTAGACCCGGCCCCAGGACCGCGATGAGCAGGATGGAGAAAAGCACCGGCGGAAAGGCCATCCAGATGTCGATCAGGCGCGAGATCACGACATCGACCCAACCCCGCAAATAGCCCGCCAGCAAGCCCATGGTCGATCCGATCAAACCCGTAATGCTGCCGGCCGCAAGCGCCACGATCAGCGCGACACGGGCGCCGTAGAGGATGCGGGCGAGCACGTCACGGCCGAGACTGTCGGTGCCCAGGAGATAGCCGGGCTCCGCGCCATGCGCCCAGAATGGCGGCAGCCTGCCGAGGAACAGGTCCTGCTCCAGGGGGCTGTGCGGGCTGAGAAGCGGAGCGAACACGGCGGCAAGCACGAGGAGCAGCAGCCAGCCGCCGGAGAGCCAGAGGCGAAGGCCGAGCCGCCGACGGATTTGTGAACGGCCGTCAAGCATGGCGAAGCCTCGGATTGAGAAGCGCGTAGGTCAGGTCCACAACCAGATTGACCGCGGTGAAGAGCACCGCGAACAGGATGACGATGCCCTGGATCAGCGGCAGGTCGCGATTGATCACCGCGTCGATGGCCATGTTGCCGAGCCCCTCGTAGCTGAACAGGCGCTCGATGATGACCGTGCCGCCGATCAGGAAGGTGAATTGCACGCCGACGAGCGTCAGCGTCGGCAGGATCGCGTTGGGCAGCGCCTCGCGGATGATGACGTGGTTCTCGCCATAGCCCTTGGTGCGCGCCAGCGTTACATAGTCGAGATGCATGGTCTCCTTGAGCGATTGCTTGAGGAGCTGGCCGATGATCGCCGCCAGCGGGATCGCGAGCGCCAGCGCCGGCATGAACATGTGGCTGACGATGTCGGCCCAGAGATCGAAGCGCAGGCGAAACACGCTCTCGAAGAGGTAGAAATTGGTCACGAAGGGCAGGTCCAGCGAAGGCGTGATGCGGCCCGATATGTGGAACACCGGCCAGGCGACACCGAACAGGAGGATCAGGATCAGCGCCCAGAGGAAATCGGGGATCGACAGCGCCATGCCGTTGGCTACGTCGATGCCGCCTTCGATCTTCGTGTCGCGCTCGCGCGTGCCGGTCAGCGCCGCCGCCCCGCCGATTATGACCGCGATGACCAGCGCCATGATCGACAGTTCCAGCGTCGCCGGCAGCCGCCCGAGGACGAGTTCGATGACCGGGCGCCTCGCGGTGATCGACGTGCCGAAATCGCCGTGCAGGACACCGCCCGCCCAGATCAGGAACTGTTCGGGTATGGACTTGTCGAGGCCGTAAAGCGCGGTGAGACGGGCGATGTCCTCCTCGGTGGCGCCCGGTGGCAGCATCATGGAGATCGGGTCGCCCGGGACGACGCGAATAACGAAGAATACGATCACCGCCACGCCGACGAGCGTGACCGCCGTACTCGCGAGCCTGAAAAGAATGGACCGGAGAATTTTCATCCGTCTCTAGATACGCTTGGGAGTCGTGAGTGTCGCAGAAATTCGCGGGACAGGGGAAGCCCCCTGCCCCGCGAAACCGTGGCGGCCTGCAAAAGCAGGGATCAGGCCCGCTTCATCAGGTGCGGCAGCAGCGCGCCCGATGCATGCGGCGTTACCGTCACGCCCTTGGCCGACAGAATGGGCTGGACATACTGCAGCAGCGGAATGACCAGCGCGTTTTCGGCGATGTACTTGTCCACGCCCTTCCAGCCTTCGATGCGCTTCGCCTCGTCGGCCTCGCCCCAGAGCGGCCCGATCATGTCGATCAGGTCCTTTCCGTCCCACACGGAGTGCGGGCTCGGACCGAACATCGCGAAACCGGTCGAGGTGGTCGGATCGCCAACCGAGTTGCCCCAGTTGTAGAAGGCCGCCGGCGCGAGCTGGTCGGCCGCGCGTAGTTCGTAGTGCTTGGCGATCTCGTAGACCTCGATTTCGGCCTCGATGCCGACCTTGCGCCACAGACCGACGATCGCCTGGATCATCTCGTAATCCTTCGGCTTGAAGCCCTTGGTCGTCTGGATCTTGAACTTCACCGGATTGTCCGGTCCGAAACCGGAAGCGGCGAGGTATTCCTTCGCCTTCTCGGGATCGTACGCCACCTTGATCGACGGATCATAGGCTTCGTATTCCGGCGTCTGCAGCGTGTCGATCGCCACGCCGTAACCGGACAGCAGGCGGTCGATGATCGTCTGCTTGTCGATCGCGTGGGCACAGGCCATGCGCACGTTGGGATCGAGCATCGCGTCGATGTCGTTGAGGAAGATCATTCCGATATCGGAAATCGGAGCGGCAACCGAGTTCAGCGTGCCCTTGAGACGATCGTACTCCTCGTACGGCATCTCCAGCGTGACATGAGCGTTGCCGGACTCGACCTCCGCCACGCGGGCAGTGGCGTCGGTAACGAACTTGATCGTGACCGTTTCGAATTCCGGTTTTCCGCCCCAGTAGTTCTCGTTGGCCTTCAGGCGGACGAAAGCGTTGCGCTCGAACTTCTCGACCATGTAGGGACCGGTGCCGATCGGCGCGGCCTCGAAGCCTTCCGCTCCAACCTTCTCGTAATAGGCCTTTGGCAGGACGTAGCCGGTCAGGAAGTACATCCACTTGAAGATGGTCGGATCGAACTGCTTCACGTCCGCGTTGACGGTGTTGCCGTCGACAGTGAAATTTTCCAGCGTCGACCAGATGAAGTTGATCGGGTTGCCGGTGTCCGGATTGGCCGCACGGGCAAGGCTCCAGGCCACGTCCTCTGCGGTGAACGGGCTGCCGTCGTGCCAGGTGACGCCTTCGCGCACCTTCATGAACACTTTCGTGCGATCGTCGTTCCAGCCCCATTCGGTCAAGAGACCCGGAGCCGGTTGCAGATCGGGTTGCTGCAGGATGAACTGGTCGAACACCGACTGGTAGATGCCCTGGATCGTCGGATTGACCGCCGACGGGCCGGTGGTCGGATCCCAGCTCGGCAGCGGGACGTTGTAGGCAATGACGAGTTCGTCGATGTCCTGGGCCAAGGCCGGCAGCCCAAAGGTTGCCGCCGCTGCCGTGGCGGCGGAGACTTTCATTATGTCGCGGCGCGTAAGTTTCATGGTTTTTCCCCTGTTTAGGTTCGTTCGATGCATTTCCGGCGGGCTTGTTGTTTCTATTTCCCGACGAGCTTCTTCGCTAAAAGAAAGCCCGATCCAGCTCCCGTCCCTGCTCCCGGCCAGACGGCCGCACCGGTGAGGTAGAGGTTGTTCACCGGGGTCGATCCGTCGGCGTGACCGCGAACCGGCCGGAACAGGAAGTTTTGCGACATGTGATGACTGCCGCAGACCTGGTCGCCACCGACCAGATTTGGATTGTCTTGCTCGAGATCGGCCGGCGTCACGATGCGCCGGGCGAGGATCTTGTCCCTCGTACCGGGCGCGTAGCGTTCCAGGATATCGAGCGCTCGCTCGGCGAACGGCTCTGCCGCGCCGGGCCAGTCGCGCGCGCCGATCTCGTTTTTGGCGTCTCCGCGGATTTCGCCGGGCGCCATCCTGACCTGGAGCCAGAGCACGTGCTTGCCGTCCGGCGCCCGCGACGGATCGACGACGGTAGGCTGGCCGACGACAAGGATCGGTTCATCGGGCAGAAGCCCGGCCTGTGCCTGCTGATAGGTGCGCGCCATCTGATCGAGCGACGGCGCGAGGTGGACATAGGCGAAGGTCTTGAGCTCGGCGCCGGCGCTCCATTCCGGAAGGTCCGAAAGTGCGAAGTGGATCATCATCGTGCCGGGCGCGTGCGCGAAATCCTTCATGGCGGTGTCGAAGGCGGGCTCCATGCCGCCGGTCAGCGCGACCAGCGCCGACGGCGCGACGCCTGCAACCACCGCCTTGCCGGCGCGGATCGTCCGGCCGTCGGCGAGCTCGACCCCGGAAGCGCGGCCCGCCTCGGTGAGGATGCGGGCCACCGGCGCGTTGCATTCCACGACGCCGCCCTTCGCCCTGATCGCCGCGACCATGGCGTTGACGATCGTATCGGCGCCGCCCTTGCCCAGGACCATCCCGAAAGCCTGGCCGGCCATCCCCTCCAGATAGGGGAAGATGGCGCCTCCGGCGACGTCGGGAGCGAAATCGAGATGCATACCCCAGGCCGCCAGCATGGCCCTGACCTGGGGCGACTCGAAGGTCTCCGACAGGTAGGCGCGCGGCGAGGAAAGCAGGAAGCGGATCATCTGCAACAGGCCCGACCGCCCCCGCTCGGCGAACACCTTGTACATAAAATATGCAAATGAGTGAATTTTCATGGAACTGCCGAGCAGCCTGAAAAGATGCGGCGCTTCCGCGCCGAACCCCTGTGCAAGCGATTTCCACCGCTCGGCGTCGCGTTCCGACAGTGCCGCGATACACGCCGCGGTCGTCTCCAGATCCGTGGATACGCCGCACCAGCGGCCATCCGGAAAGGCGCTCGCGAAGGGATTGCCTACGGGAACGAATTCCAGCCCGTGGCCGGCCAGTTCTTCACCGTATTGCTTGAAGAAAGCGCTGCCCGCAAAGAGCGAGAGGTTCATCGCCGCCCAGTCGTGCCGGAAGCCTGGCAGCGTGTATTCGCCGGTCTTGACCGCGCCGCCCGGCAGGTCTGCCTGCTCGAACACGCCGACCCGCCAGCCGCGTGCCGCCATGTGAAGCGCCGCCGCCAGCGTGTTGTGCCCTGCGCCGATCAATACGGCATCGAACTCGTCGCTCACCCGCTCCCTCCTGTAGGTATGCAGATATTTGCATTTGCATACATTCTTGTCTAGTGTTATCGCGATTGCGAAGCCATATGTCTGCAACAAGGGAGATTGGGATGAGTTCAGCAAACGTCCTGTCAGAGCTTGCCGGAATGCTCAGTTCCGGCGGAATCGAAGTGGTGGATTGCTCGGGGCCGCTCGGCCCGGATACGCCGATCCTGTATCTGCCGCCGGATTTCGCCAAGAACACGCCGAAGATCGAGATCCACAAGATCAGCGAATATGACCAGGACGGTCCGTTCTTCGCCTGGAACTGGCTGGTCCTGGGCGAGCATTCGGGCACGCATTTCGACGCGCCGCACCACTGGATCACCGGCAAGGATTTCAAGGACGGCTACACCGACACGCTCGACGTGCAGCGCCTTATCGCGCCGGTGAACGTGCTGGACTTCTCCAAGGAATGCACGGAGGACCCGGACTTCCTGCTGACGATCGACCATGTGAAGGCATGGGAGGCCGAACATGGCGAGATCGGCGCGGACGAATGGGTCGTCCTGCGCTCCGACTGGGACAAGTATTCCGACGACGAGGCGCGTTTCCTCAACGCCGACGAAAACGGTCCGCACACGCCGGGTCCGACGGCCGAGGTCATGAGCTACCTGATCGACAAGGGTATCGTCGGCTGGGGCAGCCAGTGCATCGGCACCGATGCCGGGCTCGCCGGCGGCATGGAGCCGCCCTTCCCGGCGCACAACCTGCTGCACAAGAACAACCGCTTCGGCCTGGCTTCGCTTGCCAATCTCGACAAGCTTCCGGCAAAGGGCGCGATCCTGATCGCGGCGCCGCTCAAGATCGTCAGGGGAACCGGTTCGCCGATCCGCGCACTGGCGCTGGTGCCGAAGGGCTGAACCTTGGCCGCAGATCACGTCATCATCGGCTCGGGCATCAATGGGCTGGTTGCGGCCAGCCTGTTGGCGCTCAAGGGGCGGCGGGTGCTTGTTCTCGAACGCGAGGCGACCCTTGGCGGCTGCCTGCGCAGCGAGGAAGCCACCCTGCCCGGCTTTACGCATGACGTCATGGCGGCCACCTTCGTGCTGTTCATGACCGGGCCGGCCGGTGCCGAGCTCGGTCCGCAACTTTCCCGCCACGGGTTTGAATACTGCCATTCGCCGAATCCCACCGCGGTGGTCAGACCAGATGGCGAGGCGCTCGTCCTGACGATGGACCAGGCCACGAATGTCGCCGCCTTCAACGCGCTGGCGGCGGGCGACGGCGATCGGCACGCGCGCGATGTCGGCGGCATCGCGGCAGACGCGCCGTTTCTTTTTGCCCTGCTCGGCGGCAATCTCTGGTCCTGGCAGACGGCTAGACTGCTCTTCGGCCAGGTGCGCAAGCGCGGACTGAGAGGCCTTGCGGCCTGGATGGGAACCGCGCTGGCGCCGGCTCGCGGCTGGCTTGAGGCGAATTACCAAAGCCCGCTGGTCCAGGCGCTCTGGGCGCCATGGGTCCTTCATACCGGCCTGACGCCGGAAAGCACCTATTCAGCCCAGATGGGCAAGGTCATCGCCTTCGCGCTCGAGGCGGCGGGAGCGCCGGTCGCCAGAGGCGGCGCGGCGTCGATCGTGAGCGCATTCAAGGCGTTGATCGAGGAGAACGGCGGCAGCCTGCGCACGCAGGCCGATGTCGACCGGATCCTCACGCAAGGCGGACGGGTGACCGGCGTGCGTCTCGCCGGCGGAGAAGAGATTGCCTGCGGCTCAGTTCTGGCTTCTGTCGCTCCGGGGCAGCTTTACGGCCGGCTCCTCGAAGGCACGGACCTGCCGGAGGATCGCGAGGCGACCCGCCAGTTCCGGCACGGGCGCGGCGATTTCCAATTGCATTTCGCGCTCGACAAGCATCCCGAATGGCTGACGCCCGGTCTCGACGACGTGGCGCTGATCCACCTGACCGACGGCATTGACGCCGTATCCAAATCGGCCAACGAGGCCGAGCGCGGAATGCTTCCCGAAACGCCGACCATATGCGTTGGCCAACCCCATCGGCTGGACCCGTCGCGTTGTCCGGACGGCAAGGCCGTCCTCTGGCTGCAGATCCCCGATGCACCGCGCGTCATCAAGGGCGACGCCGCGGGCGAGATCGCGGGGCGCGAGTGGGACGAGGCGACCCGGGAAGCCTTTGCGGACCGGCTGGAGGCAATCCTGTCACGCCACATCAGGGACTTCGACGCCATCAAGCTGGCGCGGCGCGCCTATTCGCCGCAAGACCTCGAAGCGATGAACATGAACCTCGTCGGCGGCGACCCCTATGGCGGGCATTGCGGCATCGACCAGTTCTTCATCTGGCGGCCGTTCAAGCATTCCACCAACGGAACCGGGCCGGTACGCGGCCTGATCCACATTGGCGCTTCGACCCATCCCGGCCCCGGCCTGGGCGGCGGTTCGGGCTTCAACGCTGCCAAGAGGCTGGGCGCATGACCGACGAGAAGCCGCGCATGCCGTTCCAGAAACTGGGCGAGATGGGGCTCAACAATTTCCCTCCCTATCTGATGAACCGCATCATGGGGCGCTACAACGCCTCGCTGCGCGAAGAGATGGCCGAACTCGGCCTGACGACGCCGAAAGCGCGTGCCCTGGCCGTGCTGTCGGTCAATGACGGGCTGCTGATCCGCGACCTGGCGGTCTACGCCGTCACCGAACAATCGACGCTGAGCCGGGCGCTTGACCGGCTACAGACCGACGGCTTTGTCCGCCGCGAGGTCGATCCCTCGGACAATAGGGCGGTGCGGGTATTCATTACCGATGCCGGGCGAGCGGCTTTCGAGAACCTCTGGCCCCATATGGCATCTGCCTATGGGCGCATGTTCCGCGGCATAGCCGACGACGAGCGTCTCGCTTTCATCGCGACCCTGCAGAAGATGCTCGCCAACATCCGCAAGCATGACATCTGAGGACGGCATGCGATGCGGTCCTGTCATCGAATTCGAAACGATAGAGTGAGACACGGAGTGCGGCAATGGCCGAACGGTCGTTCAAGGCAGAAGTCGAACATCTGAAGCTCGGCGAAGGTGAAACCTTCACCGGCGAGGGAATCCTGGCACTGACGAAGGCGCTGCTGGAGTCCGGCGTCGGGTATGTCGGCGGCTATCAGGGCGCGCCCATTTCGCACCTGATGGACGTGCTGGCCGACGCCGAAGAGCTCCTCGGCGAACTCGGCGTTCGCTTCGAGGCGAATGCCAACGAGGCGGCGGCCGGCGCCATGCTGGCCGCATCCGTGCATTACCCGATCCGGGGTGCCGTAACCTTCAAGGGATCGGTCGGCGTCAATGTCGCATCGGACGCGCTGGCCAACCTCGCCTCGTCGGGCGTGACCGGCGGGGCGATGGTCATCGTAGGCGAGGACTACGGCGAAGGCAGCTCGATCATGCAGGAGCGCACGCATGCGTTCGCCATGAAGTCGCAGTTCTGGCTGCTCGATCCGCGCCCCAACCTGCCGTCGATCGTCAAGGCGGTGTCGGACGGGTTCGAGCTCTCCGAAGCCTCCAACACGCCGGTCATGCTGATGGTGCGCATCCGCTCCTGCCATGTCACCGGCACATTCGAATGCCGCGACAACCAGCGGCCGAAGCTGACCGTGCGCGAAGCGCTGTCGAATCCCCGGTCCGATTTTTCCCGCGTCGTGCTGCCGCCGATGTCCTATGCGCACGAGCAGGACAAGATCAACAACCGCTGGCCCGCCGCCGAAAAGTTCGTCCGCGAGCGCGGGCTCAACGAATTCTTCGGCCCCGAAAAGGCGCCGCTCGGCATCGTCGTCCAGGGGGGCATGTACAACGGCGTGATCCGGGCGCTGCAGCGGCTGGGCCTCGCAGACATCTACGGCAAGACCGAGGTTCCGCTCTACGTACTGAACGTCACCTATCCGCTGATCTCGGACGAATTCCTCGAATTCTGCGCCGACAAGGAACACGTGCTGGTCGTCGAGGAAGGCCAGCCCGAATTCATCGAGACCCAACTCGGCTCGTTCCTCTACCGCGCCGGGTCCGGCGTGAAGCTGCACGGCAAGGACCTGTTCCCGATGGCCGGCGAATATACCGGCGTCGTGATGCTCGATACGCTCGAGGCGTTCATTCGCCAGGCGGCACCCGGCATGTTGCCGGCAGCGGTGCGCGCCCCGAACGCGCAAAAGCCCGAAATTCCCGACCTGTCGAAGACGGTCCCGATCCGGCCGCCCGGTTTCTGCACCGGCTGCCCGGAACGGCCGATCTTCGCCGCCATGAAGCTGGTGGAAAAGGAACTCGGCAAACACCAGATCGCCGCAGATATCGGCTGTCATCTCTTCGCCGCGCTGCCGCCCTTCGAGATCGGCGGGGCGACGATGGGCTACGGCCTCGGCCCCGCGGCCAACGGTGCCTTTGACGGCGGCGGCGAGAAGCGCCCGGTGGCGATCATCGGAGACGGCGGTTTCTGGCACAACGGACTGTCTTCCTCCTTCACCAACATGGCGTTCAACAAGTCGGACGGCGTGGCCATCGTGGTGGACAATTTCTATTCGGCGGCGACCGGCGGGCAGGATGTCATGTCCTCGCGCGCCTCCAATCCGACGAAATCCACCAGGAACCCGATTTCGAAGGCGCTGAAGGGCGTCGGCATCGACTGGGTACGCGAGGTCGACCGCACCTATGACGTCGCCCGGATGCGCGACACCATCCGCGAGGCGCTGACCACGCCCGAAACCGGACCGAAGGTGATTGTCGCCTCGTCGGAATGCATGCTGAACCGGCAACGCCGCGAAAAGCCGCTGCGCCTGAAGGCGATCAGGGAAGGCCGGCGGGTCGAGGCGCCGCGTTTCGGCGTCGACGAGGAGGTCTGCACCGGCGACCACGCCTGCATGCGGCTTTCCGGCTGCCCGTCCCTTTCGCTGAAGAGGCTCGACGATCCGCTGCGTGACGATCCGGTCGCGAGCATCGACCAGAGTTGCGTCGGCTGCGGAAACTGCGGCGAAGTCGCCGATGCCGCCATCCTTTGCCCGAGCTTCTATCGCGCCGACGTCGTGCACAATCCCGGCGGTTTCGAGAAATGGTGGTCGAACATGCGGTCGAAGCTGATCGACTGGCTGATTGAACGCCGCGCCGCGCGCCGGCTGGAATTCGGGGCGACGTCATGACCGTTCACGAAGCGCTCGCGCCACGCGAGACCGATCCGCGCCTCGGTGGCATCATCAAGCTCGCGATCCTGGCGGTCGGCGGCCAGGGCGGCGGCGTGCTGACCGGCTGGATCGAGGCCATGGCCCGCGCCAGCGGCTACGCCGCGCAGGCGACCAGCGTCGCGGGCGTCGCCCAACGCACCGGGGCCACGGTCTACTACGTCGAAATGGCGCCGGCCGGCGACCAGCCGCCGATCTTTTCGCTGATGCCGGCGGCGGGCGACGTCGACATCATGATCACCGCCGAGATGATGGAGGCCGGCCGCTCCATCATGCGCGGTTTCGTGACGCCCGACCGGACGGTGCTGATCACGTCGAGCCACCGTGCGCTGGCCGTTTCGGAAAAAACCGTGCCCGGTGACGGCATCGCTTCGAGCGAGGAGGTCAAGGCCGCTGCGGAAGTGGCAGCCCGCCATTTCATCTGCGCCGATTTCGACGCTCTTGCGATCAGGAACGGTTCGGTGATCTCCGCCACACTGTTCGGCGCGCTTGCCGGGTCCGGCGCACTGCCCTTCCCGCGCGAGGCGTATGAAGACGCGATCCGCGCCGGCGGCAAGGGTGTCGAGGCGAGCCTGCGCGCCTTCGCTGCCGGTTTCGACGCCGCCTCCACCGGCGCGGAAGAGCCCGCCGTCAGCGCGCCGTCCGCGACGACGCCCGGCGTTGCCGGACCGGACCGCCTTATGCGCAGCTGGGAGGAACTCGTTTCACGCGCGCGCAAACTGCCGGCCGAGGCGGTGGACATGGCCGAAGCCGGACTGAAGAAAGTCGTCCAGTTTCAGGATCTCGCTTATGGCGCGGACTACCTGGGCCGGCTCGAAGCCGTCGCCGCCAGGGACACCGGTGACGGCGCGCTGACCCGCGAAGCGGCGAAATACGTGGCCAACGCCATGGCCTATGACGACATTATCCGCGTTGCCGACGCCAAGACCCGCGCCGGTCGCCGCGAACGCATCGCGACCGAAATGCGGGCCGGCGAAGCCCAGGTGATGCAGGTGACGGAATTCCTGCATCCGCGCGCCGAGGAAATCGTATCCATGCTCCCGGCGAAGATGGGCGCGCGATGGGCTGCCAATCCCAAACGTATGGCGCTGGTCGACCGCCTGTTCAACCGAGGCCGGCGGATGCGAACAGACCGGCTATCCTCCTTCCTGTCGCTCTACCTGCTGGGCGGGCTCAAGGGATGGCGGCGGCGCACCCTGCGCCACGCACAGGAAATGGCTCATATCGAGGGCTGGCTCGGGCGCGCCATGGCGGAAGCCGGGCGCGACCGCGACCTCGCCATCGAGATCCTGCGCTGCCAGCGCCTCGTGAAGGGTTATTCCGATACGCATGCCCGCGGGCAGTCGAAATTCGCGAGAGTGATGGAAGGCATCGAACTGCTGGCCGGGCGCGACGATGCCGCGGACTGGGCGCGCCGCCTGCGGGAAGCCGCCCTGCTCGACGAGGACGGCAAGGCGCTCGACGGCGCATTGCAGACGGTACGCAGCTTCGTCTGAGTTTATTCCCGAACCGCTCGACCGGAAGCCACTTTCTCCAAATGCGAAACCGCCCGGCATCGATCGATGCCGGGCGGCAATTCTTTTTCAGGACAGCTCTGCAGTCACAGCGGCGTGAGACGATGAAAGCGGGACTGCTCGTAGATCAGCGCCGCACCCTCGCCCGTTTCTATCGCGGCTATCTCGCCGATGAACACGAAGTGGGAACCGGCTTCCATGCTTTCGGTCACGTCGCAGGACAGGCTCACGACGCTGTCGCGAAGAATCGGCAGGCCGCGCTCATCCTCGGCCCAGTTTCCCGCGGCGAACTTGTCCTCGCCCGTCACTCCGCCCTGCCCGGCGAAGCGCATCGCCACCTCGCCGCCGTCGCCGGCAAGAAGATTGACATTGAACCTGCCCGTCTCGGCAACCGCCGCGCACGTACCTGTCTTGCGATTGATGCAAACCAGGACGCTTGGTGGTTCCGCGGTCACCGAGCAGACAGCGGTTGCGGTAATGCCGCGCCGCTCGGCGCCGGCCCGGGTGGTGACGATCGTCACCGCACCCGGAAAACGCGCCATGGCCAAACGGAAATCGGCAGGATCGATCTGCATCGTCATCTCACGCCGCTTTCAGCTCCTGCAGGTAGTCGGCTGCCGCTGACGGATCGGCGAACCACGGGAAGAAATCGCGCGGATCGTTGAAACCGTTGGCCATGCGATGCGCGAGCCGCGGTTCGCCGCACGCGGTTCCCATGATGTCGAGAACGAATGGCGGCGGCGGAAGCAGCAGCATGTTCGTCCATTGCACCACCCACTGGGCGTAATCCCAGAAGGTGTCGAAGGTGCCCTGCATCCAGGCGGCGTCGAAGGGCCGGTCACCGTGGTCGAGGATGCGTTTCAGATAGACCGCAGCCGCCTTCGAGGCATTGTTGGAACCCTGGCCGGTGATCGGGTCGTTCAGGCAAACCGCGTCGCCGATCCCGAGGACCTGCCGGCCCGAAGGCAGGGTCGCCACCGGGCGGCGGATCGTCGGCGGAAAGCGGCCGGCGAGAATGCCGTTGTCGTCGGTCAGCTCTATGTTGCGGCAGCGTTCCGCTTCCCACGGCAGGAACGTCTCCAGGATCTCCCTGCTCTTCGCCAGATGCGCCTCCGGCGTCTTCACGTCGCCCCAGCAATCCATGGGCCCGCCGGGCACGCCCTCGAAGACCATGATCTCGCAGGGGCCGGTGGTGGTCAGCGCCGGGAAGACGAAATATTCGCCAACGCCCGGTATCAGGTTGAAGCAGACCGCGGAATGTTCGGCGCGCGGCGTCATGCCCGTCACGTAGGTCAGGGCAAGCGCGCGCATCGGCTTGTCATAGGCCGACTTCTCGGCATCGCGTTCGAACAGCTGGCCCACCTCGCCCTTTCCGGATGCGACCAGGACCAGGTCGTCCTGGCGCGCATAGGCTTCCAGATCGGCGATGCCCGCCTCCGCAATGACCAGATGCCCACCGAGCTTCTCGAACTCGTCGAGCCATTTCGGCATCTTGACCCGCTGGTCGACGGAGTATGCCGGCTTGTCCAGCCGTCCCGCCCAGTCGATGACCTTGTTGCCCGAACCTTCCGGATGGGGAACGGAAAACTGGATGCCTTCCACCGGCGGGCAGCTTTCCGACCAGAAGTCGATACCCAGGTCGCGCTCGTTCTGCACCGCATTGTGGAACATGCACTGGCTCGACAGCACCTTTCCTGCCGCGATCTCCTCGCCGGTCCGGTTCTGTACGACGCGGACCTGATAGCCGTTCTTCAACAGGCCAAGGCCCAGCTGCAGGCCCGACTGGCCTCCCCCGATAATCGTTATCTTGCGCATTCTTTTTCCTCCAAAATCAGAATGTCTGGTCAGTCCATCAAAAGCGGAATGGCCGGTTCCGCGCGCTCCGGGCCCATCGCGGTGTATCCGCCGTCGACCCGGATGTCGGTGCCGGTGATGAAGCTCGCCTCGTCGGAGCAGAGGAACATCACCGCCGATGCGACTTCCTCGGGATCGGCGGTGCGCTGCAGCAGGTGGAAGGGCGCCGCCACGCGGTCTGTCTTTTCGCGGTTGCCGCCTGTCAGCTCGTCCATGATGTTCGACCATGTCCAGCCGGGAGAGACGGCGTTGACGCGGATCCCGTCGTCGGCGAGGTCCATCGCCTGGTTGCGGGTGAGCTGGAGGATCGCGGCCTTGGAGACCGGGTAGAGCCAGCGCCCGGTCTGGGCGACGCGGGCGGAGATCGAACCGAAATTGACGATCGCGCCCTTGTTGCGGGCCAGTTCCTCCTGCGCGGCCTGCATCAGCATGACCGAACCGACAATGTTCACGTCGAGGCTTTCGAGCCACTCCGCCCTCGTCGATTCAGCACCGTTGTCCAGGTATGAACACGCGACGTTGACGAGGAAATCCACACGGCCGAATTCGGCCTTCGTCGCCGCAACCAGCGCGGCGATCTGATCGTCCTTGCGGAGATCCGTCGCCTTGAAGGCAACGCCGTCACCGGCAAGCGCCGCACCGGCCTCCTCGTTGATATCCGCCACCATGACCCTGGTTCCGGCGGCCCGGAACGCCGCGACGACGGCCGCGCCGATCTTGGTGGCGCCGCCCGGCACGATAGCCACTTTTCCTTCCAGTCCCCGCATAACGCCTCCTCGAATGCTTTAAGCCTGAAAGAAGCGTGTGCGAGAACGGCGCAAACGGTCTATCCGCGAAAGTCGGCGGCTATCCGAAAAACGAAAAAAACGACCATGGCGGATACCGAAAAGGCTGCTAGACTTAAGCGATGCAGTTTCGTCGCAGCCAGTTCGATGAAAGCGCGCCGCCGGTCAGGCATCCCCTCGCCGGACACCCTCTTTTTGCCAGCGACAATCTGGACGAAGCCCGGGAGAAAGTCGCACGTGTGTTCTGCCCGCACCGTCTCGACGTCGTCGGCCGTGGCGACATGCGTGCCCGCCACAACCGCGTCATCGGCGAGAACCTGTCGCTGAACTATCTGGAATATGGCGCCAAGACGCTGATCGCGCCGGGCGAGCTGGAATCCTTCTACCTGATCCAGATTCCGCTCGCCGGCAGCGCGGCGATCTCCTGCGGCAATGACCGCTATTATTCCAGCGCCGGCGCCGCCGCCGTGCTGAACCCGCACCGCCCGGTATCCATGATCTGGGAATCGGGCACCCGGCAGGTACTGGTGCAGATCGGACGCGACGCGTTGACCGCGCACCTGGAACGGCTTCTCGACATTCACGCAAACCGTCCGCTGACATTCGAGGGATCGCTCGACCTGTCGCGCGGGCCGGGCCGCAGCCTGCGAAACCTCGTCCTGCACCTGGTTTCGGACATCGATGCCGGCGATTCAGGCTTCGGCGCACCCGGGCTCATGAACCGGCAGATCGAGCACACGCTGATGACCGGGCTGATCGAGGCGCATGCGAACAACTACTCCCATTTTCTCGGCCGGCGCCCCGGCGGTGCCGTGCCCCGGCATCTGCGGCTGGCGGAATCCTTCATCTCTGCCAACCTGGACCTGCCGCTCACCATCGACGACATCGCCAATGCCGCGGGCACCACGCCCCGGACGCTGCAACTCGCCTTCCGCCAGTTCCGCGGAACGACACCGCTTGCCTTCTGGCGCGACCAGCGCCTGCAGCGCGCCCATGAATCCCTGATCGCCGGCCAGCCCGGAACGTCGGTCACGGATATCGCGACGCAATGGGGCTTCACCCATCTCGGCCGGTTCTCCGAAGTCTACAAGAGCCGGTTCGGCCGTCCGCCGAGCGAGACATTGCGCGCCGCGCTCGGCACCGAGTGGAGCGACTGAACTTTCGGCGCAATGACGCCCGACTTTCTCCCCAGGCCCTTGAGTACCGTAGGCGAATGCGGCTAATTACGCCCGCCGCGTAAAGAGGAGTACGACACAGTTCTCCCGGCGGGCGGCCAATGTCCAGAACAACAGACGGGGGGATCTGCCAGTGGAGAAAGTCTTCAAGACCAAGCGAATGCTTCAGTTCGGGGATTGCGACATCTCCGGGACGGCATATTTCCCGTCCTACCTGAACATTCTCAACGGCGTGAACGAAGAGTTCTGGGCCCATATCGGCTATCCATGGCACAAGATCATATGGGAAGAGCGCTGGGGGACCCCGACCGTCCATATCTCGAGCGATTTCTCCAGCCCCTCCTTTTTCGGCGAGGAACTGGAATTCGAACTCACGGTCGTTCGCGTCGGCCGGTCATCGGTCACCGTGCATCACGAGATCAGCCATGAGGGAAACAGGCGCTGGTCGAGCACGCAGGTCCTTGCCGCAAGCGATCTCGACAAGCATTGCTCGATACCGTGGCCCGAGGGCGTGAAGGAGAAACTGCTTTCGCTACTCGTCGAACCGGAAGATGCCGGATCCTGACCGGTACGCGAACCGGGGCGGCTCATTCCCTGAAGCGCAGCGGCGGAGACTTCTCGGGCAGGATGCCGGAGCGGAATTTCTGCAATACGAACTGAAGCAGCAGTCCGACCAGCAGCATGCGGATATAGGAGCTGCGGGTGATCCATTCCGGCGGCAGCCGGTTGGTGAAGATTTCCGTCACCGACCACAGGGTCCAGATGCCGAGCGCCCCGACGATCGCGCCGCGGTTGTTGCCGGACCCGCCGGCCATTAGCATCACCCAGACAAGAAAGGTCACCAGCAGCGGGTCGGTTGCCGATGGCGAAAGAAACCGGAAATAGTGAGCCGAGAGACCGCCGGCGACGCCCATGAAGGCGCATCCGATCACGAAGGTCTGGACCCGGTACCTTTCGATGTTCTTGCCGACCGCCGCGGCCGATTCCTCGTTGTCGCGGATGGCGCGCAGGCTGCGGCCCCACGGGCTGTCGTAGAGCCGCATGGCGACAAGATAGACGACCAGCACGATCGCCCAGACATAGGCCAGGAACACGAGGTCTGCGGAGCGGCCCGAGACATAGTCTCCGAACGGGCGCGGGATGCCGGCAAGGCCGAGGCTGCCATTGGTCAGCCAGCTCTCGTTGACGATGACGAGGCGGAGGATCTCGGCGATGCCGATGGAGGCCATGGCCAGGTAGTCGCTCTTCAGGCGCACACAGATCTTGGCGACGGCCCAGCCCGTCAGCCCCGCCAGCACCGCCGCCCCGACGAGCCCCGCGATCACCGGCAGGCCGAAACCGCCCAGATGCTTGGCCGACCCGCCCGTCGTCAGGATCGCCGAGGTGTAGGCGCCTATTGCGAAAAAGCCCGCGATACCGGCGTTGAACAGACCGCCCATGCCCCACTGGATGTTGAGCGCCAGGCACAGCAACGCATAGATGCCGCCTGCGATCAGAATGCTGACCAGGTAGAAGAACAGGCCGGTCAATTCCATCAGAGCAGTCTCCCCTTGAAGAGCCCTTGCGGTTTCACGATCAAAAGGACGATCATGATGACGAAGGCGACGGCGGTCTTGTAGGACGGCGAGATCAGCGCGCTGTCGCCGATCCAGTTGTAGGAGGAGAGTTCCTCGGCCAGCCCGATGATGTAGCCGCCCGCCATCGCGCCCATCGGCTTGCCGATGCCGCCGAGAATGGCGGCCGCGAACATCGGCATCAAAAGGTTCCAGCCGAGATTGGGATGGGCACTGGTGTCCATGCCGGCGAACATCCCCGCGACGGCGGCCAGTGCGGCGCCGATGATCCAGGTCCAGCGCACCACCTTCTCGGTATCCAGCCCGGCGACCTGCGCGAGTTCCGGATCGTCGGACACCGCGCGCATCGAGCGCCCGGTCTTCGTCCGGGACAGGAAGAAGTGGAGCAGCAGCGCGATGACGGAAGTCGCGACAACGGCCTGCACATGCAGCACCGAAACCCGAAACGTGTCGAACAGCACCAGCGGCGGACGGACGCCGCCGGAATTGAACACCTGGTTCTGCGACCCCCAGAACAGCTGGACCAGCGAACGGAAGATCAGCGCGACGCCGAAGGACGAAATCACGGTGTAGATGGTCGGCAGCTTGCGCAGCGGCTGGTAGAATACCTTGTCGACCGCGAGCGCCGAGACGATCGCCAGCGCCATGCCGAACGGCACCAGCAACAGCGGGCTGACCGGAAAGATCGCCGCCGCCGCGAGCACGCCATAGGTGCCGACGGTCATCAGGTCGCCATGCGCGAAATGGGCAAACCGCAAAATGCCGAAGATCATCGAGATGCCGACCGCGCCCAGCGCGTAGACCGAGCCGATGGCCAGCGCAGGAAACAGGTAGAAATTGATGAAATCGATCATGCCGCCGCGCCTCCGAGGAAGGACCGGCGGACGTTTTCATCGGCCAGCAGGTCCTTTCCCGTTCCAGACGCGAAATTGCGCCCGTTCACCAGGACGTGGCCGTGATCGGCGATCTGCAGCGCCTGCCGCGCGTTTTGCTCTACCATCAGGATCGTTACACCCGTTTGTCGGATATCGAGCAGCAGGTCGAATATCCGTTCCAGATAGGCCGGCGAGAGGCCGGCGGTCGGCTCGTCGAGCAGGATCAGCTTCGGTTCGCACATCAATGCGCGGCCGATCGCCACCATCTGCCGCTGTCCGCCGGACAATTCGCCGGCCGGCTGCTTCAGCTTGGCGCGCAGGTCGGGAAAAAGCTGCAGCACCTTCTCGTGAGTCGCGGCCTTGTCGGCCGGTGGCGCGGCATAGGTGCCGACATCGAAATTTTCCTCGACAGTCAGGTGACGGAACACGTTGCTGCTCTGGGGCACCGCGGAAACGCCGAGCGTCACCAGTTTCGAGGTCTTGCAGGTGGCGAGGTTCGTGCCCGCGAAATCGATGATACCCGAAGCGATGCTCGTTAGCGCGAAAATGGTTTTCAGCACGGTGGACTTGCCGGCGCCGTTGGGCCCCAGAATGACCGCGATTTCATGTTCCTCCACGTCGAACGAAACGTCCTCGATGATTGGCGGCCCGCCATAGCCCGCTGTCAGGCCGCGGACGGAGAGAAGTGCACTCACAGATGTGCCTCGTACTTTCCGCCGCCGAAATAGGCTTCGATCACGCGTTCGTCGTTGCGGACCTCATCGACCGTTCCCTCGGTAAGCAGCTTGCCCTGCGCCATCACCAGCACGTGGTCGCAAAGCCTGGAGACATAGTCGAGATCGTGCTCGATCAGGCAAAAGGTCAATCCCTGCTCCTCGTTGAGCAGCTTGATCTTGTCGGCGAGTTTCGACAGCAGGGTCCGGTTGATCCCGGCGCCGATCTCGTCGAGCAGGATGATTTTCGGATTGCGCATCAGGGCGCGGCCGAGTTCGACCAGTTTCTTCTGGCCGCCGGAAAGATTGCCCGCCTTCTCGTCCAGCACGTGTTCGAGCTCGAGAAACCGGATCGTGTCGCGCGCATGGTCGTAGATGGCGCGTTGCTCGGCGTCGAACCTGCCGCGCCGGAAGACGACGTTGAGCACGTTGTCGCCCTCGGGCGCCGCCGCCGCCGCCATCAGGTTCTCGAGTACGGTAAGGCGGGAAAACTCGTGCGGGATCTGGAAGGTCCGCGCCAGCCCGCGTTGCGCGCGCTGATAGGGCTTCAGCCTGGTGATGTCCTCGCCGTCGAAAAGGATGCGCCCGGCGCTTGGCCGGACAGCGCCCGCGATGACGTTGAAGGCGGTGGTCTTGCCCGCGCCGTTCGGGCCGATCAGGCCGGTGACGCGGCCCGCGCCGACCTGGAAGCTGGCGTGATCGATTGCACGCAAGCCGCCGAAGTCGACGCAGATGCCTTCAAGCTGGATCATGAAGCTTGCTTCATGCCGGCTTACTGCATGATCTCAATTTGCTTGTACGCGTCTCCGTCGACAACGAACTTGCCGATATAGCCGCGCACATCGCCCATTTCATCGAAATCGTAGGCGCCGCCGGCGCCGTCATAGTCGATGTCCTTGCCTTCCGCGAGCAGCGCCTTGGCCTTGGCCCATTCGCCCGGACCGACCTTTTCGCCCGGCGCGGATGCGACCTCGCGCAATGCCGCGGCGATCGCGGCGCGGTCGGTCGAACCGGCCTTCTCGACGGCCAGCATGGCGAGGAAGGTCGCGTCGTAGGTCTGGTCGACAAAGGCCTTGTCCGCGCCTTCGCCAAACTCGGCATTGAACGCATCATGCAGGACCTTCTGCGCCGGATTGTCGGCGGGCGAGGTCGGCGACGAGAAGAAGGAGGTCTTCAGCGCGTCGGCGCCGACATTCTCGATCAGTAGGTCGTCGCGCAGGCCGTCGGTACCGATGAAACGCGTGAACAACCCGCCTTCGACCGACTGCTTGACGATCTTGCCGCCGGAATCGCCTGCATAGGCGATGACCACGAGCGCTTCCGCGCCGCCCTTGGTCAGGCTGGCCAGTTCGGAGCGATACGAGTCCTTCTTTTCCTCGTGCTTGACCTCGGCGACGACTTCGCCCCCGGCCTTCTTGTAGGCATCCATGAAGGTCTGGCCGATACCGACGCCGTAGTCGTTGTTCACATAGGTGACCGCGACCTTGTTGATCCCCTCGTCGAGAACCATCTTGGCGAGCACTTCGCCCTGGAAGTTGTCGGAGGGGACGATGCGGTAGACGAGATCGTTATCCTTCATGTCGGTCATCGCCGGGGACGTCGCCGTCGGCGAAATCTGCGTGATCCCGGTGGGAATGAACACGGCTTCGGCAGCCGCGATCGTCGTGCCGGACATCAGCGCCCCCATGACGACCGGCACGTTCTCCACATTGGCGAGTTTCTGCGCGGCGTCGACGGAGCCCTGCGAAGAGCCGGTCGTGTCGCCGTAAACGGCCACGGCGTTGCCGTCGAGCAGGCCGCCCTGCTCGTTGACCTGCTTGACCGCCAGGTTGGCCGCGTTCTGAAGCGGTGGGATGAAGTTGGCGATCGGGCCCGTGATGTCCATCAGGATACCGATCTTGGTGTCGGCCGCACTGGCAAGGGCGCTGCTGCCCAGAAGCGCCGCCGCGGCAATGAGCGTGATACACTTTTTCATGGAATGCTCTCCCTGTTTGAATTCCATCGTTGTGTGGTTTGGACCCCGGCGGATTGCCCGCCAAAGCCCGGCTTCGGCTACAGGATCGTCGTGTCGAACGTGCCCGGCAGACTGACCTCCAGCAATTGCAGATCCCCGGTCGCATCGGCGTAGCGCGTCGCCATCTGCGGCGGGATCACGAAGGCGTCGCCGGCGGTCAGGCGATAGGGGTCCTTGCCCTCGCCCTCCAGTGTCATTTCTCCCGACATCACGAAGTTGAACACGATATCGCAGTTGTGTCGCGTCCAGGGAGATGCCTGCCCGGCGACAGGCCTTGCGACCATGACGGAGGCAACGCCCTTGGTGTTCTCGTTGATCGTCGTGTCGCGCGCCTCGAAACCCGGTACGCGGAACGGCGCGAACACGCCGTCCTTGGCGAGGCTGTGAACGAAACGCTGTCCGTCCCATTCCCGGTCCGGCCGTTCCACCGGCGTGGGCAGCGTCATATCGTGATCGACCTCGGTGATGTGTTCCGCCGGCACGCCGATCTCGATCACCTCGATCCCGTCCGCGGCATGCATCACCCGGTGGCGAATGGTCGGCGGCTGAATGAAACAGTCGCCGGCATGCAGGCGGCGCATCCCGCCCTGGTCCTCGTAAAGGACATCGACCCAGCCCCTGATGCAGAAGATCAATTGAAAGCCGACCTTGTGGAAATGAACCATGTCGGGCACGGGCCCGTCCGGGACGCGAATGTGCGAGGCGATCATCGCGCCGCCGAGCCGCGAGGGCACCAGGTCGCGATAGGCCATCCCCGCCCGCCCGATGATCCAGGGCGCCTGGTCCGCCAGCCGGCGAACCACGAATGCATGTTCGGTTGGCGGCAGGACAAGCGGCGGATTCAGTTCGTCGATTTCGATGCGCGTGCCGTTTGGCGCGGTCAGTTCGCGCTGACCGTCCGCGAACCTGTCGGGATCGTCGGTGAGAATGCGCAGGGTTCCCGGCGCTTCCGGGGCGCCTTTTTCGATCCTGACACGCAGCCCGTGGCCGGAGAGAACCGCGACTTCGGGATTGTCTGCGGGATAGATCATGTCCAGCCGCATCCCGAGTGTCTTGGTGTAGAAAGGCAGGTCCTGGCTGAGATCCCCGGTCGGCAACCGGACTTCGGCGCGTGTCTCGCTCATCGTCTGCTCCGCTCCCCGCCCCATGCTGTCAGCCGCACGTCCTCATGCGGATTTCGCCGATTGTCTGGTTCGCGGCTCATCGGCGCTGGCCGCGTTCAGATAAGCTGTCTCGCCCTCGTGGATGAACCGCAGGATCCTGTCCGCCGCCGCGACCGGGTCGCGTCGAACGAAGGCGTTGAAGATGTCGGTATTGCCGTTCACGATCAGGGGGTGATTGACCTTCTCGTCAAAGGTCATCATCCGCACCGCCTGGACCTGCGTCATGTAGCGCTGGATCACCTGTTTCAGCGAGGCGTTCGGGATCGCCGAGATCCAGCCGTTGCGAAATCGCTCGCTCGCCTTGAACATCAGTTCGGTGTTGCCGGATTGCATGGCCCGGCGGGCATCCGCCAGGGTGCCCTCCAGTTCGGCCAGGTCGGCTTCGCCGAGCGAGAGCGTCGCGAGAGCGATTGCGCGCGGCTCCAGCAGCCGGCGAAGTTCGAACATCTCGACTATGTCCTTGTGGGTGACGCGCGGCAGCACGAACCCGCGAGTCGTCGCTTCGAGATAGCCTTCGTGCGCCAGCCGCATCAAGGCGTCGCGTGCCGGCATGCGAGATACGCTGAATTCGGCCGCGACAGCCGTGTCGACCAGCCGGTCGTCCGCGCCTATCTCGCCGCGCTGAAGCCGCCCCATCAGGACATCATGGATGATTTTTCCCTGGCTTTGCGGGCCGCTGGACTGGTCGGGAGCAATCAGCACGCTCATGGCCGCCCCTGTGGAAGCGAAGAAGAGAAAGGGCAAGGAGAATCGTATACGGAAAAGGACCGTCCGGCAGGATAAGCATGGGCGGAAGCTCGTCGTTCTCGCACCCGAAATTTCCTTTAAGCTTGAAGTACCTTGATTTCCGTATACGATAACCCCGCAAACCCGTCAACTCACAACCCCGGCGCGACCGACAATCAGGCACCGCTGTCCCCGCCCGGATTTTTCAGGAATGCATATGCCCGACCAGGACAACGGATATTTCCTCTATCACTCGATCGGCCAGTACCCCGACAAGGCAGCGGATCTGACGGCGGCGATGGCGGAGTTCGCGACGGTCTGGGGGACGGCGAATGACGACCAATGGGGCTACCTGCTCGGTCAGCGATCCGAATTCCTGGACCTCTGGCGCAACCTGATCGGTGCGGACGAGAACACTACGACGACCTGCGAAAACGTCACCCAGGGCCTGCACATGCTGATGACGGCGCTGCCGGCTGACTATCTGCGCGGACGGAAAGTGCTTGTCGCCGCCGACTGTTTTCCCTCGAACCATTTCCTGCTCACCGGGCTTCAGGAAAGGCTGGGTTTCACCCTCGACACCGTCAAGATGCGTCAGGGCGCGTCATGGGTCGCGGACGAGGACATGCTGGCCAGGTGGGACCGCGACGTGGCCTTGGCCCTGGTGACCTGGGTGAGTTCCACCTCGTCCCGGAAGGCGGATATCGGAGTGCTGGCGGATCATGCCCGTGCGATGGGAAGCATCGTCGGCGTCGACATCACCCAAGCCGCCGGGCTGCTGCCGTTTTCGGTCAACGCGCCGGCCGTCGATTTTGCCGTCTCGACAAGCCTGAAATGGATGTGCGGAACGCCCGGTGCCGGCATGCTGTATGTGCGACCCGAGCTGATCGCGGAGTGCAAGCCGGAACTGCGCGGCTGGTTCAGCCAGGACAATCCGTTCAACTGGGATCTCGATCTTTTCGACTACGCGCCGGATATACGGCGCTTTGACAACGGCACGCCGGGCATCGTCTCCGCCGCGGCGACGGTGCCGGCGCTGCGCTGGCACTCCCGGACCGACATGGCGGAAACCCTCGCCCACAATCGCGATCTCACCGGAAAGCTGATCGCCGCCGCGGACGATCTCGGCCTCCATCTCGTCACGCCGCGCCCCGAATCCGAGCGCGGCGGCAGCGTCATGCTGAAACTCGCTTCCGCGGAAGCCGCCGAACAGGCGCTCGCAAACCTGCGCCACGAAAATCTCTTTGCCGACAGTCGGGGACCGATCCTGCGCCTCTCGCCAGGCGTGATGACCAGCGCCGATGCGACGGATGCGCTTGTCTCCGTCCTGAAAAACGGCGTGTAAGCCTCGCGGAAAACAGGGTCCCCGCCGCCCTGATCAGAGCGCCACGCTGCCGATACTTGCGCCGCCGCACACATAAAGCGTCTGGCCGGTGACGAAGCTGTTTGCCGGGTCGCAGAAGAACAGGAATGCATTGGTCACGTCATCGACCGTGCCGAGACGTCCGACCGGAATGCGCTTGGCAAGCTCGGTCTCGCGCTCGCTGCCCTTGGGGATGATGCCCCAGAAATTGTCGGTCAGGATCGGCCCGGGTGCGACGACATTGACGGTGATGCCGTGCGGCGCCAGTTCCAGCGCCCATGTCCGCGCCATGCCGACCATGCCGGCCTTGGTCGCCGAATAGGCCGTGCGGGTCGGCACGCCGAGCGCCGCGCGCGACCCGTTGAACATGACGCGGCCGAAATTGCGCGCCTTCATCGCCGGCAGGCACGCCTGCACAAGCGTCAGCGCCGATCCCAGATGCAGCTGCGCGAGACCGGCGATATCCTCCGGCTTGGCGTCCTCGATCAGGTTCGGCCAGATCAGCCCGGCATTGTGGACCAGGTGCGTCACCTCGTGGCGCGCTGAGATGTCGGCGGCGGCTTCGGCCACGGCCGATGCGTCAAGCAGGTCGACGGCGACATGCTCCAGGTTCGCGTGCGTCCAGTCGGGGACGTTGCGCGCCAGCGAGATCACGCGATAGCCGCGCTCCAGCAGCCGTTGGCCGAGATCGGCGCCGATGCCCTTGCTGCCGCCGGTGATGAGAGCGGTATACTCGGTCATTCGGCCTCTCCGGGAACCAGCGCCAGCACGCGCAGCGGGCTGCCGGTGCCGCCCTTGATCTTCAGCGGCGCGGCGATGAGGATCGCGCCGGTCGGCGGCAGCTGGTCCAGATTGCTCAGGCATTGCAGTCCGAACTTGCCGGCGCCGTGCAGGAAGTAGTGCGCCGGATAGGGCGGTGTGTAGTGCGCCCCCTGCCCGGCATCGGTGCCGACGGTCTCGGTGCCGAAGCCCCTGATGCCGCGCGCCAGCAGCGCCTTGATGCCCTCCGGCGTCGGGCCGGGCGAATGCGGCCCGTCCTCTTCCATGTTCAGGTAGTCGATGGGCTCCCGCTTCGACCAGTCGGTGCGCATCAGAACCCATGCGCCTTCCGGTATCGGCCCGTGCTCGGCTTCCCACGCCGCGATGACCTCCGGCGTCAGCTCGAAATCGTCATTCTCGGCCGCGCCCGCCGAACAGTCGATCACCACCACCGGGCCGATGAAGTTCTCCGGCGCGATCTCGTCCACCGCGCCATTCGGCACGTCGCGCCCGGAGACCCAGTGCACCGGCGCGTCGAAATGCGTACCGGTATGCTCGTTCATCGTCAGGTTGTGCCATTTCCACGCCGGTCCGCGATGATCGTAGGCCGACACCTCCTCCATGCGGAAACGGGCGCACTGGCCGAATTCCGGCGGCAGGATGATCACGGGAAAGTCGGGATCGAGCCGGTGCGTCAGGTCGACGACCCGCACTGCCCCGCTGGCCAGCGCCAGCGCCATGTCGGCAAGAACGCTCATGATCCGCCTCCCGTCAGTTCGCGTTCGAGAACGCCGGGATCGCGCCGCCAGCGTTCGGCCAAGTCGCGCGCCACGTCACCGCAAAAGACGTCCTCGAGCCCCTCGATCAGCCCGTCCACGATCGACCGCGCCAGCGCGGCGGGCGCCACCTTGGGCGGCGGCAGCGGCTGGTGCCATTCGTCGTCGGTCGGGCCGACATAGACATTCATCATGCGAAGCCCTGAATGCGAGAACTCCGCGCGCAGCGTCTGCGACAGCGACCGCGCCGCCGCCTGCGAGGCGGCAAACGCGCCATAGCCCGGATCGGGCGACAGCGCATGCGCCGACAGGATGTTGACGAAGGCCGCCGCGCTGTTGGTGCCGTCGGCCGTGCGGGAAGCCATGCCGGGGCCGAAGCTCTGCGCCAGCCGCATCAGGCCAAGCACGTTCACCTCCATCTCGTCGCGAGCAAACACCGTGTCATTGCCCAGCACGCCGCCGGGACGGATGAAACGCGCGGTATTGATCAGGATGTCGGTCTTGCCGCCGATCTCGCCGGCCAGGTTCTGCAGGCTGTCCGCATCGGTCACGTCCAGCGGCATGATCGAGACGTTGTCCAGCGCGGCGATCGCGTCCCGGCCGGGCCAGCGCCGCCATGACTCGGCCTCGCCGACGAAAACATGGGCCGCGCCGGCCTTCAGCAGGGCCTGGATCAGCGGCAGCGTCACCGGCGCGCGGGCGTCGGTGATCAGGATGCGCCGGTGGCGCGGATGCGCGGTCAGGCTGCGCATGAGCGGGTCGTCTTCCATTGCATCGGTCCTTTCGGTCGGCAGCGCCACGATCACGCCTTGCGCCGCCTTGTCGAGTTGGAGCGAAAGCCGCACGCGGTCGCCGCGCGCCACGTCGCCATGCAGGTGCACCAGCGCCACCGGGCCGGCATCCAGCTTCACCGTTCCCATCCGCCAGGGCAGGCGCTCGCGGAAATAGGGATCGGGCGATGCGTGAATGCGCGTTTCCGCAATCAGCTTGCCGCCGGCCGGCGTGTCCCGCCAGTCGAGATCGATGGACAGGCACTGCATGCAGGCGTCGCGCGGCGGGTACTGCACCGTGCCGCATTCGGCGCAGTGTTGCAGCGCAAAGCGTCCTTCCGCCGCGGCGACCGTCAGGCCGAGCGCGGCGCGAGACCGGCCGAGCGGCGGCAAGGTCGGCACCGTGCTGCGCTTCTGCGGGTCTTTCTTTTTCGGCGGTTGCAGCGGACTGGTCATGCAGCGCCCCCGCTGATGATCGCCGCCGCCGAGCAAACGCCGCGGTCGTAGTTGATCATGCCGAAACCCGAAACCAGGGCCTTCGATGCATTCTCGACCTGGGTCGGACCGGCCTCGCCGGTAACCTGGCGGATCGCCTCGACCATGCCGAGATAACCGCCCGCCGCCCCGGCCTGACCGACCGACAACTGCCCGCCGGAAGTGTTGTGCGGAAAATCGCCGGTGACCGTGAGGTCGTGGCCGCGCACGAAAGCCGGTGCCTCGCCCTTGGCGCAGAAGCCCAGATCCTCGATCTGCATCATCGAGATGACCGGGTAGTCGTCATAGGTCTGCAGCAGGTCGATGTCGCCGGGCGCGCAGCGGGCCATTTCGTAGAGTTCGTCCACGTCCATCGCCCAGCCGCCGCGCAGCTGGATCGGGTCGTCGGGAAAGGCGTTGTGCCGCTCGATGGTGCCGTCGATGCGCGCGAAGGCCAGCCCGCGGCGCTCGGCCTCCTCCTCGCGCATCACCAGGAACGCCTCGGCGCCGGCACACGGCATGACGCAATCGAACAAGGCGACCGGGTCGGACACCGGCCGCGCCGAAAGATACTGCTCCATCGTCAGCGGCTTCTTCATCAGCGCATCCGGATTGCGCAGCGCATTGTCGCGCTGCGCCACCGCGATGCGTCCGAAATCCTCGCGCGTCGCGCCGTATTCGGCCATGTAGGCATCGGTCAGCAGTGCGAAATTCGCGTTCGGTCCGCCATAGCCGTAGGGATAGGCGGCATCCATCGAGAAACGCGAAAACGCCGAGAGAAGACGGCGGAAACTGTCGATGCGGTTGGCGTCGCCGGCGACGCAGGCCACCACGTCCGCATCGCCCGCCTGCACGGCGCGCGCCGCGCGCCGCGCCGCGACGACGCCGCTCGCCCCGCCCATCGGGATCGTGTCCAGATATCTGGGCGTCAGGCCGAGATGCTGCGTCAGCCCGACCGGCGTGTCCGGAAACAGCGTGAAACTCGATACGGAGAAACCGTCCAGCTCCTGCGGCCGCATGCCCGCCCGGTCGAGCACGCCGCGCAAGCCGCGCGCGATCCACCAATGCGCGGTCTCCTGGCTGTAGCGCACATAGGGCACCGTCACCGGAGCCGTCAGCACCACGCCGTCATAGGAGAGCCGCCTCATGCGGCGGTCCTCTTCTTCAGGTGGCGCAGATCGACGGTCGCGGGATCGTCGGCCAGTTCGGCGGCGAGCGTCTTCAGGACGCCGCGCTGGATTTTTTGTGTCGCGGTCAGCGGCAATTCGTCGACGAACGCTATGAAGCCGGGCGCCTTGTAGTAAGCGAGCTGGGTCAGGCACCAGCCGGAGATTTCCCGTGCCAGTTCCGGCGTCCCCTCGCCCTCGACCACGAGGCAGGCGAACACCTCGTCGCCGCGCACCGCGTCCGGCACGGCGGCCACCGCGGCCGCCCTGACCGCCGGATGGCGCATCAACGCGCTCTCCACCTCGACCGCGGCGATGTTCTCGCCGGAACGGCGGATCACGTTCTTCTTGCGGTCGACGAAGAACATCGAGCCATCCGGCTCCTGCCGCACCACGTCGCCGGTGTGGAACCAGCCGCCGTCCCAGGCTTCGTCGGTGGCTTGCGGATTCTTGAAATAGGCCGCGAAAAAACCGAGCCTTGGGTCGTCGCCGGCATGGCGCACAAGCAGTTCGCCCGGCGCGCCGGCTGTATCTTTCCCGGAATCGTCGACGATGCGGATTTCGATGTCCGGGCCGGGGCGCCCGAGGCAGCTCTCGCCGACACGGCGCGGCTGTTGGTTGGCGCAGATCACCGCGCCTGCGCCGGTCTCGGTCATCGCCCAGGCCTCGACCAGCGGAAAGCCGAAGCGCTCCTCGAATGCCGCATGAAGTTTCGGATCGACGCCCGCGCCGAAACCGAAACGCACATGATGGTCGCGGTCGGCGTCCGACGGTTCGGCACCGATCAGCATCGACGGCATGACGCCCAGATAATGCAGGCAGGTCGCGCCGCTGTCGCGCACGCTCGCCCACCAGCTGCGCGGGTGGAAACGGTCGAGCACGGTCAGGCAGCCGCCGACCGCGATCATCGCCATGAAAGAATAGGCCATGGCGTTCATGTGGAAGATCGGCAGCGGCGTGATCATCCGCTCGCCGTCCTCGTTGAGCGCGCACAGCCCGCCCGCTTCCGCATACCAGCGTCCGGCCATCAGGAAATAGGTGTTGGTCAGGACACAGCCCTTCGGCTGGCCCGTCGTGCCGGACGTATAGAGAAGCGCGGCTTCCGCATCGTTGGGTGAGCCGTCGCGCAGCGCGATCCGGGCATCGTCGCGCGGCCGGGGCAGCGCTTCGCCCGGCGCGATCACCGGCATCTCGACGCCGGCATTCCGCGCGGCGTCGCGCAGACCGTCGATCCGGCCCGGCAGGACCACGGCGAGCACCGGCTCCGCATGGCCGATCATGTAGGTCAGCTCGGCTTCCCTCAAGTCGGGATTGACCGGCACGGCCGCGGCGCCCAGCCGATTGAGCGCCAGCCACCACAGGAAGAATGAAGGCCGGTTTTCGAGCAGCAGCATGACCCGGTGGCCTTCGCCATAGCCCGCCTCGGCCAGCGCACCGGCCAACGCATCGACTTGCCCGCCGGCCGCCTCGTACGTCAGGGCGCCCGCTTCGATACCGTAAATCCCGGCCGTTTCCGGCAGGATGGTGAGCATCTCCCGGTCAGGCCAGCGCGCGGCGGCAGCCGCGAACGCCGCATGCACGGTCTCGGTCTCGGGCGCTATCATGGCAGTAGCTGTATGTTGCCGAAGGCCGCATCGCAATTGAGGATATCGACGCGCTTGTTGGCGATCATGATCTTGCCGTCGACCAGCGCCAGTTCGTGCCGCGCCGTCAGCGCCAGCAGGAACTGTTCATCCAGCCGGGTCTCCACGTAATGCATGAAGGTCGTTGTGACGTACTTGCCCGCCGCCTCGTCCATCTCGTCCACGAAGGGGCGCGACAGCACGTGATGGCAGCGGCTCTTCGGCTTCTGGCTGAAGGTCCGCGCGCCGTTCAGGCGTTCGACCCTGAGCTTCAGCATGAAAATGTCCTCGTACATCAGCGACGTGACGTGCAGCGGATCCGTCTGCTTGTAGTCGAGCGGCATCCAGTAGTGGCCGTCCTTCAGCCACAGTGCCAGCCACTCGTCATAGCGGCCCTCGTCCAGCATGCGCGCCTCGTCGTAGAGGAAGTCGATCAGGTCGTCGCGGGTCACGCTCATTCCGCCGCCTCCTTCATCTGCATGTCGGCGGTCATGAACTTGACCCATGCGTGGAACTGGTTGCGCATCTGCCTTTCGGTGGTGCCGTTCTCGACGGTCTCGGTATCGAAATCCTCGTTTTCCTCGTAGAGACGCTGCACGTTGACCCATTCGAGCCCGTCCGCCGCGAGGCCTTCCTGCGCCCGCTCGTACATCTCGAGATCGTCATGGCCGACGATCGAGGTCGGCGCATTGATCATGCGGTTGTACATCGCCGTGCGCGCGGTCAGTTCGTCCGGGGCATCGACCAGCCGGTAGATGTAGCTCTCGACCAGCGTCTTGTCGGCGGCGAGCGGGATGAACACGCGCAACTGCTGGATCGGACCCTTGATCATGATGTTGGGGAAATAGACCGTGTTGTGCCGGTTCTCGCCGAGGATCGCCTTGGCTTTCTCCTCGCCATAAGCCTCGACCATCTTGTCGAAATAGCCGGGAATGGCCGAGTAGTTCGAATGGATAGAGTGGCTCACGCCGGTATGGCCGTGGCCGTTCGGCCAGGTCCTGATCCCCATCTTCTCGAAGAATTCATAGGCCGACATGAAGGGAGCGATGATCTCCATCGCCGGCGGCAGCGGCGTGCCCTCCGGCATGTCCAGCTCTTCCCAGAGCTTCACCGCCGTTCCGGCGCTGCTTTCGTGCGCGACCATCGGATGGCAGGTATCCGTCTGGTTCTCCACCAGCATTTTCCAGTTGCACTTGTGCATGTAGCGCAGCGGCGGGCCTGCCACTTCCAGCCGCCCGGCCGGCGAACGGTCGATCATGTTGTCGAAGGACGACAGCGCGCCGTCGAAGAAGTCCTCGAAGCTGATGCCTTCGTCGGCAAGGCGCGCGAAGACGAAGCCGCGATAGTTCTTCACCGCGCCGACGGCACGCATGCCCTTCGAACCTTCGGCATTCTCGAAGCCGGTGTTTTCGTAGCCCTTCTTCAGCGGGATCGCGAGCAGGCAGCCATCGGTCTTGAAGGACCAGGCATGATACGGGCAGCGGAAGAACTTGCCGGTGTTGCCGGTGCGGTCGATGGCGATCTTGGTGCCCTTGTGCGGGCAGCGGTTGTAGAGAACCTTGATCTCGTTGTCGGTGTGGCGAACCATGATCACCGGCTGGTCGCCGACCTGCGTGGTGAAGTAGTCGCCCTTGTTCGGCGTCTGGCTGTCGTGGCCGACGAAGACCCAGGAATTGGCGAAGAGATGCTTCATCTCCAGCCGGTAGATTTCCGGGTCGATATAGACGTCGCGATGCACTTCGGAACCGCGGACCAGGGCCGCGATCGCGGCGGGATTGTCTGTGTAACGTCCCATAGCTTCCTCCCTAGAGGTCCAGCACCAGACGGGCCGACTTCGCCCGGCTGACGCAGATTTGCATGACCTTGCCTTCGGCCCGTTCGGCATCGGACAGGACGACGTCGCGATGGTCCGGTGTGCCGCTGATGATATCGGTCTGGCAGATGCCGCAATCGCCGCGCAGGCAATCATGGATCAAGTCGACACCCCCCTCTTCGAGCACTTCGACAATGGTGCGCCCGGGCGGGATTGTGAACACTTGGCCGGTCGAGGCAAGCTCGACCTCGAACGGCGCATCGCCGTCCTGCGCCGAAGCATTGTCGAACAGTTCGACATGGACGCGCTCGGCAGCAATTCCGGCATTTTCCGCCTGCGTCCGTGCCGCGTCGATCATCCCGCGCGGACCGCAGATATAGAGATGCCATCCAGGACCGATCGAACCGGTCAGGGCTTCGAGATCGAGCGCGGTTTCCGGGTTGTCATCGAAGTGGAGGTTCAATGCGGGGCCGAAAGCCTCTCCCAGCTCTGCGGCATAGGCCATGGCGTCGCGCGTACGCCCGGCATAATGGAGTTCGAATGGCGTACCGTTCGCCGCCAGTTCCGCGGCCATCGAGATCATCGGCGTGATGCCGATGCCGCCCGCCAGCAACAGCGCCGGGGCCTTCGCGTCGAGCGGAAAGTCGCATTTCGGCGGAGACACGGTCAGCGTGTCGCCGGCCTTGAGCGAATGCATGAAGCGCGAACCGCCCTGCCCCTCCGGCTCGAGCTGGACAGCGATACGGAAGGTGGCGCCTCCTGCCCGGTCCGCGCCGAAGGCGACCAGCGAATAGGCGCGGTCGCCGCCTTCCGGCAACGCGACGCGGATATGCGCGCCGGGCTGCCATTCCGGCAGGGCTTCGCCGCTGGAGGCGGCCAGTTCGAATTCTGCAATCCTGTCGGTCAGTTTGCGGATCGCCGCGACCTGCATCGTCCGTGTGCTCAACGTAATCTCCTCGGCAAGAAATATGAATTTTCATATAAATATGGTCAAGTGGTTTTTTCGCCCTGTCCGCAAGCATGAATTTGCATACACGTTGACAACGCTGCCTGTAGCGGGCTCTAGAAGGAACGCACTGCACGGCGAGAGAGTGATCGGTGAACGAAAACACGAAGGAACAACAAGGGCTTGAGGCGGAAGGCGGGGAGTTTGTCCCGGATTACCTGCTTTATCTCCTGGCGGCGGCCAGCGACGCCGCGAGCGCCCAGTTCCACGCCCACGTCCGCGAGGCCGGCCTTCGCGTGCCCGAATGGCGTGTGCTCGCCTGCCTCAACGACCGCGACGGTGCGATGATCACCCGGCTCGCCCGTTTCGCGCTGATCGAGCAGTCGCGCCTGACCAAGATCATCATCCAGATGGGCGAACGCGGCCTGATCCGCAGGCAGGGCGACCCACAGGACCGCCGCCGCGTCCGCGTCTATCTCACCGACGAAGGCCGCGCGCTCGCCAGGAAGCTCGTCGCGGACGCCCGCGCCCACGAGCAGCAACTGCTGCAGATGCTCGAAGGCGGCGACGGCGCGCGGATCAAGCAGGCGCTCGGTTCATTGATCGACCGTCTCGCGCCGGTGCCGGAAGCGGAAGGCTAGCGCGCTCCCGATCCGAGTTCCGCCGGCAGTTGCGCGTAGCCGCGGAACCGCATCCGCCCGCCGGGAACGCGCCCGTCGACAACCTTGAAACCGGGAAACCGGTCGAGGAACCGCCCGATCGCAATTCGCCCTTCCATCCTCGCAAGCGTCAGCCCGACACAGACATGCGGACCGCCGGCAAAGGCCAGGTGCCGGTTCGGCTTGCGGGTGATGTCCAGCCGGTCGGGATCGTCGAACTGCGCCGGATCGCGATTGGCGGCGCCGATGCACAGATGCAAGTTGGTCCCGGAGGGAATCTGCAGCCCGTCGATCTCGATTTCCGCCGTGGTTTCCCTGTTGCCCAGCTGGTTGGGCGACGAGTAGCGCAGGAACTCCTCGACCGCGGAGACAATCAGCGACGGATCATCGAGCAGCCGCGCTTTCTGGTCGGGATGGTCGTTGAGAAGCGCCAGCCCGTTTCCGATCAGGTTCGTCGTCGTCTCGTGCCCGGCATTCAGGATGAAGATGCAGTTCTGCAGCAACTCTATCTCGGACAGCTTCTCGTCGGCCCCGTCGCCATTGATAAGCCGGGTCAGCACATCGGTTTCCGGATTGCCGGGATCGGCGCGCCGCCGCGCGACCAGATCCTCCAGGTAGACCTTGAAATCCGTCACCGCCTGCTGGCCGGACCGCAGCTGCTCGGGCGTCAGCGACGGTTCCAATGCGCCGAGGATCGATAGCGACCAGTCACGCAACGGCCCGCGCTCCTCCATCGGCACGTCGAGCAAATTGCCGATGACCTGGATGGGGATCGAGGAGGCGAAATCCTCGATCAGGTCGACGGTTTCGCCCTTGCCGGCCCGCGATCCCATCCTGTCGAGCAGGTAATCCACGGTCTCGTTCAGCCCCGGCTCCATCTTCGCGATGGCGCGCGGCGTCAGCGCCGAGGTCATGATCTTGCGGACGCGCGTATGCAGCGGCGGGTCGTTGAAGACCAGCGACGTCGTGTGGTGCTCGAACAGCGGCGACCCCGCGCCGAACTTCGGCGCGAACGCCTTTTTCTTGTCCGAGGAATAGAGCGTCGTGTCGCGGTAGATCCGGTCGAGATCGGCATGCCGGCTGAGCAGGACGGACCCGTCGGGCTGCGGCAGGACGGGCGCATGCTTCAACAGCGCCGCGTAATGGGGAAAAGGATTTTCGACGAATCCCGCCGGCGGATTTTCGAGGTCGAACGAGCGGACCTCTTTTTCCGTAATCTCGTCGCTTTCAACGCTAGCGTCCATCTTCTCCTCCAGGTTTCGGCCGATATCCGCCGAAAAAACATATTCACAAAGCCTTTTAAATGTGAATATATGAAAATGCATATGAATGTGTGGCGCAAGAAAATTTTGCGCACACGACGACCAGAGGTTCAGGGAGGACCAAAGGATGAAATTCAAGACACTTTTGGCCGGCGTGGCTGTTGCAATCTGCTCAGGAACGATGGCTTTCGCTGCCGAGACACTGACCATTTCCAGCTGGCTGCCGCCGACGCACCCGATCAACACCGAGATGTTCGAAGGCTTGGTGAAGATGATGGAAGAAGCGACCGACGGCCAGGTCACCGGCGAGATCAAGATGGGCCTCGCCCCGCCGCCGGCCCAGATGGACCTCGTCATGGATGGCGCGGCCGACATGACCATCATCTTCCACGGCTACCAGCCGGGCCGCTTCGTCGGCACCAAGCTGATCGAACTGCCGGGTTACAAGGGCAATGCCGAGGCGGCCTCGGTGGCCTACTGGCACGTGCAGGAGAAATTCCTCGACAAGCTGGACGAGCATCGCGGCGTCAAGCTGGTCGCGCTGACCACCCACGGCCCGGGCCAGATTCACTCCAACAAGCCGATCAACACGCTCGCCGACCTCAACGGCCTGAAGACCCGCCTCGGCGGCGGCGTTTCCGCCGATGTTGGCGCGGAACTCGGCCTGGTCGGCATCCAGGTGCCCGCCCCCAAGGTCTACGAGACCCTTTCTTCCGGCGCGGCCGATGCCGTTGCCATGAACATGGGCGAGCGCATCAGCTTCAAGCTGAACGAGGTCGCCAAGAACGTCTACGAGATGCCGGGCGGTTTCTACCGCGGGTCGTTCGCCGTCCTGATGAGCCAGGAGAAGTTCGACAGCCTGCCCGCCGACGTGCAGAAGGCACTCGACGAGAAGGTCTTCGGCGAACCGGCAAGCCGTATGATGGGCATCGCGTGGGATGCCAGCGACGCCAAGGCACGTGCCGAAACCGAAGCGGCAGCCGACAACAAGATCGTCACCGCCTCGGAAGAGGACCAGGCGGCTTTCGCAGCGATGGCGGAAAAGGTTCGCGCCAAGATCCTGGGTGAGTTGAACGACGCCGGCATCGATGCCCAGGCGGCCTATGATATGGTCTCCTCCGAGATGGCTGCTGCCTCGGAATAGAATGATGCTATAAGGTTCCGGGCGCGCCTGCCGCGCCCCGAATTGCCACAACGGCCGGGTTTCCATGAACTTCCTGCGAAAATTCATCCGCCTGATCTCGGCCGTTCCGATGTTTACGGCTTCCGTCGCGCTCTTCTTCCTGATGGTCCTGACGTTCTCTGACGTCGTCATGCGGTCCGCGTTCAACATGCCGATCGAGGCGGCGACCGAACTGATCCGGATCGCCATCGCCATCATCGTTTTCTCCGCGCTGCCTATAGTCTCGGCCCGCGGCGAGCATATCGCGGTCGACCTTCTCGACCCGATCTTCGTCCGCAGTCCGCTCATGCGGTTCCGCGATGCCCTTGTCGCGCTCGGTTGCGGGCTCATGCTTTGGCTGCCCGCCGACCGTGTCGTCGATCTGGCGGAGCGTGCGCGCAGCTACGGCGACCGCACCGAGTATCTGGATATTCCGACCTTCTATATCGGCTGGTTCGTCGCCTTGATGACCTTCGTGACCGCCGTCATCCTGGTCGTGCAAGGCCTGCTCATGCTGGTGGCACCCAAGAGTCTTGGATTTTTCCGCAAATGATTGAATCGCTCATCGGTTTTGCGGCCGTTCTGGTGCTCGTGCTTCTGCGCATGCCGATCGCATTCGCCATGGGGCTGGTCGGCATGGTCGGCTACGCCTACGAGACCTCCTATCGCGGCGCGATTTCGATCGTCGCGCGCCTGATCATCGACACCAGTCAGGATTACGGCCTGTCCGTCGTGCCGCTGTTCATCCTGATGGGGCTGTTCGTCAACAAGGGCGGCATCAGTCGCGAGCTCTACCAGGTGTCGAACGCATTCCTCGGCCACATGCGCGGCGGCCTGGCGATGGCGACGGTCGTCGCCTGCGGCGGCTTTGCGGCGATCTGCGGCTCGTCGCTCGCGACGGCGGCCACCATGTCGAAGGTCGCGATGCCGGAGATGCGCAAGTTCGGCTATTCCGACAGCCTGTCCACCGCCTCCATCGCGGCGGGCGGCACGCTCGGCATCCTGATCCCGCCCTCGGTCATTCTCGTCATCTACGGGCTGCTGACCGAGACCTCGATCGGCCAGCTCTTCATCGCCGGCATCTTGCCCGGCTTCATGGGCATCCTGTTCTACATGATCGCGGTGCGGATATCCGTCATGCGCAATCCCGAAGCGGGCCCGGCGGGCACGCGCACCGACTGGTCCGGGCGAATGGCCGCGCTGCGCGACGTCTGGTCGGTGCTGCTGCTGTTCGGGCTGGTTATCGGCGGCCTCTACGGCGCGCTGGATTTCTGGCCGATCCACCTGACCTTCTCGCCCACCGAAGCCGCCGGAATGGGCGCCATGGGCGCCTTCCTGATCGCTCTCTTCCGCGGCAATCTGAGCTTTGCCGACACGCGCGAGGTGCTCAAGGAAACGGCGACCACCACGGCGTCCCTGTTCTCCGTGCTGATCGGCGCCTGGATCTTCTCCAACTTCGTCAACATCGCCGGCCTGCCGGAGGCGCTGCGCGACGGCGTCGACTCGCTGGGGCTGACGCCATGGATGGTGATGGGGCTGATCATCCTCATCTACATTGCGCTGGGCTGCGTGTTCGAAAGCCTGTCGATGCTGCTGTTGACGGTGCCGATATTCTTCCCGCTGGTCATCGGCCTCGGTTTCGATCCGGTCTGGTTCGGTATCGTCGTTGTCGTCGTCACCGAGATCAGCCTGATCACGCCGCCCGTCGGGCTGAACGTCTTCGTCCTCAAGGGCGTGGTCGGCGACGTTTCGACCGGAACGATCTTCCGCGGCGTGACGCCGTTCTGGATGATGGATATCGTCCGGCTCGCCCTGCTCCTGCTGATTCCGGGCATCGCGCTCTACCTGCCATCGCTGATGTAGACGGACCGGCCAAAGGTCGAGGGATTTTGCGTCCCGTACCGCATTATTGACTTGCCGGGAGGGAATGATTTCCCGAACAGATCTGCCGCTCACGGCAGTTCCTGTGGCAAATTTTGTTCTTGATCATCCGGATTTGCACTGGCCCTTATGGGTTGATCACATTAGCCACTAGGACAAGCGGGCGTGATGGAATGGTAGACATACCGGACTTAAAATCCGGAGGCCTTTGGCCGTGTGGGTTCGAGTCCCGCCGCCCGCACCATGATGAAAGACACGCCTTTCGATCCGCCTTCACGGCATCCTTACAGCCGCCCCTTTCGGAAGAAGGTGACCGAACAACGGCAGCTTCCGTTGAAAGAAACGCATTCGAATGCTCGCCCCTCACACGCTTCTTTCCAGAAGTTGTCGTTGGCAATCCATTCCACATAATCATTGTGGACCAGGAGGTTTCTTAGAGCGGTCGTCCCGTCGACGGTCCAGGCCGGGACGAGGACGCATTCACAACCGCGCTTGACGAGTTGCGCCTCCGCCTCCTTGATCAGCTTGGTTCCGATACCGTGTCCCTGGAATTTCCTGCGCACCGCGATGGTCTTCAGCACGCCAAGACTGCCGTGCTCATTCGCCATTCGCACATCATCCGGAATGACGCCGGGCTGCAGCCTCAAGAGCGAGTTTATATCGCCTGCAGGCTGGATGGGGCCGAAACAGAACCCGGCGAATTCGCCCTGGACCTTGGCCACGATAGCGAAGTGTTTTTCATCGACTTTGATGCTGTCCTTGTCGACATAGCCATAGCCGAACGCATTTCCCGATGTATGAAGTATATCGTTCATATACTTCTGATCGAATTCAGTGATTTTTGCCTCAAGGATTCTCTGAAACCAGTACCGGCCCGCATTCGTCATCCGGTTCTCGTGATCGTATCCGTTCCACATACCATCCAGAGAGTTTTTCGAGATCTTCAGATAAAACGATCCGACACCGTCATCGTAGACGGCATCTGCCGAATAGACGCCGGACACGTGCCCGCCTTGCATTATCGTGCCTTCGAGCGTCCAGCTTCGTTCATTGTCCATAAGGGTGACTATTCTGAGGTGGGTCCCGCGCTGCTCGACCTTCGAGACACTTGGTACAACAACCTTTTCGTTGTCGACGACATCTTCGAAAAACGAAATATAATCTCCGCCGATCGGAAACTTCGCCTCAATTTGTTTTCGCTTGTAGATGCGCAGGCCGAATGCTCCGCCCGCGACCACGAGCCCCCCGACTGTGCCGGTGATCAACTCGTTCAATATGCTTGTAATGCTCGGAAGAATTTCCCACATGCCGCCCGCTTCTCACCGCCCCTTAAAAAACCGGAACACTCTACCGGCCGTCAATCCTGACTTGCAATTACCTGTGCGAAAAGAATGGCTTGATCGGCAATGCAGGTGCTTCGCGAACCAGCCGCTTTTCGGCAGAACATCAACTATGAAATCCGGACACTGCACATTGCCCCTTGCGTCTACCGGTTCCGCCAGGGGGCCCCGCCCCAACCGCTAACCGACCGGCCGCGCGCGATCAAGCGATAAGCCTGCCCGACGTCCCAAGCCTTCTTCACAAGCTTTCCCAAGCGGCATACAAATGGGACATCTTACGGAGCGTGACCGCATGCCTGCAAAACCTGCCGAATCCGCCGACAACTCAGTTGTCACAGCCGCTGCGCTGGTCATTGGCGACGAGATCCTGTCGGGACGCATTCGCGAGAAGAATGCCGGCCATCTTGCCGCCGTGCTGACCGCCATAGGCATCGACCTGCGCGAGGTGCGCGTCGTCGGCGACGACGAGGATGCGATCATCGAGGCGGTCAACGCGCTGCGCAATCACTACACCTATGTCTTCACCTCCGGCGGCATCGGCCCGACCCATGACGACATCACGGCCGAAGCCATCGCCAAGGCTTTCGGCCTGCCCTGCGACTATGACGCCCAAGCGCTGAAGCTGCTCGGCGACCACTATGCAGCCCGCGGGCTCGAGTTCACCGTCGCCCGCAAGCGCATGGCACGCATGCCGGAAGGCGCGGTCCATATCGACAACCCGATATCTAAGGCGCCGGGCTTCCTCATTGGCAATGTTCACGTCATGGCGGGCGTCCCGGCGGTGTTCCAGGCCATGCTCGACAATGTCGTGCCGACGCTGCGCACCGGCCGGGTGCTGCTGTCGCGCTCGGTCCATTGCCCGTTCGGCGAAGGCGTGATCGGCGAGCCGCTGGCAAAGATCCAGGACGAGTTTCCGGACATCGCCATCGGCTCCTATCCGAAATACGATTCCGGCAAGTTCTGGACCGATATCGTGCTGCGCGGCGCGGAGGAACAGCGGCTCGGCCAGGCCGAGGCCGCCGTCGCGGCTATGGTCTCGACGCTCGCCGCCTGACGCTGCAGCCACGATACCCACAGATTCCTGCCCGGCCAGGACCCCGCCACGCCTTGCCGCGCAAGGCCATTCCGGCTATGTGCGTCTCCACTTTTTCAGTTGAAAAGATCGGAATACCGGCATGTCCCTCCCCGAAAAGGCCTTCCCCGTTTCCTGGGACCAGTTCCATCGCGACGCCCGCGCGCTCGCATGGCGCATTTCGGGCGTCGGCAATGGCTGGAAGGCAATCGTCTGCATCACCCGCGGCGGCCTCGTGCCGGCGGCGATCATCTCGCGCGAACTCGGCATCCGCGTCGTCGAGACAGTCTGCGTGGCCAGCTATCACGACTACACCACCCAGGGCGACATCCAGGTCCTCAAGGAGGTCCATGGCGACCTGCTCGCCAATGACGGCGAAGGCATCCTGATCGTCGACGACCTGACCGACACCGGCAAGACCGCCGGCCTCGTGCGCGCCATGCTGCCCAAGGCGCATTTCGCCACCGTCTACGCCAAGCCGAAGGGCCGCCCGCTGGTCGACACCTTCGTGACCGAGGTCAGCCAGGACACCTGGATCTATTTCCCGTGGGATCTCGGCTTCACCTACCAGGAACCGATCGCCGAGGGGCACAAGGGCTGACCGCCGCCTGATCGTATCGGTCCGGAAAAGAAGAGGGCTCCCGCCAGGCGGGAGCCCTCGTCCTCCGGATCGGATGTCCGTCTTACAGCGCGTTGAGATTGATGCCGACCGTCACCGCACCGATCGGCGCGCCGCTCTCGTCGGCGACCGTCATCGAGACCTGCGACTGCAGCATCTGCGTCGACTCGTCCTTTTCGGCCTCGTCGACGAAAATCGCGTTGGCATCGCCTGTACCGTAGGTCTTCTGCCACTTGCCTTCATCGCCCTGCCAGTAGTCGGACGTCACGTCGCTCTGGCCGACATTGAGACCCTTGGCGTCGGTGACGAAGATCTCGGTGATGACGCCGTTCGAGCCCATCTGCTTGTCGCGCAGGAAATCGGACAGGCCGTTGGAAAGCACCTTGTCGATCAGCGCAGTGTCGCCGCCGTCGACGCCGGCGCGCCATTCCTTGTCGAGCGCATCGATATCGGCCTGCAAAAGACCGGCATTTGCCTCGTTCTGCGCCTTGACGGCGGAGACGACGGCCGGATCGCCGAGCCAGGTCTTGATGTTGGCGTTGGCGTAGTCGGTCACTGCCGGAACGTGTTCCCCATCGGCCAGCGACGGATTGACCGCCAGGGCCAGGACAGATGCGGCAAGCGCCAGTTTGAGCATGTTCTTCATGGTTTCTCCTCGGTTTCGTTTTCTGTTTTTCTGATCCTTGCGGCGATCAGAATTCCTCCCATTCATCGGAAGCGGTGGCGAGCGCGGTGTTTCCGGCAACGGCGGGAATCCGCGCCTTCGCCGGCTTCGGCTTCTGCGCCGAAGGCCCATTGGCCGGTGCCTTGGCCGCCGGTTCTTCGGCCGGCGAAGCCGCGCTCAGTGTTTCATTGATGCGGAACCGCGCGATGATGCGGTTCAGCTGGGCGCCCTGGGCGCGCAGTTCCTGGCAGGCCGCGTTGGTTTCTTCCACCATGGCCGCGTTCTGCTGCGTCGCCTGGTCCATGCTGACCACGGCGGTGTTGATCTCTCCGAGTCCGGTCGACTGCTCGCGGTAACCCGAGATGATCGTCTCGATCCGGTCGGTGATGTCGTTGACCTGGGTCTCGATCGACTGCAGCGAGTCGCCGGTCTGGTTCACCAGCTTGACGCCTGTCTCGACTTCCCGGCCGGATTCGCCGATCAGCTGCGAGATTTCCTTTGCCGCGTCGGCGGAACGCTGCGCCAGTTCGCGCACTTCCTGTGCAACCACGGCGAAGCCTGCGCCCGCCTCGCCGGCGCGCGCCGCCTCGACGCCCGCATTGAGTGCGAGAAGGTTCGTCTGGAACGCGATCTCGTCGATCACCGAGATGATCTGGCTGATCTTCGCGGAGGATTGCTGGATCCGGTCCATGGCGCTGATCGCGTCGCGCACGACCATGGCCGACGACGCCGCGTTCTGCTTCGTCTTGGAGACGATCGAACCGGCCTCCTCGGCACGGTCCGAGGACTCCTTGACCGTCGACGTCATCTCGTGCAGCGCGGCGGCGGTTTCCTCCAGCGAGGCGGCCGTCTGCTCGGTACGTGCTGCCAGCGTATCGGCCGAATTGGCCAGTTCGGTCGAGCCGGTATCGACCGACGTCGAAGCGGTTTTCACCTCGGACAGGGTCGCGGCGACGGCATCCACCATGCGGTTGAAGTCGGTGACCAGCTTTTCGAAGTCCGGACCGAGATCCGTCAGGCGGGTGGTGAAATCGCCATCGGCGAGCTTCTCCAGCGACGCCGCGACCGTGTCGACGGCGCGCTTCTGCCCTTCCGCCGTGGCGACGGTCCGCTCGGCATTCTGCGTCCGCTCCGCCTCGAACTGCTGGCGCTGTTCCTCGGCGAGCCGGCTCTCTTCCTGCTTGGCGATGAATTCCCCGCGGAAGGTCTCGAGTGCGCGGGCCACCACGCCGATCTCGTCACCCTTGCCCTGGTGGGGAACCTCGGTTTCGAAATCTCCGGCCTGCATGCGGCCGATGCTCTGCGTCATCGCGTTCAACGGCGATCCGATCAGCCGCCGCATGACGAGAAGCAGGAGCCCCAGCGCGGCCAGGACGATGACACTCTGGATGACGAACAGGGTCACTGCATTCCATTGCGCGGTCGAATAGATGGAAGCGGTGGTCCAGACGGTGATGACCTCGCCGCTATGTTCCCCGTTGGCGTTCTTCGGCAGCGGCACGACGATCGTCGCCACGCCACCGCCCAGATGGCTTTGCGCTTCCGCGGCCGTCTCGGCGCCCTTCGCCAGCTCGGCGACCTCGTTCGAACCCATCGAAGCCGTCGCGTTTTCGCGCGTCCAGCTGTCGACGAGTTCATTGTCGCGGTTGAACGCGAAAAACTGCACCATGTTGAGCGAGGCGTCATCGCGGAACAGCGCGTAGGCGTCCTGCACGACCTCTGCCTTGCCCCACTTGATGCCGCCAGCGGCCAGCGAGGCGAACTGCTCGGTGTCACGCGTCCACTTGTCGACCGCATTGGCGATCGAGTTGCGGGTTTCCGTCGTCCATGTGTAACCGGCGAGTATCGCTATACCCGCGACGTTCACCGCGATCATGAATGCCGCGATTTTTGCGGTCAGCGAAAGATTGCTTATTTTTTTCAACACGGACTGAGATTCCCCCGAACTTGTCGGTCGACGCGGAAAAGCCGCGGACCGGTCTCCACCCATTTTTTTTGAAAACATTCGCGCAGAAGACGGCAGATCATGCCCTGCCCGGCAAGAATCCGGGGCGCGTCGATACAAAAGTTGCACAGCTGCTGATTAATAATGGATGAACTGCGCGAATTACCGCCAGCAAAGGGCGGAAAAAACAAAAAACCTTTATTTCCCTTACGGAATAACAGTTCGAAAAGTGGCGTAATTCCAGTTTGTTAAGCTTCGGATTGCCGAATCTGTTTAACTAGTCGAACCGCGCCATCAGCCGGTCTATCGGCGCGAAATCGTCGGTCAGCACCGGCGGATCCAGTCGCGCCACCAGCGCTTCCGCTGCCTGAGTCGACAGCCTCGCGGCACGACGGAAGTCGGGAGCCGGACCCGTGAGCAGTCTGGAAGCGGTCGCCGTCTGCCCAGCCAGAACGATGAAAACCAGCCGGTCGTCGGCACCGGCAGTATTGGGCTCCGCCCAGATCTCGACGACGGGGAACACGCCCTGCAATGTCCGCACGATCGCCGCAAGCGCACGCAGGCCGTCGGCATGGTCGATGATGTTCATCAGATAGACTCCATCCGGCGTGAGGCGGGCGGCAACGAGCTCGAAGAACTCGCGCGTCACCAGATGCGCCGGCACGGCGATATCCGTGAAGGCGTCGCCGATGATGACATCGTAACGGGCCGGTTCGGCGGCCAGCGCCAGCCGCGCGTCGAGGTGGCGGATATCCGCCGTCGCCGGATCGAACCAGAAATCGCGCGCCGCGATCTCGGTTACAGCCGGATCGATTTCCGCAACCGTCACCTGCGCCTTCACCCCGGTTTCCGCCCATGCGCGCGGGATGGAATATGACCCGCCGCCGATAAAGAAGGCCGAAAACCCGCTTTGCGGCGCCCTCGCCCGCGCCAGCATGTCGAGCATCGCGGCATGCGGCGTGCCGGGCCGTTGCGGCGCATCGCGCACGGCCACGCCGTGGCCGAGATGATCGAGCACCATCAGCCGTGCCGGTTCGCCGAAATCTTCCGTCACGTCGATGACGCGGATGCAGAAATAGTCGCTTTCGCGGGTACATGGATCGGGCTGGATCGCCGCGAGGCCGGCGAGGCCGAGCGGCAGCACCACGGCGATGGCGGCAGCGGCCGGCCCGCGCGCCCCGCCGGCCCTGCGCGCGGCGGCAAAGAGGCCGATGGCGAGCAGCGCATAGACCGCTGTCACCGTGGCGAGCGTTCCCGTCGAACCCAGCCAGGAAATGAACAGGAAACCGGCAAGCAGCGTGCCCGCGATCGCACCGAGCGCTCCGGCAGCGAACATCGCGCCGAGCGCCCGCCCGCCGCGCCCGGGCCGGGCCAGCACCGCCACATGGGCGAGCACCGGCGCCGGAATGCCCGCAAAGAAGGACGGCGGGAAGAAGGCAAGCATTGTGAGGATCGCGATGGAGGCGATCGGATGGCCGAAACCGCCAATCACCGGCCCCGCGCTCCAGCGCAGGACGAAGGTCGCGCCGGCCGCCGTCAGCGCCGCCCCGGCCATCGACCATGCGGTCAGCTTGAGCGCGCGCGCCGGCGCGGCCTCGGCGATCCGCCCGCCTGCCCAGTGCCCGGCGGAAAAACCCGCCAGCACGACGGCGATCACCGATGTCCATGTATAGAGCGACATGCCGAGATAGGGCGCGAGCATGCGGCCGGCGACGATTTCCACAACCAGGCTGGCCGCCGCCACCGCCGCTTGCGCGACGACAAGGAGCGCCACGGAAGGCAGCCGCGATTCGCCCGCTCCCCCGTCCTTCCGGTCCGATTCCGTTGTCTGCATCGCGCCAATCCGTCCTGAAAACGCGCGTTCATCTAGAACCGCGAAAAAAATTTGCCGCAAGCAGAGAATTTTCTGTCCCGTTTCGCATTGTTTTTCGGCGCCGTCCGGCCCGGTTTTCCGGGCAAAGCCCTGACTTGACGTTATCCCCGCCTTTCACATGCCTGCACACAACATGTTGCGTTTATGCATTTACGGAAACCTAGCCCTTGACCGGCTCGTCCGAGTCGCTTTTTATGAACCTGACGTGACACGGGTCACGGTGCCGGAATGTTTCCAATTTGCCGGTGCTTTTCATATTTATCTTGTTTTTTCGGCCTTGCGACCGGGCGTTTTCAGCTCTCCGCAAGACAGGAAAGCTGTGTGCGCGTGAGGGGTAGCCGGCTTGGTGCAAAGGGTGTGAAAACTGTCCATTAACACTATATTTAGTGTTTACGGGCATCCTGAACACAAGATAGAGTGAGCCATCCAAACGGATTCGGTTCACCGGAAAACCGGGCGGCAATCAAATTTTGTAGGCGTTGAGTGCGGGATGGAGCCCTTTGTGGCCGCGGTCCCGCGCCAACTGAGTGGGACGGGCCGTTGATAGCGGGCCGAATGGGAAAGTGTGCGCCGCAAGATCGGCTTTGGCTTGAACGCCGGTACACTATATATTGAGGGACAGAGGTCTTAAGACGATGCGGATTGAACGCCGGTTCACCAAACAAGGTCAGTCACCCTACGCAGAAATCGCCTTCCGCAAGGCGACGAGCGAGATCAGGAACCCCAACGGCTCCGTCGTCTTCCGTCTTGAGGATATCGATGTTCCGTCGCAGTTCAGCCAGGTGGCGGCAGACATCCTTGCGCAGAAATATTTCCGCAAGGCAGGCGTGCCCGCGCGGCTGAAGAAGGTCGAGGAAAACTCGGTTCCCTCTTGGCTGTGGCGCTCGGAAGCGGACGAGAAGGCGCTGGCCAAGCTGCCGAAGGACGAGCAGTACGGCTCCGAGACCGACGCCCGCCAGGTTTTCGACCGTCTCGCCGGCACCTGGACCTACTGGGGCTGGAAAGGCGGCTATTTCGACGGCGAGGAGGACGCCCGCGCCTTCTTCGACGAGCTTTGCTACATGCTCGCCACCCAGCGCGTCGCGCCGAATTCGCCGCAATGGTTCAACACCGGCCTGCACTGGGCCTACGGCATCGACGGCCCCGGCCAGGGCCATTTCTATGTCGACCCCTTCACCGGCAAGCTGAAGAAGTCCGATTCCGCCTACGAGCATCCGCAGCCGCATGCCTGCTTCATCCAGTCGGTCGGCGACGACCTCGTCAATGACGGCGGTATCATGGACTTGTGGGTGCGCGAGGCGCGCCTGTTCAAATACGGCTCCGGCACCGGCTCCAACTTCTCGCAGCTGCGCGGCGAAGGCGAGAAACTGTCCGGCGGCGGCAAGTCGTCGGGCCTGATGAGCTTCCTCAAGATCGGCGACCGCGCCGCCGGCGCCATCAAGTCGGGCGGCACCACGCGCCGCGCCGCCAAGATGGTCGTCGTCGATATCGACCACCCGGACATCGAGCAGTACATCGACTGGAAGGTCAACGAGGAGCAGAAGGTCGCCGCGCTCGTCACCGGCTCCAAGACCGTCCGCAAGCACATGACCGCCGTCATGAAGGCCTGCGTCAACTGCGAGGGCCATGACGACGACTGCTACGATCCCAAGCTCAATCCCGCGCTGAAACGCGAGATCAAGGCCGCCAAGAAGGCGATGGTGCCCGAGAACTACATCAAGCGGGTCATCCAGTTCGCCAGGCAGGGCTACACCGAGATCGAGTTCAAGACCTACGACACCGACTGGGATTCCGAAGCCTATCTCACCGTGTCGGGCCAGAACTCCAACAACTCGATCTCCGTCAAGGACGAGTTCCTGCGCGCCGTCGAGGCCGACGGCGACTGGAACCTGGTCAACCGCCGCGACGGCCAGGTCGCCAAGACGGTGAAGGCCAAGGAACTGTGGGAGCGCGTCGGCTACGCCGCATGGGCCTCCGCCGATCCGGGCATCCACTTCAACACCACGATGAACGACTGGCACACCTGCCCGGCTGAAGGCCCGATCCGCGCCTCCAACCCGTGCTCGGAATACATGTTCCTCGACGACACGGCCTGCAACCTGGCCTCGATGAACCTGCTGCAGTACCGCGACGTCAAGACCGGCAAGTTCGACATCGCCGCCTACGAGCACACCGTGCGGCTGTGGACCGTCGTCCTCGAAGTCTCCGTCATGATGGCGCAGTTCCCGTCGAAGAAGATCGCGGAACTCTCCTACAAGTACCGCACGCTGGGCCTCGGCTACGCCAATATCGGCGGCCTGCTGATGACCTCGGGCATCCCGTATGACTCCGACGAGGGCCGGGCCATCTGCGGCGCGCTGACCTCGATCATGACCGGCGTCGCCTACGCGACCTCGGCCGAGATGGCGGGCGAGCTCGGCCCCTTCCCCGGCTACAAGCCGAACGCGAAGAACATGCTGCGCGTGATGAAGAACCATCGCCGTGCCGCCTATGGCGAGATGCAGGGCTACGAGAAGCTGTCGGTCAATCCGGTGCCGCTCAACGCCATCGACTGCCCCGACCAGGACATGATCGCCCATGCGCGCTCCGCCTGGGACAGGGCGATCGAGCTCGGCGAAAAGAACGGCTACCGCAACGCCCAGGCCACCGTCATCGCGCCGACCGGCACGATCGGCCTCGTCATGGACTGCGACACCACCGGCATCGAGCCCGACTTCGCGCTGGTCAAGTTCAAGAAGCTCGCCGGCGGTGGCTACTTCAAGATCATCAACCGCGCCGTTCCGGAAGCGCTGCGCACGCTCGGTTACTCCGAGCACGAGATCGCCGAGATCGAGGCCTACGCCGTCGGCCACGGCACGCTCGACCAGGCGCCGGCCATCAATCCCGGCTCGTTGCGCGCCAAGGGCTTCTCGGAAGAGACCATCGACACCATCAACAAGTCGCTGAAATCGGCCTTCGACATCAAGTTCGTCTTCAACCGCTGGACGGTCGGCGACGAGCAGATGGCCAAGCTCGAGGTGCCGGAGGAAAAGCTCGCCGACCCGGCCTTCGACCTGCTGCTCCATCTCGGCTTCTCCAAGGCCGACATCGAGGCCGCCAACATCCATATTTGCGGCGCGATGACGCTGGAAGGCGCGCCGCACCTGAAGGAAGAGCACTACCCCGTCTTCGACTGCGCCAACCCGTGCGGCAAGATCGGCAAGCGCTACCTCTCGGTCGACAGCCACATCCGCATGATGGCCGCCGCCCAGCCCTTCATCTCGGGCGCGATCTCCAAGACGATCAACATGCCCAACGACGCCACCGTCGACGACTGCAAGCAGTCCTACATGCTGTCGTGGAAACTGGCGCTGAAGGCCAACGCGCTCTACCGCGACGGCTCGAAACTGTCGCAGCCGCTCAACGCCTCGCTGATCGAGGACGAGGAGGACGAGGACGACGCCATCGAGGCCATCGTCGAGGCGCCCGCCGCCCAGCGCGCGATGGAAATCACCGAGCGCATCGTCGAGCGCGTCATCGAGAAGGTGTCGCGCGAGCAGGAGAAACTGCCGACGCGCCGCAAGGGCTACACCCAGAAGGCCAAGATCGGCGGCCACACCGTCTTCCTGCGCACAGGCGAATATGACGACGGCCGTCTCGGCGAGATCTTCCTCGACATGAACAAGGAAGGCTCGACGCTGCGCGCGCTGATCAACAACTTCGCCATCTCGGTGTCGCTCGGCCTGCAATACGGCGTGCCGCTGGAGGAATATGTCGACGCCTTCGTCTTCACCAAGTTCGAGCCGGCCGGCATGGTCCAGGGCAACGACGCCATCAAGTCGGCGACGTCGATCCTCGACTACGTCTTCCGCGAACTGGCGGTCTCCTATCTCGGCCGCCACGACCTCGCCCATGTCGACCAGTCGGAGTTCTCCTCGACGCCGATGGGCCGCGGCATCGCCGACGGCAAGACGCAGCCCGTCTCCACCGGCTGGACGCGCGGCCACAAGCTCTCCGTCGTTTCCGGCCAGGGATCGGGCAGAGGCTCCGAGCCCGCCGGTTCCGCCGCCGGGGCGCCGGCCCGCGCCACCGCGCCCAAGGCGTCCAACGCCAACACGGTGACGGCGGTCGCCTCCGCCTCCGGCAAGACCTCGCTGGCCGCCCGGCCGGTCGGCGAGATCATCGAGGAGGCCTCGGCCTTCAAGCGCGACTACGCCGAGCGCCAGGCCGACTTCCAGGCCGAGACCGAAGCCGAGACCAGCGCCGAGGCCGTCAAGGCCGAAGTCGTCAAGGCGGAAGCGACGGGCCTCTCCCCGCTCGCCGAACGCGAGGCCAAGGCCGACCTGAAGGCGCTCGAAGCCGACCGCCGCATGAAGGCGATGATGCAGGGCTATACCGGCGACATGTGCCCGGAATGCTCCAACTTCACCATGGTGCGCAACGGCACCTGCCTGAAGTGCGACACGTGCGGAAGCACAAGCGGGTGTAGCTGAGGACTTCAGTCACTTGGCGATATTCAACGAAGATGAAGTCGTGGGGAGCCATCAAAGGCTCGCCACACTTATTTCCGAAGAAATGGAAGCGCTCTCTGCCGCGGCGGATATTATCCGGAAAGCAATCCAAAGCGCTCGGTTTCCTGAAGCGTCGTCCGAACGATATTCAGACTTTCTTGCGGCTTCTCAGATCGGCCTCAGAGTAGTGAACAACGCTGGCGCGTGTTCGCAACTGATAGATCGCGGCTATTTTGCGCAAGCAGCTTCACACATACGCGATACAGCTGAGACAGCAATGCTAATGCAGCTGTTTTCCGAAGATCCCGCGCAGGTAAGAATTTGGCGAACGTCGGGCGACCGGAGATATGCTTTATTTGGACGCTCCAAATTGCGAGAAAAGGTAAAACAACGCGATAAGTTTGCATTTTTCGACGGGTACTTCGACACTTTTTCGCAATTTGGCGGGCACCCCTCTGCTGAGACAATTATCGTCCATCACGACGGCAAAAATTTTCAGATTGGCCCTCACTTCAATCAAAACCTGTACCTTTGGACCTATCGTGACCTCGCGATAACGACATGGCAAGCGACCGATATTGGCGGTGAACTCTGGAACGCTATGGTCGGCTACGAGATTTCAGAAAAATTCCCTGACGAAGTTGAGCGCTTCGGCGTCTCTTGGGCAGGAATTTCCAAGCCATTGGATCTGTAGATAAGTTGTCGCGGAAGTTGCGATTAGGTTCTTGGAACATCCCCTCCTCCGTCATCCTCGGGCTTGACCCGAGGATCCACGGCCAGGGGACTCACTTGTTCAGATCGAGATAGAGATCGTTCCAGCCGGGATTGATCGACTCGATCAATTCGATCTTCCACTGCCGGTACCATCGCTTGAGCGATTTCTCCCGCTGGATCGCGTCGCCGATCCTCTCATGCTGCTCGTACCAGACCAGCCGCGTGCAGCCGTAGCGCGACGCGAAGCCGGGTGTCAGCCCCTCGCGATGCTCGTAAATGCGGCCTTCGAGGTCGCTGGTCACGCCGATATAGAGCGTGCCCTTCTTGTGGTTTGTGACGATGTAGACATAGCCCGCCATGACCAATGAGCCTCCCTTGCCGTGGATCCTCGGGTCAAGCCCGAGGATGACGTATTGGAAGGAAGGCTCACGCTAAGCGCCAAAGTTGGAGGATAGCCTTGACGTCTAACAAAGATCGTCATCCTCGGGCTTGACCCAAGACAAGCGAAGCGCCGTCGTCGTTTGCGAGGATCCATGGCTAGGGGACTCTCCTGTTCAACAAGAAACGGGAACCGTTCCAGCCCGCCCCGCACATAAAACTTATCCACCGCACCGCCACGTCCCCTACCCTTGCCCGATGACCGACGCGCAAGGACACACATTCGACTGGCCCGGAGCCATCGCCCGCAACCGCGACGCGCTTCTGCGCATCGTCGCGGTGCTGTTCGTCCATGCCGGGCTGGACGAGGGCGGCGCGGAAGCGCTGCCGCGCCGGGCCTGGCGAAAAATCCTGCGCCTGCTGCGCCCCGCCGAATCCGCCGCCCGCCGGCTGATCGTCATCGCCGCGCGGGGCATAGAAGTCGAGCCTCCGAAACCCCGCCCCGGAAAAACCCCGACCGCCATCGAGCAGTTGCAGGCCGCCGGCCTTCTGGTCATCCGCCAAGGCGTAAATCTCGGCCTCGCCCGCGCGCCCCGGCCGCAACCCGTCACGCCGCCGAAATCCGCGTCCGCCATCCCCGCCTTCCCGCTTGCCGATCCGCCGCGCCGCTTCGACACATTGGCCTGGAACGGCCAACGCCCCTTCCCGCGGGACGGCTTCGCGCTTGCCGACCCGAACGAGGAGGTCAGCGCGCCACCTCTGCCGCCGCCTGGCGGCGCTGAGGCGCGCGCTGGACGATATCGACGGCCACGCGAAGCGCCTCGCCCGCTGGATGGCGCGGCGCGACGCCGGCCTGCCCTGCGCTGGGCAATTCCGGCCAGTGCGGCTTGGCCATCCGCCAGGCCACCGAAAGCGGCCCTCCCACGCAGTCGACGACATGCTGCGCGAATGCCATTCGCTGGCGCTTCAGGCGATGCGAGGGGCCCGCCAGCGACGAGCCGATGGCGCGGAGCTTAAGGGCGGGACAAACGACTCACCGCCGGACACGTCGTGAGGAAAACTCCTTGAACAGATCCGGAGCACCGGCTTCTGAAACGAAGCCCGGAGGCGATGCCACGCGCCCTATCTCCCCCCTTGCGGGGGAGAAAGCCTTTTCCTGCAATTACGAGGGCGAAGTCCGAGTAAGTGCTTGGAAAAGGCAAGAGAGGGGCTCGCGATGGCGGAGATGGTGAGAAGCTATTCAGGCACATGCGCCCTTGCCCCTCTCTTGCAAAAACCAAGGACTTGGCTGCGCCAAGACCGGGTTTTTGCTTTCTCTCCCGCAAGGGGAGAGATCCAGGGGCCCGCCAGCGACGAGCCTCGCGAGGAGCTTAAGGGTGGGACAAAGACTCCCTCACCCCACCCGGCTCTCCCGCCAGACGATATAGACCCCGCTGGCGATGATCACCGCCGCGCCGAGATAGGTGACGAGGTCGGGAATCTCGCCCCAGAACAGCCAGCCCATCAACGTCGCCCAGATCAGCGCGGTATAGTCGAACGGCGCGACAACGGCGGCGGGCGCGAAGCGAAAGGCCTGCGTCATCATGGTGATGCCCGCCGTGCCGAACGCCGCGATGCCGATGAACAGCCACAGATCCTCCATGCGCACCGCGGTCCAGACGAACGGCATGGCCAGCGCGGAAAGCAGCGCCCCCGCGCCCGTCAGATAGAGCATCAGCGTCCACACGCTCTCGCGCGGATCGACCCAGCGCGCGCTGATCATCAGCGCCGCGTAGAGAAAGGCGGTCGCCACCGGGAACAGCGACGCCGCCTGGAAGGTGTCGCTGCCCGGCCGCACCACGATCAGCACGCCAGCGAAACCGACCAGCACCGCCGTCCAGCGCCGCCAGCCGACGGTTTCCTTCAGCACGATCGCCGACAGCGCGGTGATGAAGGCGGGCGCGGCGAAGATCAGCGCCGTCGCCTCGGCGAGCCCGAGATATCTGAGGCCGGTGAAGAACAGCGTCGCCGCGCCGAGCCAGATGGCGCCGCGCGCGAGGTGCGTGGCCGGCCGGTGCGAGCGCAGCGCGCCGGGGCCGCCCATCCGCCAGGCGATCAGCGCCGCGATCGGCAGGGCGATGAGATTGCGGACGAACAGGATCTGCACCGGCAGGTAGCCTGCGGCCAGCGCCTTGGCGATGGCGTCGTTGATGCTGAGACAGGCGACGCCGACGGCCATCAGCGCAATGCCCGTGGCCGCCTGCGACCGTTCGCCCGGCAAGGCCGTCTGCATGGCTGGTCCGCTCCTTCCCGCTGCGCGCACCGTCTCCCGGCGCGTCGCCGCTACAAGCCAGACCGTCCGCGCCTTTGCAAGCCCGCCCGCCTCCGTCTACTGCCATTCGAACGGCAAAGGGGGCCGCGATGCGGCCCCCTGTATTTCATCGACAGGCAGCTTTCCCGCTGCCGGGCAAGGCTCGCCCTAATGGCTGATCTGCCAGGGCCTTGCCGACGGGAAGGTCTTCGAGCCGTCGGGACGGTAGACCGCCTTCGACTTTCCCACTCCCTTGCCCTTGCCCGAACAGCACGAGCAGCCCGCGCCGTGACCGGTCCTGCTCGCCACTTTCGGCTCGTGGCGGGCCTTCTCGTTGGTGGCATGCGCCGAGCGGGTCGACGCGTCCATCAGCGCGAAGTTCGGCGCCCGCAGGAAGGCGCGCGGCGCCTCTCCGCCGCAATCCGGGCAGTCGCAGGGCGACCCGGAAGCCGCCATCGGCCGCAGCGCGGTGAACGGCCCGCACGCCTCGCATTCGTAGTCGTAGAACGGCATGTCGTTTCGCCTTCCTCAGAGATCGGGCGCGAGCGGCACGTCGACCGAACCGTCGAGATACTTCGTCGGCCCGTCGGCGCCCGGCATCAGGTCGAACTCGAACACGTCGGTCGGCAGCCACAGCGTCGCGCAGGCATTCGGAATGTCGACGACGCCGGAAATATGCCCCTGCACCGGCGCGGTGCCGAGGATCGCGTAGGCCTGCGCGCCGGTGTAGCCGAACTTCTTCAGGTACTCGATGGCGTTGAGGCAGGCCTGCCGGTAGGCGATATGCACGTCGAGATAATGCTGCGTGCCTTCCTCGTCGACGGAGATGCCCTCGAAGATCAGGTAGTCGTCATATTTCGGCGTGATCGGCGACGGCCGGAAGATCGGGTTCTTGATGCCGTATTTCGACACGCCGCCCTTGATCAGCGACACCTTGATGTGCAGCCAGCCGGCCATCTCGATGGCGCCGCAGAAGGTGATCTCGCCGTCGCCCTGGCTGAAATGCAGGTCGCCCATCGAGAGCCCCGCCCCGTCGACATAGACCGGGAAGTAGATCTTCGAGCCACGCGACAGGTCCTTGATGTCGCAATTGCCGCCATGCTCGCGCGGCGGCACGGTGCGCGAGCCCTCTGCCGCCGCCTTGTCGCGCGCCTCGCCCTTCAGCTTGCCCATATGCGCCGACTGGGTGTTCGGCAACGCGGCGAGCTGCGGCACGCGGTCCGGGTCGGTGTCGAACAGCGCCTTCTCGCGCGCGTTCCAGGTGTCGAGCATCTTGCGGTCCGGCAGGCAGCCGATCAGGCCGGGATGGATCAGCCCGGCATAGCGCACGCCCGGCACGTGGCGCGACTTGGTGAACATGCCGTCGATGTCCCAGATCGACTTCTGCGCCTCGGGGAAATGCTCGGTCAAAAAGCCGCCGCCATTCTGCTTGGAGAAGAAGCCGTTGAAGCCCCACAGCATGTCTTCCTTGGCGCCGATGTCGAGGATGTCGACGACCAGCAGGTCGCCGGGCTCCGCGCCCTTCACGCCGATCGGGCCGGACAGGTAGTGGACCTGCTCGAGTTCCACATCGCGCACGTCGGCCGCGTCGTCGTCATTCTTGATCTGGCCGCCGGTCCAGTCATAGGTCTCGATCCTGAAATCGTCGCCCGGCTCCACCCAGACCGCGATCGGAATGTCGGGATGCCAGCGGTTGTGGATGTTCTCGTTGGTGTGCGGCGATTCCTTGAGATCGACCGAGATCAGTGTGTCAGCCATGATTTTCTCCTTTGTTGGGTGACATTCGGGGTCAGACGGACAGGAAGGCGGCGACCTTCGCCTCGTCGACGCTGGCGCGCGGCTCGTCATGGACGAGACGCCCGTTCTCGAGAACCAGAACGCGGTCGGCCACGTCGAGCGCGAAGGAAAGCACCTGTTCCGAGACGACGATGGACAGGCCGCGCTCGTCGCGGATGCGCTTCAGCGTGCGGGCCATTTCGCGGATGATCGACGGCTGGATGCCCTCGGTCGGCTCGTCGAGCAGCAGCACCTTCGGGTCGGTCGCCAGCGCGCGGGCGATGGCGAGCTGCTGCTGCTGGCCGCCCGACAAATTGCCGCCGCGCCGTCCCTTCATTTCGAGCAGCACCGGGAACAGTTCGTAGATGTCCAGCGGCACCTTCGTCTTGCCGGAGACCGTCAGTCCGGTCTCGATGTTCTCGCGCACCGTCATCGTCGAGAAGATCATCCTTCCCTGCGGCACATAGGCGATGCCCCTGGCCACCCGGTCGTAGCTCTTCATCGCGGTGATGTCGGTGTCGCCGACCATGGCGTTGCCGCCGCTCGCCGGCACGATGCCCATGAGCGATTTCATGAGCGTCGTCTTGCCCATGCCGTTGCGGCCCATGATGGCGATGATCTCGCCGGGGGCGACCGCGAAGTCGAGGCCGTGCAGCACTTCGCTCTGGCCGTAGGCGACATGGTAGTTCGAGACGTTGAGCATTGTCTGCCTCCTAGTGGCCGAGATAGACATCGATGACCTTCGGGTCCGACTGGACCTTCTCCATCGAGCCTTCCGAAAGGATCTTGCCCTGGTGCAGGACGGTGACGCGGTGGGCGATGTCCTCGACGAATTTCATGTCGTGCTCGACCACCATCACCGAGCGGCCCTCGGTGATCTTGTTGAGCAGTTCCGCCGTCTGGATGCGCTCCGAGACGCTCATGCCGGCGACGGGCTCGTCGAGCATCAGCAGCTCCGGGTCCTGGATCAGCAGCATGCCGATCTCCAGCCACTGCTTCTGGCCGTGGCTGAGCAGCGCGGCCTGCATGTCGAGCAGCTTCTCCAGGAACACCATGCGGGCGATCTCGCGGACCCGCTCGATGACCTCGTCGTCTCGGCGGAAGGTCAGCGCGCCGAACACGTCGCGTCCGCGCGGGAACGATATCTCCAGGTTCTCGAAGACGGTCAGATCCTCGTAGATCGACGGATTCTGGAACTTGCGGCCCACCCCCTGCCGGACGATTTCATGTTCCTTCATCTCCGTCAGTTCCTTCGACCGGAACCGGATCGAGCCTTCGGTCGCCTTGGTGCGGCCGCAGATCAGGTCGAGCACCGTGGTCTTGCCGGCACCGTTCGGGCCGATGATGACGTGGATCTCGTTCTCGTCGACATAGAGGTTGAGGTCGTTGACCGCCTTGAAGCCGTCGAAGGAGACCGTGAGTTTCTCGATCGACAGGAGGAAGTCGTTGTTGGTCGGTGCGACATTCATGGTTCAGCCTCCTATTCGGCCGGCCGCGCTGCCGCATCCGGCAGGTCGTCGGTCGGGGTTTCATCCTCTTCAGCCGTTTTCTTCACGCCGATCAGGCGGTCAACATGGGGCTGCAGATAGCTGCGGTAGAGGCCTGCCACGCCATTCGGAAAGACCAGCACGACGGCGATGAACAGCGCGCCGAGGCCGAACAGCCAAAGTTCCGGAAAGGTCTCCGAGAAGGTCGTTTTCGCCCAGTTGACCAGCAGCGTTCCGTAAACCGCGCCGAAGATCGACAGGCGCCCGCCGACAGCCGTGTAGATGACCATCTCGATGGAGGGCACGATGCCGACGAAGGACGGCGACATGAAACCGACCTGCAGCGTGAACATCGCTCCGCCGATCGCCGACAAGGCCGCCGCCAGGCAAAAGGCGAAGATCTTGAAGTTGGCGACGTCGTAGCCGGAGAAACGGACGCGGTCCTCCTTGTCCCGCAGGGCGACCAGCAGCCGGCCGAGCTTCGACTTGCGCACCGCTTGAGCGGCAACGATCGCGCCGATCAGCAGGAAGGCGTTGACGAAATAGAGGACGTATTTCGCGCTGTCGGTGCGGATGTCCCAGCCCAGCATGGTGCGCAGGTCGGTGATGCCGTTGACGCCGCCGGTATAGCCCTGCTGGCCGATTATCAGGATGGTCAGGATGGCGGCGATTGCCTGGGTGATGATGGCGAAGTAGACGCCGCCGACACGCCGCTTGAACATGGCCGCGCCGATGACGAAGGCAAACAGCGTCGGCGCCACGACGATGGCAACCAGCGTGAAGGGGAAGGAGTGGAACGGCTCCCAGAACCAGGGCAGCTCCGTGATCTGGTTCCAGTCCATGAAGTCGGGAATGCCCGGCGTCGACTGGATCGCGGTGTTCTCCGGCGTAGATGCCTCGAGCTTCAGGAACATCGCCATGCAGTAGCCGCCGAGGCCAAAGAAGACTCCCTGCCCGAGGCTGAGGATGCCGCCCATGCCCCAGCACAGCACGAGGCCGATCGCGACAAAGGCGTAGGTCAGGTACTTGCCGATCAGGTTGAGCCGGAAGATGTCGAACGAGACCGGCAGGACGACCAGGATCAACAGGCCGACGACGGCCAGGCCGAGCAGTTCCTGGCGGGTCAGAAAGGATTTTCCGAACGTCATGATTGGAGCCCCCTCAGCGACGGATTTTCAGTGAGAACAAGCCTTCGGGGCGCAGCATTAGGATGGCCACGACTGTCAGGAGCGTCAGGACCTTTGCCATTGAACCCGAAAGGAAGAACTCCATCGTCGATTGCGCCTGACTGATCGTGAAGGCGGAGGCGATGGTTCCAAGCAGGCTTGCTGCGCCGCCGAAGACGACGATCAGGAACGTGTCCACGATGTAGAGCTGGCCGGCGGTCGGGCCGGTCGAGCCGATCATGGTGAAAGCCGAGCCCGCGACGCCGGCAATGCCGCAGCCGATCGCGAACGTCATGCGATCGACCCGCTCGGTGTTGATGCCGACGGCGCCGGCCATCATGCGGTTCTGCACGACTGCCCGCGTCTTCATGCCGAGCCGCGAGCGGAACATCAGGAAATAGACGGCGAGCGCGATCAGGAAGGTCAGGCTCATCACGAAGAGACCGTTGATCGGGATCTCGATCAGGTCACTGAGCTGGACCGAGCCGAGCAGCCAGCTGGGCAGCGTGACGCCGACCTCACGCGCGCCGAAGATCGAGCGATAAGCCTGCTGCAGGATCAGGCTGAGGCCCCAGGTCGCCAGCAGCGTGTCGAGCGGGCGCTTATACAGGTGGCGTATCAGTCCCCATTCGACGAGCGCGCCGAGCGCACCGGACGCACAGAAGGCCAGGATCATTGCGACGAAGAAATAGATGCCGAACAGGGCCGGCAGGTATGTCGAGAAGAAGTTCGAGCACAGATAGGTGACATAGGCGCCCAGGATCATGAACTCGCCGTGGGCCATGTTGATGACGCCCATCTGGCCGAAGATGATCGCAAGGCCGAGCGCCATCAGGACGAAGACCGAGAACAGGATCAGCCCGGCAAAGCCCTGCATGGCGAAGATGGAACCGAGTTCGGACCAGGAATAGTCGGCGAACATTGTGCTGCCTCCAAGAAAGCGTGGCGCCGCGGTTGCGGTCTGGATCGGAAGGGTGGATCGCGCCGGCATGGCCGTGCGGCGCGACCCGGGAAACGGGCCCGGCGCAAGGCCGGGCCGCGCGTCTTACTGGTAGCCTTCCGGGAACGGATCGGGCTCCATCAGCTCTTCCGTCTCGTAGACGAGCTCGTACTGGCCGTCAGGCTTGGCATGTCCGATGCGGGTCTTCGACCAGAGGTGATGGTTCTCGTGGATCCTGACGTAGCCTTCCGGCGCGGTCGTCAGTTCGATGCCGGGCGAAGCTTCCTTGATCTTGTCGATGTCGAAGCTGCCGGCCTTTTCGACCGCCGCCTTCCACAGCCACGGGCCGAGATAGGCTGCCTGGGTGACGTCGCCGATGACGATATCGTCGCCCCACATCTCCTTGAACGCCTTGACGAATTCGACGTTGTTCTCGTTGTCGAGAGACTGGAAGTATTTCATCGCGGCATAGGCGCCCTCGATGTTCTCGCCGCCGATGCCGAGGATCTCGTCCTCCGTCACCGAGATGGTGAGCAGCAGCGGGTCTTCCTTCGTCATGTCGATGCCGGCCGCCTTGAGCTGCTTGTAGAACGCGACGTTGGAGCCGCCGACCACGATCGCGTAGATGACATCCGGCTTCTTCAGCTTGATCTTGTTGATGACCGAATTGAACTGGGTGTGGCCGAGCGGGTAGTACTCCTCGCCCACGACCTTCAGGCCGAGCTTCTCGATATGCTTGCGGGCGATCTTGTTCGATGTGCGCGGCCAGATGTAGTCGGAACCGAGCAGGTAGAACGTCTCGGCGCCCTTGGTCTCGGCCACCCAGTCGATGCCGGCGATGATCTGCTGGGTTGCTTCCTGGCCGGTATAGATCACGTTCGGGCTCTCTTCGAGCCCCTCGTAAAAGGTCGGGTAGTAGAGCATGCCGTTGTATTGCTCGAAAACCGGCAACACGGCCTTGCGCGATGCCGATGTCCAGCAACCGAACACCGAGGCCACCTTGTCGTTGACCAGCAGCTTCTTCGCTTTTTCGGCGAAGGTCGGCCAGTCGGATGCACCGTCTTCCTGGATGTATTCGATCTTGCGACCGAGCACGCCGCCCATGGCATTGATCTGCTCGATGGCAAGCTTCTCTGCCTGTACCGAACCGGTTTCGGAGATTGCCATGGTGCCCGTGACGGAGTGCAGGATGCCCACCGTCACCGTGTCGTCGGTGACGGCCAGACCGGTCGTGTTGACCTCCGACGTGGGATAGTCCTGGGCCATCAGCGGCCCGGCCATCATGGCCAGCATGGGGATTGAGGCGATGCCGGCCAGGAACTGGCGGCGCCGCATTGAGTATGCGTTATCGCTACGCGTTTTCTGCGTCATGATACCCTCTTCGTGTCTCGCAGTGGTGATCGAGAGCGCTGACATTTTGTTGCCAACTGCCCGAATTTTCGTCACCGATTGTGCAATGCAACAATGGGGTATTTGACGTATATGGCCTCGGTCATTCTCTCCATATGATAAGCGCAATCGGGCAATTGCCTGCGGCAAGACACTGGAAATGCTTGGTTTTTCAAAACGAATTCCAAGATCTTGCACGACGTGAACCTGCAGCATTCCGATCGGGGAAAGCCGAAGGCGAACTGGCTCGAATATTGCATCGCTTATAAAGCGGCCGCCGGCGCATGACGTGCCGGACCGCGGCATCGACATGGTGGGCGTTCGTCGTGCTGACTGAGAGAATTCCGCGTATCCGGCGCACCTACAACAAGTGGGTTGCCAACCAGACCCTGGAGGATTTCGCACTCCGTTTCACAGCCTATGGCGTCCGGCGGTTTTCGTCCTCGCGCATCGCCAACACCGCCATCGGCGCCGTGTCCTTCCTCGCGCTGGAAGCGATCGGCGGCGCCATCACGCTCAATTACGGCTTTACCAATGCGGCGGTCGCGATCCTCGTCACCGCGACGCTGATCTTCTTCGCCGGCCTGCCGATCTCCTACAATGCGGCAAAATTCGGCGTCGATATCGACCTGCTGACGCGCGGCGCTGGCTTCGGTTACATCGGCTCGACGGTCACCTCGCTGGTCTATGCCAGCTTCACTTTCATTTTCTTCGCCATCGAGGCCGCCATTGTCGCCACTGCGCTCGAACTGGCCTCCGGCATTCCGCTGCCGGTCGGCTATGTCATCAGCGCCCTGGTGGTCATCCCGCTGGTCACGCACGGCGTCACCTTCATCAGCCGCTTCCAGGCATGGACGCAGCCATTCTGGATCGTGCTGCAGCTTGCGCCCTTCGTTTTCATAGCCGCGCAAAGCCTCCGACCGGTCCGCGACTGGAGCGGCTATACCGGCCTTTACGGCGCGACTGACGGCTCGTTCTCGATCGCCCATTTCGGTGCCGCGTCGGCCGTGCTGTTCTCCCTGATCGCCCAGATTGGCGAACAGGTCGATTACCTGCGCTTCCTGCCACGGCGTCGAAAGGGCGAACGCGCAAAATGGTGGATCGCCATGATCAGCGCCGGTCCGGGCTGGATCGTCATAGGCGCCTTGAAGATTTTCGCCGGTTCCTTTCTCGCCTTCTACGCCTTCCAGAAAGGGGTCGAATTCGCCGATGCGTCCGATCCGGTGCACATGTATCTGACCGTGTTCGAGCAGATGGTCGCATCGCCGGAACTGGCGCTGGGACTCACCGGTGTCTTCGTTGTCATCTGCCAGTTCAAGATCAATGTCACCAATTCCTATGCCGGGTCGATCGCCTGGTCGAACTTCTTCTCCCGCCTGACACACAGCCATCCGGGCCGCGTCGTCTGGCTGGTGTTCAACGTGATGATCAGCCTGCTGCTGATGGAATTCGGCATCTACAAGGCCTTCGACCACATACTCGGCCTCTATTCGATCATGGCGGTCGCCTGGGTGGCGGCACTGGTTTCGGACCTAGTGATCAACAAGCCGCTCGGCTTGTCGCCGCGCCATATCGAGTTCAAGCGCGCCCATCTCTACGACATCAATCCGGTCGGCTTCGGCGCGATGTCGCTCGCCATCGCCGCAGCGCTTCTCGCCTATTTCGGCGCTTTCGGCGAGACGCTGTCCAAACTCTATTCCTATGTCGCGCTGGTCGTCGCCTTCGGGCTTGTCCCGGTGATCGCCTTCGCCACGCGCGGCCGCTACTACATCGCGCGCGAGCCGGCATGCGACTGGGGCGGTCAGCAGGCCATCGAGTGCTGCATCTGCGAGTACGAGTTCGACTCCGAGGACATGGCGCGCTGCCCCGTCTATTCCGGCCCGATCTGCTCGCTTTGTTGCTCGCTCGACGCGCGCTGCGGCGACATGTGCAAAACCGATGCGACTCTGGGCGACCAGCTGCGGGTGTTTTCCGAGCGCTATCTGCCGAAACGCGTCGCCGACTGGGTCGGTACGAGCCTGGCGCGCTATGTTGCCCTGATGGTGCTGGTCGTCGCCGTTATCGGCATGGTGTTCGGTCTGATCTACGTACAGTCCACAATCGACGGCTCCATTCCCAAGACCGCCATTGCGCTGACGCTCACCAAGCTCTTCGTGATCATCCTGATCATCACCGGTATCGTCGTCTGGCTGTTCGTTCTGACCCAGGACAGTCGCAATTTTGCCGAGGAGGAGGCCCGTCGCCACACCCAGTTGCTGATGACCGAGATCGACGCCCACAACGAGACCGACCGGCAATTGCAACTTGCCAAGGAAGCCGCTGAATCGGCCAATATCGCCAAGAGTAAATACATGGTCGGGCTTAGCCACGAATTGCGCACGCCCTTGAACGCGATCCTCGGTTACGCCCAGCTTCTGGAGCGTCAAAAGGACGAGGCACCACATGTCCAGAACGCGGCACGGACGATCAAGCGGTCCGGCGAGCATCTCGCCGGCATGATCGAGGGGTTGCTGGACATTTCCAAGATCGAGGCCGGCAAGCTGGAGATCTATCGCCAGAAGACCGCGCTGAAGCCGTTCCTCGACCAGATTGTCGACATGTTCGCACTACAGGCCAAAGGAAAAGGCATCCGCTTCGAGTTCGAGGCGAGTTCGGCCCTACCCGACTATGTCTACACGGACGAGAAGCGGCTGCGGCAGATCCTCATCAACCTGCTGTCCAATGCCATCAAGTTTACCCGCGAGGGGCGCGTTTCCTTCACCGTAGGGTACCGGAATCAGGTCGCGACTTTCGTCATCGAAGACACCGGTATCGGCATTTCCAAAGAGGATATCGAACGTGTCTTCCTGCCGTTCGAGCGCGCAGAAATGCCGGATGGCTCCGAGCAGGAACCTGGCACCGGCCTCGGTCTGACGATCACGCATCTGCTCGTAGACATCATGGGTGGCGAAATCGTTGCCGAAAGCGAGCCTGGCAGGGGAACACGCTTCACCATCCGCCTGATGCTGTCGTCGGCGCAAGAAGGCGAGGTCAGGCAGATCCGCCCGCGGGCGATCACCGGCTATCGCGGCCCGCGCCGCACTGTCCTCGTCACCGACGACAATGCCGCGCATCGCCGGTTGGTGGAGGATTTCCTGCGTCCGCTCGGTTTCCGTGTCATTCCCGCCGCCAACGGTCATGCCTGCCTGTCGGCGCTGGCGCTGCACCAGCCGGATATCGTGATGCTTGACATCACCATGCCCGACCTGTCCGGCTGGGAAGTCGCGCGCCGCATCCGCTCACGCCACGGTGCGGGGCTCCCGATCCTGATGATCTCGGCCGATGCCGGCGCCGAGCGCAACCGGCCGGATATCCGCGAACTGCATGACGGCTACCTCATCAAACCGTTCGTGCTCGAAGCGATGCTCGACCAGATCGGATCGCTTCTCGCTATCGAGTGGATCACGTCAGCGCCCGGCGAGGACATGACAAAAGACGAGTCCGTCTTCACCGCCGGCGAGCTGCCGAGCGCACGGCATCTGCGGCAGCTCCAGACCCTTGGAGAGGCCGAACTGGTGCGCTCGGCAAATGCCGTCCTGTCGGAGATCGAGACGGCCCGTCCGGACACTGCACGTTTCTGCACGCATCTCCGCCATCTCTTGAACAGCTTCCAGATGCCCGAATTCCTCGCCGCAATCGAAAGAGCGCAACACGATGCAGCCTAGCAGCGATACGACATCCGTTCTTCTCGTCGATGACTCGCCGGATACGCTCGGCATGCTTACAGACGCGCTCAGCCTGTCCGGCATGAGCGTGGAAGTCGCGAAATCGGGCAGGGAAGCCCTGAATGCCGTCGAGCGCAGCCTGCCCGACATCGTGCTGATGGACGCCATGATGCCCGGCCTCGACGGGTTCGAGACTTGCCAGATCCTGAAAGCGGAAAAAGGCCTGGAAGACGTGCCTGTGATCTTCATGACCGGCTTCGACGAGACGGAGCATGTCGTTCGGGCACTTGCCAGTGGCGGCGTTGACTTCATCGCCAAGCCGGTCCCGCTGGACGAGCTGTTCGCCCGTATCAAGGTACATCTGGCCAACGCCCGCAAGGCGCGTTCGGCGCGCAAGGCTCTCGACAAGACCGGCCGGCGTATCGTCGCTTGCGACGCGAGCGGCACGATCCGGTGGACGACGCCTCAGGCCGCGCAATTGCTCACACGGTCCGGGCTTCGGTCCGACGAGGGAGACCGGCTGCCCTGGGAGGTTGTCGACTGGCTGGGTTCGAGCGTGGAGGGCGACACTGCCGCCTTGCCCGGCCTGCGTACCAGCAAATCCGGCGCGTGCGTAGAATTCCGTTTGCTGGAACGCGCGCCAGACGGCGAAATCCTGCTGCGTTTGCTCGACTGTGATCAGGGATCGGACGAGGAGCGGCTCGCCGACGCTTTCGCACTCACGTTGCGCGAGGCCGAGGTGCTGCTGTGGATCACCCACGGAAAGTCGAACAAGGAGATCGCCGAAATCCTCGAGATGTCGCCGCGCACGGTCAACAAGCATCTCGAACAGATCTTCAACAAACTCGGCATCGAGAACCGCACCGCGGCGGCGACGATGGCGGTGCGCATCCTGTGGAACGAGGGATAGCGGCCGTCAGCGGCGGACTTCGACTGGAAACGCAACCACGACGGTCATGACGCCGAGACAAACCGCAAAACCGCCTCGGCCACCTGTTCGCGCAGGATCTTCTGTCCGCCCTTGGTGAACAACTCGTCTCCGAACAACAGCGAGAAGCTCATCCGGTTCGACACGTTGAAGAAGCTGAGCGCAGAGATTTGCCAGTGGATTGCGAGCGGAGACAGTCCTTCGCGGAACGTGCCGTCGGCAACCCCCTTGCGGTAGATCGTCTCGACGCGCGAGATCGCCGCCTCGTTCAGGTTCCGGATAACTTCGGAGTGCTTCAGATATTCGCCGTGATGGATGTTTTCGATCATGACTAGGCGGATGAAGTCGGGGTTCCGGCTGTGATGATCAAATGTGAATTCGGCCAGTTGCCTGAGCGCTTCGCCCGGCGCGAGGTGATCGAGCATGAGGCCCTCCTCGCCGGTACGGACCTTGCGGTAGGCCTCCTCCAGGACAAGGCGGTATAGCCCCTCCTTGTCGCCGAAATAGTAGTAGATCATCCGTTTTGACGTGCGGGTCTTGGCGGCGATCTCGTCCATCCGCGCACCCGAGAGGCCGTTGCGAGAGAACTCTTCGAGGGCGATGGCAAGAATGTCCGCCCGGACGCCCTCCGGATCCTGCTTCCAACGCTGGCGGCTGGTCGCCGGCTCCGTCACCAATGATTCCTTGTTTGCCATGGCAGAGTTCTAACGCAGCCCACAGCTTTGCGCCACTCCAAATTAACCAGCTGGTACAAAATGCTTGACGTAATTAACCAAACGGTACATTAAAGCTTCGCAGTGCCGGAAATCCGATGAACGGATGCAATGGCGGCGGGAGGAACGGTTGGTCGATACGGTCGGCAAGGGAAACGCCATGAGCGGTACGGAGCGGCTGCCTGCGGGAAGCACTGTTCTTGTTGGCCTTGTCGGCAGGGGCATCCAGAAATCCCGCAGCCCGGCCATGCACGAGGCTGAAGGCACCGCACAGGGTCTGGATTATGTCTACCGGCTCTTCGACACCGAACTCATGCCACCGCAAATGACATTGGATGAGATCCTTCGCTGCGCGGAAATATCCGACTTTGCCGGCCTCAACATCACCTATCCCGCAAAAGTCGAGATCATCGCCCATCTCGACGACTTGTCGGAAGCCGCCCGAATGGTCGGTGCGGTGAACACCGTGGTGTTTCGCGACGGGAAGCGCCGTGGTCACAACACCGATCTATGGGGCTTCGCGGAAAGTTTCCGGCGCAACATGGGCGATGTCGCACGCGACAACGTCCTTCTGATTGGGGCGGGCGGAGCCGGCGCGGCGGTCGCGCACGCACTGTGCGATTGCCGCGCCGGCACGTTATGGATCGCGGATGCCGACGCCGACAGGGCCGGAGCGCTCGCGCGAAAAGTCTGTGACAGCCACGGTGCGGGCACGGCATATCCGGTAGAAAACATCGCGGACGCCGCCGCACTCTCCGACGGCCTGGTCAACGCGACGCCGGTCGGCATGGCGCATATGCCCGGTATGCCGATCGCCCAAGAGCTCATCCGCCCCGAAATGTGGGTCGCCGACATCATCTATTTCCCACTTGAAACTGAATTGCTGCGCACGGCGCGAAACCGGGGCTGCCGAACGCTGTCCGGCGCCGGCATGGCCGTTTTCCAGGCCGTTAGGGCGTTCGAATTATTCACCGGGCTGAAGCCCGATGTCGCAAGAATGGAGGCCGCGTTCAGGGCCTTGGACCATACAGCGCCGGACTGACGGCGGCTGTTGCGATTCCGGCATAGGATCATTCCGTTGCCGGTATCTGAAAGGGAGGAGTGCGGCGGAATCCGCGCTCAAGCGCAACAAAGGGAGGTATCCATGCGCCACATTGTGAAAACCCTGGCAGGAAGCGTCGCGTTCGCCGCGGTAAGCCTGTCCGCGACCATCGCGTTCGCCCAGGACAAGGTCGAGCTGATCTACTCCGACACCGTCCCCGAAGCGGATATCCGCACGACAACCTTGCGGACGGCATTCGGCGAATGCCTCGGCGACGGCTTCGACTTCAAGTCCTATCACGGCGCGACCCTGTTCAAGCAGGGCACCGAACTGACCGCGATGCAGCGCGGCAACCTCGACATGGGTTCGCTTGCGATCTTCGATTTCTACAACCAAGTGCCGCACACCACCCTGCTTGGAACGGCCTATCTGTTCCGCAGCTACGATCACATGCGAAAAGTCTATGATGGCGATGCGCTTGCCGATCTCTATGCCGAGATCGAGGACAAGGCGAAGGTGAAGATTCTCGCCAATCCGTATATCGGCACCCGTCACGTCAACATCAAAGGCGACAAGAAGGTGATGACACCGGCCGACCTGGAGGGTGTGAAGCTGCGTATGCCCGGCGGCGAAGGCTGGCAGTTCGTCGGCGAGGCGCTCGGCGCCAATCCGACGCCGCTCGCCTTCACCGAGGTCTATACGGCCTTGCAGACCGGAGCGATCGACGGCCAGGACAATCCGCTTCCGGCGGACAAGGCAATGAAGTTCTACGAGGTAACCGACCAGATCATCCTGACCGGCCACCTGATCGCCGCCAACCAGTTCACGATCTCCACGTCCAAGTGGAACAGCATGAACGAAGAGCAGCAAGCCAAGGTCCAGGAATGCGCGATCAACTTCCAGAACAGCCTGGACAAGGTCACGCTCGGCCAGGAAGCCGAACTGGTCGACTTCTTCAAGGGTGAAGGCCTTCAGGTCTACGAACCGGACAAGGAAGCATTCCGCAACCATGTCCTGGAGGTCTACAAGAACTCCAAATACTCGGCCGACTGGCCCGAGGGCCTGCTCGACAAGATCAACGCACTTTGATCATCCTGCGGACCGGCGGCTCGTGCCGCCGGTCCGCATCCGAACGTCGGGGCAAGATCATGCAAAAAGCATCTGCTATCCGCGACTGGCTCGGCCGCCGCGCCGAAGAATTGCTGGCGCTTGTCCTGGCGAGCCTTTTCGTCTCCTTTCTCGTCCAGATCGTTTTCCGGTACTTCCTCAACCTGCCGCTCGGCTGGACGATCGAATACGTCTCCATTGCCTGGCTTTGGGGCATCCTTTTCGGCTATGCCTTCGTCACCCGCGACAGGGAAATCATCCGGCTTGATATCGTCTACGGCGCCATGCCCATCTCGATCCAGCGGGCCATGGACATCTTCACCGGGCTGACCTGCGCCGCGATCTTTCTGTGGTCCCTGCCAAAGGTCTGGGACTACGTCACCTTCATGGCGATCGAACGAACCGCCTATATGCGGATCCGCTTCGACGTTGTCTTCGCGATCTACATACCGTTCGCCATTGCGATTGCCGTCCGCTCATTGATCAACGTCTGGCAGGCGATTCGCGGCACCCATCCCAAATACACTGCGGGCTCCGCGGCCGAAGGGCACGACTATGACTGATCCCTTCACGCTCTCGCTGGTCCTGATCGTCGCGTTATCGCTGTCCGGGCTTTCCATCGGCATCGCGATGATCTGCGGTTCGACCGTCTATCTCGCGATGAAGGGCTTCGACCCGTCGATCGCGGCCGAGACGCTGCTGCAGGGATTGTTCAACAGCTATACGCTGCTCGCCATCCCGCTATTCATCCTGGCCGCCGACATCATGAATATCGGCAGCCTCGCCGACCGCCTTCTGCGCTTCTGCCAGGCGCTTGTCGGCCGGTTCCGCGGCGGGCTCGGTCACGTCAACGTCGTGTCGTCGCTGATATTTTCCGGCATGTCCGGCTCCGCGGTCGCTGACGCGGTCGGGATGGGTCGCATCATCATCAACATGATGACGAAAGACGGCAAATACACGAAAAGCTATGCCGCAGCGATCACGGCGGCCACCGCGACAATCGGGCCGATCATTCCGCCATCGATCCCTATGGTGCTTTACGCCCTCGTATCCGACCAGTCGGTCGGTTACCTGTTCGCCGCCGGCATGGCGCCAGGCCTGCTTATGGCGGTCTTGATGGGCGTCACCAACACGATTGTGGCGCGCCGCCGGGACTTCCCGGTCGATGACAGCGTGACGCTGACAGAACTACCCCGCGTGACATTCCAGGCATTCCCGGCATTGATGCTGCCGGTCATCCTGCTCGGCGGCATCTACAGCGGTATCGTCACGCCGACGGAGGCCGCCGCTGTGGCCGCCTTCTACGCACTGGTCATTTCGGTGGTGGTCTACCGGTCGGTTTCCGCGGGACAGTTCTACGAAACCCTTTTGAACAGTTCCCGGTCAACAGCCACGGTGGGAATTCTCATCGCCGGGGCCCTGACCTTCAACTACGTGATCACACGCGAGAATGTGCCGAACTCGCTAGCCGATTTCATGGCCCAGTTCGAACTGTCGAAGTGGGGTTTCCTGATCGCCATCAACATCCTGATACTGGCGCTCGGCTGTATCCTCGAGGGTGGCGCGATCCTGCTGATCATCGTGCCGATCTTCATTCCAACGGCGCAGGCGCTGGGCGTCGATCTGATCCATTTCGGCGTGGTGGTCGTCGTCAACGCCATGCTCGGCCTGATCACGCCGCCCTACGGCCTGCTTCTGTTCATCGTCGCCAACATAACCGGACAGCCGCTCGGCCGGATCACGCGTGATCTCCTGCCGTTCCTGGCCGCGCTTTTCGGCGCTCTTGCCTTCATCACTTTCGTACCGGACTTCGTGCTCTTCTTGCCGCGACTGCTCGGCTACCAGGGCTGACCGAATCCACAGGAGATCCAATGATCGATCCACAACTCGAACCGTTTCTCAAGATCTGGAATGAAAGCTGGGCGGTACTACCGCCCGGTGCGACGCCGAAGGAAAGGCGCATCCTGTTCGAATACATCGCCGACGACATGGCCCTGCCGCGTCCCGGCGGCGTCAGAACATCCGCCCGGTTCGTGCCGAGCGGCGACCGCCTCGTCACCGTCCGGATCGACAGCCATGAAGACGGGGGGACACAGCCCTGTCTCGTCTACATGCACGGCGGCGCCTGGATGCAGGGCAGCCCGATGACCCACGCGGACATCACGATGCGCATCGCCGCCGCCAACCGGCAGACGGTGGTCAGCGTCGATTACGCCCTGGCGCCCGAAAACCCGTTTCCCCAGGCCGTTCACGAATGCCGCGACACGGTGAAGTGGCTGCACGACAACGCCGAAGACCTCGGCATCGATCCGGCGCGGATCGCGGTCGGCGGCGACAGCGCGGGCGGCAACCTCGCAGCCGCGATTTCCATCGCGCTGCGAGACACGCCACATGCGCCCATGGCCCAATTGCTCATCTATCCCGGCATCGACTTCGAAATGGACAAGCCATCCTATGTCGAAAATGCAGACGCACCGCTGCTGAACGTACGCGGCATGCCGGCGGTCAACGCGATGTACATTCCCGACGAAAAGGAACGGCGCAATCCGCTCGCCGCGCCGATCTTCGCGGAAAGCCACGCGGGGCTGCCGCAAGCCTTCATCGCAGTCGCCGAGAACGATCCGTTGCGCGACGACGGCTATGCCTATGCCGACAGGCTGCGTGAAGCGGGTGTCAGCGTCGAGTTCGATGCCGGCGAGGGCCTGATCCACGGCTATCTGCGCGCCATGGAATATTGCGTCGCCTCGCGCGAAAGGCTGGAGAAAATGTGCCGCTGGTTGGCGGATTGCTACGAGGCGCACGAGGCCTAAATGGCGGCGCCGGACGCTGCCACGCCCGCCGAACCCGGTCTGGAATTCGTCTTCCTGATCCGGGCGCATATCGGCGATACGCTGTCCGGCGGACAATCCCCGAAGGGCGAACGGCTGCATATCCAGATCACCGGCGGCAGGGTCGAAGGACCGAAGCTGTCAGGCACCGTTGCGCCCGGCGGTTCCGATTGGCCGCTCGTCCGTCCGGACGGCACGTCCGAGATCAGCGCCCGCTACACGATTGTCGCATCAGACGGGACGCCGATCTTCGTGCGCAATGACGGGCTAAGGGTTTCATCGCCCGCCGTGCTCGAAAGGCTGCGGGCCGGCGAGCAGGTCGATCCATCGGAGTTCTATTTCAGAGCTAGCCCGGTGTTCGAGGCGCCGGACGGACCGCATGGCTGGCTGAACGACGCCGTGTTTGTCGGAAGTCTTTACCGCGTCGGCGCCGATATTCTTGTCGCGGTCTACCGCGTGACCTGACGGAGATATCCATGAAAACCGCCATCGCCACCGTTTCGATATCAGGCGACCTGCGTGAGAAGCTTGCGGCAATTGCGGCAGCCGGTTTCGACGGTGTCGAAATCTTCGAGAACGACTTCCTTGCCTTCGATGGCGGCCCTCGCGAAGTGGGCCAGATGGTCCGCGATCACGGGCTGGAAATCTCGTTGTTCCAGCCGTTTCGCGATTTCGAGGGCATGCCGGAGCCCCAGCGCAGCCGAACCTTCGACCGCGCGGAACGCAAGTTCGACCTGATGCAGGAATTGGGCACCGACCTGGTGCTGATCTGTTCAAACGTGTCGCCGATCTCGCTCGGCGGCATCGACCGGGCGGCCGACGATTTCCGTGAACTGGGCGAGCGCGCCGCAAAGCGCGGCATCCGTGTCGGCTACGAAGCGTTGGCTTGGGGACGGCACGTCAGCGACCACCGCGATGCCTGGGAGATCGTGCGTCGCACCGACCACCCAAGTGTCGGACTGATTCTCGATTCCTTTCACACGCTGGCCCGCAAGATCGATCCGGAGACGATACGCTCGATTCCCGGCGACCGGATCTTCTTCATCCAGCTCGCCGACGCGCCGAAGATCGATATGGACCTGCTCTACTGGAGCCGGCATTTCCGCAACATGCCGGGCGAAGGCGACCTGGACGTCACCGGTTTCATGCGCGCAGTCGCCGCCACCGGCTATGACGGCGTGCTGTCGCTGGAGATCTTCAACGACCAGTTCCGCGGCGGCTCGCCGAAATCGATCTCCGTCGACGGGCACCGTTCACTCGTTTACCTGATGGACCAGGTGCGCCGCACCGAGCCGGACATCAGGATTGAACTGCCGGAGATGCCGGACCGCATCACGGTCGAGGGGGTGGAATTCGTCGAGTTCGCCGCCGACGAGGGCGAAGCCCTGCAACTGGTCGAAATACTGCGCACCCTCGGCTTCGAGCGCTGCGGCCGGCATGTCTCCAAGGATGTAGAGCTCTGGCGGCAGGGCGACATCAACATCGTCATCAACACGGAACGCGAAGGCTTTGCCCATTCCTCCTACATCGTGCACGGCACCAATATCTGCGACATCGGCCTGAAAGTGGAGGACGCGGCGGCAACCGTGGAGCGCGCGAAGACGCTTGGCGCTGATCTCTTCGAGCAGCCGGTTGGCCCGGGCGAGCTGAAAATTCCCGCCATACGGGGAATCGGAGGCGGATTGATGCACTTCATCGACGACAAGAGCGACCTCGCAAAGGTTTGGAAGATCGAGTTTCGTCCGCTGGCCGACGAAAACACCCCAGAAAACGCCGGTCTTGCCCAAATCGATCACATTGCCCAGACGATGAACTATGAGGAAATGTTGACCTGGCTGCTGTTCTACACGTCTATCTTCGCCACATCCAAGACACCGATGGTGGACGTCGTCGATCCCGCAGGGCTGGTGCGCAGCCAGGCGATCGCAAACGATGTGGGATCGCTGCGCATCACGCTGAACGGGGCGGAAAACCGCCGGACCCTCGCCGGGCATTTCATTGCCGAGAGCTTCGGCTCTGCCGTTCAGCATCTCGCCTTTGCGACGAACGACATTTTCGCGACCGCCGCTACCCTCGCGGAAAACGGGTTCGAGCCGCTGGTCATCTCTCCCAACTATTACGACGACCTCGATGCGCGTTTCGGCTTGGAACAGGCTTTCCTCGACCAATTGAAGGCAAACAACATCCTCTACGACCGGGACGGAAACGGCGAGTATTTCCAGCTCTACAGTCCGAACTACGGCGAAGGCTTCTTTTTCGAGATCGTCGAACGGCGTGGCGGATATAACGGGTATGGCGCGCCGAACGCGCAATTCCGCATCGCCGCGCAGAAACGTCACATGCGACCAAAAGGCATGCCCAAATCGTAGTGTGACATTGTCCGCTCACCTGCGACGCCACCGCGAGTGAATGCCTGCTCTGGTGGAGCAAGCCCGCCTTTGAAACCCATGGTGACACCGCCCACCTGTGGCTGGTAAGGGGACGGGCGTCCAAACGGATAACCGCCTCATGCAGCCATGGATCGAACTCGACATCGCAACCGTTCCGGAAGACGGCGGGCAATTGCGGCTGAAGCGGCGTGGCGACGAATTCTCCATCATGGCCGGGGTGACCGAACTGATGAACAGCCGCCTCTCCGGCTCGGAGGAAGCGTTGGCGCGGCTTTCCTGCGAGAAGATCCGCGGCCGCAAGTCCCCGAAAATCCTGATCGGCGGCCTCGGCATGGGCTTCACCTTGCGCGCTGCGCTGGCGGAATTGGGAAAACACGCCGAAATCACCGTCGCGGAACTCGTGCCGGCGGTAGTCGCCTGGGCGCGCGGGCCGCTCGCTCCGATCTTCGCCGGCTGCCTCGACGATCAGCGCACGCACATCCATCAGGGCGATGTCGGCGAACTGATCGGCGCAGGCGAAGCCGCCTGGGATGCAATCCTGCTCGATGTCGACAACGGCCCCGAGGGGCTGACCCGAGAAGCCAATGACAGCCTTTACGGCTTCGAGGGCCTTGCCGCCACGCACCGTGCGCTTCGTCCGGGCGGGGTCCTCGCCGTCTGGTCGTCGCATCAAAGCCCGGGCTTCACCAAACGGCTCCGCTCGTCCGGCTTCGCTGTCGAAGAAGTCAAGACGCGGGCACGCGGCAAGCGCGGTGCCCGTCATGTCATCTGGGTAGCGGTGAAACCGGGCTGATCCGGATCGCGAACAGGTTCAGCGCTGCCGCGCCTTGCGCGCTGCGTAACGCTGATCCCGCTTGGCCTTCATGGCTGCCGCGTCAGCGACGGCGCGTTCGATGCGGCTTTTTTCTTCTGCCTCGCGTGCGATCGCTTCCGCATTGGCGGCGGCATGGGCCGCTTCCGCCTCGGCTGCGGCTTCAGCGGCCTTGCGCTCGCGCTCTTCGAGCTTCAGGCGCTCGCGCTCGGCGCGGCGCTCCTCGCGGGCTTTCGCCATTGCCTCTCGTTCGGCGCGCTTCGCGGCCATTTCCGGATCGTCCGCCTTCGGCGCCGACTTGAATTTTTCCAGAAGCCTTTTTTTTGCCTCAGCAGCATCCTGGCGACGGTCGGTGAAATTCGTGTGTGCCTGTTTTCTCAAACGGAATTCGTCCTTGCTTTCAATTGATGCCGGTTGGCAAACCGCCAAGTGCGACGGTATTGACGTTATGTGCCGTTCCGATGGCGCGAGTACAACCCCATCCGGACGTTTGATCCGACTATTTCCTGTCGCTGCAAGATGACTGAGCATGGCTTCCCCCTCGCCCCTGTCCCCGCTAGCATCACGCCATGCGGCCGAAATTTTTTCCGTCTCTCGTCAATGACCGCCACGGCGACCCGGCGGTCTTTGTCGATTTTCTTCTGGAACGCCGCGCCATTCTTTTCGATCTCGGCGACATCCACGCCCTGCCCGCGCGCTCTATCCTGTGCCTGACGGACGTCTTCGTCTCGCATACCCATATCGACCATTTCGCCGGTTTCGACCGTCTGCTGCGACTGTTCATCGGCCGCGACAAGCTGTTGCGCCTCTATGGCCCGCCGGGTTTCATCGGCAATGTACAGGCCAAGCTCGCCGCCTATACCTGGAACCTCGCCGAAACCTTCCGCGACGATCTGATCTTCGCGGTGACCGAACTGGAGGACGCCGATCGCTGCCGCACGGCCCGCTTTCGGCTGAGGCGGCGCTTTGCCCTGGAAGACCTCGGCAGCCGTACCATGCAGGACGGTCTCCTGCTTGCCGAACCTTCACTCAGCGTCACCACCGCAGTGCTGGAGCACCGCACGCCCTGTCTTGCCTTCGCCTTGCAGGAACCGGAACACATCAATGTCTGGAAGAACCAGCTGGAGGCACGCGATTTCGAGACCGGACCGTGGCTGGCGGAACTGAAGATCGCGATCTACGAACGCCGGCCCGACGATACGCCGATATGCGTCCGGCTAACCTCCGGTGAAGATATAACACGACCGCTCGGCGAATTGCGTCGCGACCTCGTCTCGATCACCGCCGGCCAGAAGATCGCCTATGTCACCGACGCCGCCTTCTCCGAAACCAACCGCCGCGCAATCGTCGATCTCGCCAAGAACGCTGACATCCTGTTCATCGAGGCCGCCTTTGCCGCCGCCGACTCGGATCTTGCCGCAGAACGCGCCCACCTGACGACGGCGCAAGCAGGCGAACTGGCGCGGCTCGCAAATGCCGCGCGCGTCGTGCCGTTCCATTTCTCCGCACGCTATGCCGGACAGGAGGAACGTCTGCTGCGCGAAGTCGACGCCGCATTCCGTGCACCCGCGGAAAAAGCCGGCTCCCCGGCCGCTTCACTCAGCGCGTAAAGCGTTCCGCGTTCTCCGGCGAGGCGAGCCCCGACTTCAAGGTCGTATCAAGCGACAGGCCACAGCGCTCCACCATCCGCCTCGACGCGTCATTGCCCTCCGAGACGAGTTCGTAAACGGCGCGCGCGCCTTTTTCCTCGATCATGCCGCGCAGCATCAAGGCATTGGCCAGCACGCCGAGCCCCCTGCCGCGGTGATCGGGATCGACCGCCACCAACCCGCCCCATGCGGTATCTTCCAGCGGGCTGTGCACGTTATGAGGAAAGTAACCAAAGGCTGTGGCAACGATGCCGCCGTCGGGCCCGGCGATGGCGATAAAAATGCACGGCCCGTGCTTGCCGGACAGCATCGCTGCCGACATCGGCGAAATCCCGTTCCCGGCCATGAAGGCCTGCGCCTCGCGAATCGTCTCCCGGTCGCCAAGCGCTTCGGCGTCGAGCACCGCATAGCCTGCCGGCATGGTGAGATCGAGTGCACGCAACGCGTCGCGGACCGTGTTGGCCCGCGCCGAATACACATCCCAGCAATCGATCCTGTAGCCGCGAGCCGACAACCGCCGCTCGATGTCCGGCATGTTCTCGACGGGCATCAGGCGAAAGCCGAAGATCCCGTCTTGCTCCAGCTGGCTAAAAATCACGTCCCATCCCAGCAGGTCGGGATCGTCGGTTCCAAGAAACCGGCCCGCGTGGCACGCGCCAGGCGTCGTGATCAGCCAGCCGACGCTGCTGTCCACCTTGCGCTGCAGCGCCACCTGCTGTTCAGTTCCGTAAAAAGCTTGCATCGTGGTCATCAGGTACTTTCCGCAGGGTAAACTAATACATGGTCACCGGATCGGGTATCCCCAATCCGTCGCCCCCTGCCCGTGCCATACTGGATTCGCGACAAATGCCAAATGGAGCATGCATGTCACAACTTTATGCCATCGGTGATGTGCACGGCCGCAGCGACCTGCTCGACCCGTTGCTGGCGGCAATCCATGCGGATGCGGCGTCGCTCGATGCAGCCCCGCGCATCATCTTCCTTGGCGACGTGATCGACCGCGGACCGCAAAGCCGGCAGGCGCTTGCGCTTGTCGTCGAAACTTTGCGCGCCTGCCCGGGCTCTGCTTTGATTCTCGGCAACCATGAGGAATTCATGCTGCGTTTTCTGGACGAAACAGAGAACCGCGAACGGATCGCGCGGCAATGGTTCGCAAATGGCGGGCTGGAAACGCTCGCCTCCTACGGTTTCGGCGAACAGGACCGCATCGAAACGATCGCCGCCCGCTTCGCGTCGGAATTCGCGGATCACGTTACAGCGCTACGGCAGGCGGAATGGAAGGTGAAGACCGCGCGTTACTTTTTCGTCCATGCCGGCATCGATCCCGCCCTGCCGCTCGACGATCAGGATCCGGAGACCACACGATGGATCCGCCACGAGTTTCTCGGTCACAAGGGCGGGCTGGAAAGGATCGTCGTGCATGGCCACACGCCGACGGCGTCCTCCCTGCCGGAGGTCTACCCTCATCGTATCGCGCTCGACACAGGCGCGGTTTTTTCCGGTCACCTCACCTGTGGAATTCTCGATGAAGAAGGCCGATTACCGCCGCGCTTTCTCGCCACGGACGACCACGGCGACAAGGTCGAGATCGCCGAAGTGCGGCCGCTTTCTTTCCCGTAGAGGAAAGCCCGCATTGCAGCGTTGATGCCCCGGACCAGCCTCCTGAAGAAAGCGGCGGTTGCACGCTTCTTCATTCGGCGCGCGCGCATTTCCGCTACCCGCCGCAGCGCATCCTGCTCAGCGGGCGGAAGCGAGGAATAGCCGGGAAGCTTCCGGTCAAAGTCGTCATTCATGACATGCCTCCGTGCAGAGCGGCCTGCTCCGTCATGAAGAAACTATCAGTCTGGAAAAATCAGAAAAAATGAATTATTCGGAAGATATCGTTCTCTATTGGAGATGAATATGGAACTGTCCGATCTCCACATCTTCCGCACCGTCGCTCGCGAAGGCGGCATAACGCGCGCCGCCGAGAAACTGAATCGCGTTCAGTCCAACGTGACGACGCGCGTACGCCAGTTCGAGGAAAAGCTCGGCGTCGATCTCTTCATACGCTCCGGCAGGCGGCTTACGCTTTCGCCGGCGGGCAACACATTGCTCGACTATGCCGACCGCATGCTTGACCTGGCCGCCGAAGCGCAAAATGCCGTCACGGACCGCGTACCGCGCGGCCTGTTGCGGCTAGGCTCCATGGAAAGCACGGCCGCCATCCGTCTGCCCGCTGTGCTGTCAAGGTTCGGTAGCCGCTTTCCGGATGTGACAATCGAATTGCGCACCGGAAATACACTCGAGCTGGGCAACGCCCTGCTGGCGGGGGAGATCGACGCAGCCTTCGCCGGCGAACCGCTACCCGACGGGCCGTTTTGCCAACTCACCGCCTATGTCGAGGATCTGGTCATCGTGACGGCGAAGAACGTGCCGCTGGACGGGCCGCCCGGTAGCCCCGCGCGCACCATGCTCGCCTTCGAACACGGTTGTGCCCACCGCAAGCGGTTGGAGGACTGGTTCGCGGCCCGCGACATCATTCCGGAACGCATTATCGAGATGGGATCCTACCACGCCATTTTGGGTTGCGCATCTGTGGGTATGGGCGTCGCCCTGTTGCCGGCCCCCGTGCTCGCCTCCATCCCGCAGTCGGATGCCTTGCAGGTCCACGCTCTTCCCGACGGCAAGAACCGCGCGAGAACACTGCTCGCCTGGCGCAAGGGCGTCACTTCGCCCAATGTCGACGCACTGACTTCGCTCTATAGAGGTAGCGCCGTCTGATCAGCTTCCGCAACACGAGCGGGAACTGGGTTTACGAACCAGCCTTGCGCCGCAATTCGCGGTTTTCGATCGAAGTCCGCCACAATTGATTGACACCCCAGAAGAAAACGCCCAGCGAGACGAACAAGCTGGGAAAAAACAGGATGACGAACAGCCTGTCGGAAACTTCGAAAACGCTCAGAACATTTTCCATCTGTCCCTCCATCTGCGCGCGCGAAGCGCGCGCTCAATCCCCTTTCAGTAGACCGACAAGGAAACAGTAACGTGTTGATGTCCGTCAACTGCAGTCGATAACAGGAAACTTATCTCGCAGATATTTGCGATTACCACCGGCCTTCCCCTATCGCGTCTCAACAGGTAGAGCGCTCGCAATGTTCACGAAAGGCGATTTCCATGAGCGATGAAACCCGCGACACCAATGGCACGATCCTGGCCGATGGCGATAATGTCACCGTCATCAAGGATCTGAAGGTCAAAGGCACTTCATCGACGATCAAGCGCGGCACGCTGGTCAAGGGCATCAGGCTGACCGGAAATCCGGACGAAGTCGAATGCCGTGTCGAGAAGATTAAGGGTTTGGTTCTGCGCACCGAGTTCCTGAAGAAAGCATAGACCGGCTCCGGTTTTCCTCATGGTTACAGGGCATTAACCCGCCATTCGCTTTTCGCATGGCTGCTCTGCAATCCTGTCTCTGTAAATTTGTGCGCCGCAGCATTACCTTCGTGCCAAACACAAAGGAGACCGGACATGGCTCACAATCGTTTTGCAAAAACTTTCGGACGCATCGCCAACGCAATCGGCGGCCCGTCGCGCCAGAAGATCGAGAATGACTATCTCGAGAATGCGACTTCGATCTACGATCTGGAACGCCGCATGCAGGAAATCGACCGCGGAAAGTTCCGCAACTTCTGATCTGTCGCGAAAGACAGTTATAAGGCGCGTTCGCCGGAAGACCGGCGGCGCGCCTTTTTTTTCGCTCGCTAGCCGTGCCATCTTCGCGGCCATGCCGCGTTACGCCCCCGCCCTTCTTCTGCTCACCGTCGTCTTTACCGCCAGCGCTGACGACCTATCCCGCTTTGCGGGCCGCTATATCGGCTGCGCGGTATCCGGAGACGAATGGGTGCCTATCGCCACGACCCTGACCTTCGAAGGCGGCATGCTCTCCGGCTCTTACGTCTTTTTCGAGTCGCCGGCTCGTTGGGTGCCCGGCACCCTGGTGTTTTTCGCGCAGGATGCGGAGAACAGCGTCACCTTTTCCTGGACAGATATCTACGGCACCGGCGCCGCCAGTTTTTCCTTCTCGTCAGATGGCGCGCGTTTCGATGGTTTCTGGACCGGGGGTTCAGATCGTTTCCCTTGGAACGGTGCGCGCCAGGGATCCGGTCTGCCAAAACCCGACTGCTCCTCACCTGTAGCGTGACGTCACGTCGTTTTTGAAACAGCGCATGTCCCGAAGCGGCGCGACCTATGACCTTCCCGCATGTCAGGGATGCGCCAATGGCGCTGGTGAATAACGGCCGAAAACTGTACCGGGCGCAATCAACACAAGAATACCAGACGGGATCGAGACGATGAACAACTACGGCTTCTTTACAGCCTATACCGGCATGCTCAGCGTTGCCGCACGCCGCGATGCGGCTCCGGCGGCTCCGCAGTCGCGCCGTTCCAAACGCGGCTTTGCCGCTCGCCTGTTCCGTCGCGCCTGACGCGAACGGACGACACGACCGCTACCAGATGGGGCGTTCCGGCAACGGGGCGCCCCATCTCGTTTGAGGCTAACGCGACCTTAACGCGAAAGGCGCGGCTGATCCGATCCGGTTAAACGGGCGTAAAGAAGACCGATGCGACGCTGCGTCACACAGTCGTGAATAGGCTTTGGTTGCGCGACAGCGTCAAAAGGAGGAGCGTTGACAAGGCGTGGAACGGCTCCCACCTTGTAAACAGGCAAGCCGTTACGCCTATGGCAACGGACGACAGGCAAAGGAGATCCCATCATGTCCACCCGGTCCAATATGCTTCTTGATCTCGCCCGGGTCATGATCAAGCAGGCCAAATTGCTCAAGGCACAGGGCCTGCTTGCCGAAGCGCGGGCCGCAGCACGCCGCGCCATCGAGTTCGACCACGCAGGCCACGCGGCGATGCGCCTGCAACCGGTGCCTGTCCGCGCGAAGAACAACCGCCGCTAAGGCACCAATCGCCTGGCATCTTCTCTGTTCCGGCAAGCGTGAAACAAGTTTCACGCAAGGCTCGCCACCCTACGCTCAAGGTGAGCCGGAATGAGTCGGACAAACAAGAAGAAGCCATGATGGTCGAATTGAACAAGCTAGAAAGCATCGCATCTGCGATCAGCCAGCAGGCCAGCCTGCTTCGCAAGGCCGGTCGCACCTCCCAGGCAGACGGGATGGAGAAACGCGCCTCCGAGCTGCGCACCCTTCTCGCCGCACAGCAGGCCAGCCGCCTCCCGGCCCTTGATCTCTGCGCCGCATGACGCACTGAAACGTTTTATGACTGCTCCGTCGCCGGTCAGGCGCCGTCTTCGAGCATTTCCTTGACCGTGGTCGCCAGTTGCTTGAGCGAGAACGGCTTCGGAAGGAAGCCGAATTTCGCGTCCTCCGGCAAGTTCTTGGAAAACGCCTCCTCGGCGTAACCCGACACGAAGATGAACTTGATATCGGGATGTGTCTTGCGCAGTTCCGTCAGCAGGGTCGGCCCGTCCATTTCCGGCATTACCACGTCCGACACCACGATATCGACCTTCCCGTCGAGTTCTTCCATGATTTCCAGTGCCTCGATGCCGCTCGACGCCTCATGCACCGTGTAGCCGCGTGACGTAAGCGCCCGCACGCCGCCCATGCGCACGGCATCCTCGTCTTCCACCAGCAGCACCGTGGCCGTTCCGGACAGGTCGCGCTTCTTCTCCGGTTCCTGCTCGCCCACCTTCTCTGCCGGTTTTTCGGATTCCGAGAGAATGTGACGCGGCAGGAAGATGCGGAACGTCGTGCCCTTTCCGACTTCGGAATCGGCATAGATGAAACCGCCGGTCTGCTTGACGATCCCGTAGACCATCGACAGGCCAAGCCCGGTTCCCTTGCCCACTTCCTTGGTCGTGAAGAACGGTTCGAAGATCTTTTCCAGCACCTCCGTCGTGATGCCTGTGCCGGTATCCTCCACCTCGATCATTACGTATTCGCCCGGCTGGAAACCGCGATAGCCGAAACCTTCGCATTCCTCCGGCACGATGTTGCGCGTACGCACCGTCAGGTCGCCGCCTTCCGGCATGGCGTCGCGCGCATTGACCGCCAGATTGACGATGACCTGCTCGAACTGGCCGAGATCGGCCTTGACGGGCCAAAGGTCTCGCCCGTGCTCGATCTGGAGGTGAATCGAATTGCCTACAAGGCGAGACAACAGCATCCGCAAGTCTGCCAATACATCGGTCAGCGCCAGCACCTCCGGGCGCAGCGTCTGCCGGCGCGAGAATGCGAGCAACTGGCGCACCAGCGAAGCCGCCCGATTGGCGTTCTGCTTGATGTTCATGATGTCCGGGAAGGACGGGTCCGACGGCCGATGATTGGCTAGCAGCAGATCGGACGCCATGATGATCGCGGTGAGCACGTTGTTGAAGTCGTGCGCGATACCGCCGGCCAACTGTCCAACCGCCTGCATCTTCTGGCTTTGAGCCATCTGCGCTTCCAGCGCCTTTTGCTCCGTCGTGTCCATCGCGTAGATGATTGCAGCCTCTTCCGCAGAGGCATCCGAGCCGCCCTGCCCGCTGATCGCGTTGACGAAGACGCGTAGATGCCGCTCGTCGGGGCCGGGCTTCAGCACGGTGTCGAACGGCTCGATCTTCGCCTGGCTGGCACATGCCGCCGCGAACGCCTTTTTGAAGCGCTCCTTTGCATCGCCCTCGATCAGTGCCTCGAAGCGGATATGGCCCTCCAGGGAGTCCGGATCGGCGACCGCGCCGAACAGCGTCATGAACGGCGCGTTCGTACGCAGGATGCGCCCATCCTTGTCGAGCGCGGCGATCGCCATCGGCGTGGAGTTGAAGAACCGGGTGAAACGCACCTCGGAACGGCGCAGGTCGTCGGCGGACTCGCCGGCCTCCGAGCGATTGAGCACGATGGTGCGCGTCGAGACCGGCATGCCCTCGCGATCGCCATGAACCCGATGGATCAACTGCATGGGCAGGCCGACACCATCGGCCTTCGCCAGTTCCACGTCGATCATCGCCGTGCGCGTCATCCCCGGTTCCGCGCGCACCGTGTTGATCATCCCCATGCCGTCGCCGGCAACGATGTCGGAAACCGCAATCGAACCGGGCCCGAACGTCGTCAGGTCGATGCCGAGCCAGCCGGCGAGCGTCGCATTGATATACTGGATGCGGCCATTGGCATCCGCCGAGAAGAAGCCGACTGGCGCCTGATCAAGATAGTCGATCGCCTTCTGCAGCTCAAGGAAGGTTTGCTCCTGGTCGTCGCGTTCCGCGGTGATGTCGGCAAGCCGCCAGACGCGCAACGGCTCGCTGTATCCCGGCATCGTCAACAGCCGCGTGGAGGCCCGATACCAGCGCGGCCCCTCCTCGTCCGGCCGCAATCCGTTCGGCAGGCGAAACTCCTCGTCCGCCTCCATTCCGCGAATGGCATTGTTGGCAAGACGGTAGACAACGTTCGCCGCATCGTCATGGCGCGAAAGCACGGCTTCCGGCGTAAGCAGGTCCTCGGCGCCGGAAATGCCGGTCATCTCGCCATAGGCCTTGTTGGAATAAACGATGGAGCCCTTTTCATCGAGAATGCAGATTCCGTCCGACATCTGGTCGACGAAACTGCGGCCAATGTCCTCGGCACGCCCGGCTTGGGCAAATTCCACGAAACCTATCGCCGAGGCAAACAGGTAGAAAACGCCCACCATCGCGAGCAGGCCAAGCATGACCAGAAGAAAAGTCTCGTTCAGATTTTCGCGGTAGAAGAAAAGAAATCCGGCAGCCCCGAGCGAGGCAACTCCCAGGATCAACAACCTTACAGCCGCGCTCGGACGGTTTCGACTGTGACCAAGCGCCCTGTACTCACCTGCCATAGCGATTTTCCCGGCGTCCGTCCCGAATCCCCAGTTCACCGCAATGCGGCATTCGACTGGTTTGAATCACAATCCTCTGGCCGGTGAAAGCCCTGCTCCCAAAATTTGTCATTCCTTTCGGTCATTGCTAACACCTTCGCGTGAGTCAGGCGGCATGAAGGCCGCATCATGGAGAAATGTTCGATGTATGCGTGGCTGATCGAAATCTTCGGCGAACAAAACGCCTTGTATGTAGCCTACGGCGCCGGCGCGCTCGCCTTCCTGCTACTTGTCTGGGTTCTCTGGTTCTGGACGCGCCGGGTGTCCGGCGGCGTGTTTGTCCATGGCGGGCGGGGCCGCAAACCGCGCCTTGCGATCGTCGATGCCACCGCGATCGACAGCCATCGACGTATCGTTCTTGTGCGTCGCGACGACGTCGAACATCTCGTCATGATCGGCGGACACAATGATTTCGTCATCGAACGCGGTATAGGCACGGAACACGCCGCGCCGGCGGAAGAACCTGCCGCGCTGCCGCAGGAAAAGCCTGCCCAAAGCAGGGAAAAACGCCCGCGCGAGGCAGACGTGGGAACTCGCGAGCCGGTAAGAGCGGAAAAAGCTCCGGAAATCAAAACGCCGCCGCCTCCCCCGACTCCGGCTCCGGCTCCGGCTCCGGCTCCGGAACCAAAGCCAGCGCGAACGCCGCAGCCTACTCCTGAGACGGCCCGCCCGCCTGTGCAGCCAGCAGCCGCCCCCGAACCGCCGCAGAAGGAAATGCCCGGTGCTTACGCGGAAGTGCACGAAGAGCCCCCGATGCGCCGGACCGTTCAGTCCGCGCCCATTCAGGCAGCAGGCATCCCCGCGGCGTATGCCGAGCATACCGAACCGGTCCTGGAGGAAAAGTCGCACGAACCGGCTTTCGATATCGAGCCGAAACCCGCCATCGAAGGCCCGGCACATGCCGACGAGTCAGCGCCGATATTCGAGGATCACGTCCGGGCAAGCATTGCCGAGGCCGAAGCGACGATTGCCGGCACGCCCGCCAATGACGGAACGCTTGAAGATGAAATGCAGAAACTGCTGAACGAACTGACCCGCAAGAAATAAGGCTGCAGGTCACGCGCAAACCAAAAACGGCCCGCTTTCGAGCGGGCCGTTTTCATTTAGTCGTCGCGGTACACTTTTTCGCGCCGCTCGTGGCGCTCCTGCGCCTCGAGCGAAAGAGTCGCGATCGGCCTCGCATCGAGACGCTTGACGCCGATTGGCTCGCCCGTCTCCTCGCAGAAGCCGTAAGTGCCTTCATCGATACGCTGCAACGCCAGGTCGATCTTGTTGATCAGCTTGCGTTGCCGGTCACGTGCCCGCAATTCGATGGCGCGGTCGGTTTCCGACGATGCCCTGTCTGCCAGATCCGGGTGGTTGGAACTGTCGGACTGCATGTGATCGAGGGTTTCTCGGGCTTCGCGCAGGATATCGGATTTCCAGGCCACCAGCTTCTTGCGGAAGTAGGCGCGCTGCCGTTCGTTCATGAACGGCTCGTCCTCCGCTGGTACGTAGTCGGTAGGAAGGTCGTCGATTGCCACTGAATCACTCCCAGGATGGTACCTTTGCGCGCTCTATAATCACCTCTAGCGCGAGCGGCAAGTTTCCTTTGGCCTAATTCGCAAGGAAGTGATCAAACCCTTGAATTTGCCTGTAAATGCAAAAAGCCTGCTCCAAAATGCGACCATCTCCCACCAATGTTTCATTTGCGATGGCGCACGCATCGGGGTAATCGCGGTGTGACTTGCGCAGCGGGGGAGTTATCGATTGAGCCGTCTTTTCCTGTTTCGCCACGGTAAAGCCGCCTGGGCCGAGCCCGGCATGCGTGATTTCGACCGCAAGCTTGATGAACGTGGTATCGAGGAAGCCCGCGTCATGGGCAAATTGATGAAACGGCGCAATCTTGTGCCGGACCGCGTCATCTGTTCCACCGCAGCCCGCGCCGTCGAAACGCTGGAGGGGCTCAACGCCTCCCTGCATCTCGATGACGTGACGACCTACGAACAGAACCTCTACGCTACCGATGCGCCGGGTTATCTGGAAATCGCCGCGGCAACGGACTTCGATGGCGACGTCATGCTGGTCGGCCACAATCCCATGCTCGAGGATGCCGCGCTCGCTCTGGCCAAGGAAGGCGACGATGAAGCGATCGACGCCTTGCATATGGGCTTTCGCACGGCTGGCCTGGCGGTCATCCGGTTCGACGGCCCGACATCTGTCTTCGCCACGGACACCGGCTATCTCGAAGCCTATCTGACGCCGGCCGACAACTGATCCGGCATCCTGTTTTGGCATGTCAGGCGGCAATGCCTATATCGCAGTGACGACAATACTGCGTGGGGACTGTCACACTTGACCAGACTTGTATCGCTTGGCGACGAGGCGCTCATCGCCATCGACACGATTGCTGACCGGGCTTCGGGCTTGTTTGCCCCCCATGTCCGGCTTGGCGTAACCGGCCTGTCACGCGCCGGCAAGACGGTGTTCATTACCGCGCTGGTGCACAATCTCATTCACGGCGGCCGCCTGCCGCTCTTTGACCTCGCCCATTCCAAACGGCTTGCGAAAGCCTATCTGGAACCGCAGCCCGACGACGGCGTGCCGCGTTTCGCCTATGAAAACCACGTGCGCGACCTGGTCGAGAAACGCATCTGGCCGGATTCCACGCGGGCAATCTCTGAACTGCGCCTGACGGTCGAGTACGAGTCGGCGAGCGGCTGGGGTCGGCTGCTGTCCGGGGGCAAGCTGCATATCGATATTGTCGACTATCCGGGCGAATGGCTGCTCGACCTGCCATTGCTCGGCAAGACCTACGAAGAATTCTCGGCGGAAGCGCTTGAACTCGCCCGAGCCGGCAGCCGGGCCGGACTGTCGAAAGAATTCCTGAAATTGGCGGAAGAGGCCGACCCCGACGCGGAGGCCGACGAAGTCCTCGCCGAGAAACTCGCCGATGCCTACAAGGCCTATCTGCAGGCCTGCCGCAGCGACGGGCTGGCCCTTTCCACGCTTCCGCCCGGCCGCTTCCTCATGCCCGGCGACCTGGAAGGCTCGCCGGCGCTGACTTTCGCCCCCCTCCCGAAGCGAAACGAAAAGGCGCAGCCCGGCTCGCTGCAGGGCATGATGGAGCGCCGCTTCGAATCCTATAAATCACTGGTCATAAAACCTTTTTTTCGCCAGCACATAACCCGGCTCGACCGGCAGATCGTGCTGATCGACGCGATGCACGCGATGAATGCGGGCCCCGAGGCGGTGCGTGATCTCGAGCGCGCACTCGGCGACATCATGGCCTGCTTCCGCCCCGGCAGCGCGAACCTGCTGACGAGTCTCTGGATGCGAACCATCGACCGCGTGCTCGTCGCCGCGACCAAAGCCGACCATTTGCATCATGAAGATCATCCGAAAATGGAGGCGATCGTTCGCCGGCTGGTTCAGCGCGCCATCGACAAGGCCGGACTGACCGGCGCACGCGTCGAGACACTGGCACTCGCTGCTGTGCGGGCGACGCGGGAAGCCACGGTTCAGGAGGGCAAGGATCGCCTGCCGGTTATCGTCGGCACCCCGATCGAGGGTGAGACCATTGACGGCATCTCGTTTGACGGAAAAACCGAAACTGCAATATTTCCCGGTGACTTGCCAAATAAACCTGAAGCAACCTTTGAAGATAATGACAACACTGGCGCGCATCGCTTCGTTCGCTTCCGGCCGCCGAAACTCGAAACCAACGATGCCGGGGTGACGTTGTCGCTGCCGCACATCCGCCTCGACAAGGCACTGCAATTCCTGCTCGGAGACCGGCTGACATGACCGACGAGAAGCCCCGCCGCAAGCCGCGTGCTTTCGCCGTTGAGCCGGAAGCCGCGGACACCGTGGCTCCTCCAGCGGAGAAGCCCCTGCCGCCGCGCATGCCGCGCGCAATTGCGCCCGGCCCGGCGCTCGAACTGGAACCGGAAGATTTCTTCGAACGCGAGGAACTGACAGCCGACAGCGCGGTGATCGAAGAGGTCGAACGCCAGCGCCGCGGCCTCTCTTTCGCCTCCATAGCACTCGGCGCGATCGGGCTTTTCGTCAGCCTTGCCGCCGGCCTCTGGTTCGATTCGGTCATCCGGGCCATGTTCGAACGCAACGAATGGCTCGGCTGGCTGTCGCTCGGCCTGGCCGGCCTGATCGCCCTGGCGGTCATGATTGTCGTTTTGCGCGAGATCACGGCCATTCTACGGCTGCGCTCGATCGATCACCTGCGCAGAGAACTGGACGAGGCGCTTACGGGCTCCGCCGACAAGGCGCTGTCGCGCGCGACCCGCAAACTCGTCCATCACATGGCGGGCAACCCGAAATCGGCGGCCGGACGCGCGGTCCTCGACCGGCAGAAGGGCGAAATCGTCGATGCATCGGACTACTACGCGCTTGCCGAACGCGAACTGTTCAAGGGACTCGACCGCGACGCTTTCCTGCTCGTCATGGGAGCGGCGAAGCGAGTTTCTGTGGTAACAGCCGTCAGTCCACGCGCCTTTCTCGACATCGCCTATGTTGTCTTCGAGAACTTCCGCCTCGTGCGGCGCATGGCTGAACTCTATGGTGGCCGTACCGGGGCATTCGGCAACCTGCGCCTGTTGCGCAAGGTGCTCGGCCACCTTGCGGTGACCGGCGTCGCCAGCATTGGCGATGGCCTCGTTCAGCAGGTTATCGGCCACGGAGTCGCCTCACGACTGTCGGCCCGTCTCGGCGAAGGCGTGCTCAACGGTCTGATGACCGCCCGCGTCGGCATTTCGGCCATGGAAGTATGCCGCCCCGCCCCGTTTCATACGGTGGAGCGGCCGAGGCTTTCGGCAGTTCTGAAAATGTTGACAGCCAAGACAGAGGCCGAAAAGCGTGATTGATCGCGACCTGTAACACATCGTGAGCGATACAACATGGACTCTGGCGCAAATCACAAATCATGTGTTAACCATTCCCGCTAATGATGCCAGCACCGCTTAGCCGTTCAAGAAAGCTGCCTGCCATGTTTCTTCGCTCTGTGGCCGTTTCCGCCTTTGCCATTGCAACCGCAGCTTCTGCGGTTGAGCCGGCGAGCGCCAGCGAGCGCGAAACCCGTTTTTTCCGCCAGATAGAGGGCAAATGGCGCGGTCCCGGCGAGATCGTCGCCGGCAAGTACAAGGGCACGAAGTTCACCTGCGAGTTTTCCGGCCTGACGCCGGACAACAAGCTTGGCATGACGCTCGACGGCGGCTGCCGCGTTGGCGTGTTCTCCCAAAAGATGAACGCCACCGTTAAGCGCAAGGGCCGGTCCTATACGGGCCACTTCCTCGACGGCGCCGGAGGCGAGGGTCTCGACGTCATCGCAGGCTCCGTTACGCCAAACCGTGCCGTGCTGACCCTTAAACGCAATCAGCTCGATGGCGCCATGCTGGCGCGACTGGCCTCGAAAAACCAGCTCAACATCACGGTTTCCGTCAATGTCGGCGAGACGCTGGTGCCTGTCATCGGCATGCAGCTCGATCGTGTCGATTCCGTCGCCGTTGGCGCGGTCGAATAGACCCGTCACGCTTTCAGCGCGATATCCGTCACTTCCAGCCCTTCGTCCGCAAACGCGGCAGCATGATCGCGCACGCTGCGTCCTGCCAGCACGACGTCCGGCGCGATGTCGGCCAGCGGCATCATGACAAAGGCGCGCTCTATCATGCGCGGATGCGGGATCGTCAGGTTTTCCAGCGAGACCTGAGTTCTCCCGTAGAGCAGGATATCGATATCGAGGGTGCGCGGTCCCCATCGCGTGGTGCGGACCCGTCCGAATGCCTTCTCGGTCGCCAGAACCAGGGACAACAGCTCCGGCGCGTTCAGCCGTGTTTCGATCCCGGCACAGGCGTTGAGATACCAATCCTGCTCCACCGGCCCCCAGGGCGGTGTTCGGAACACCCTGGAAACGGCAATGACCCGACAATCGGGATGCGCATCGATGGCTCTCAATGCACCGCGCATGGCTGCTGCGACATCGCCCACATTCCCGCCAAGGCCAAGATAGGCGGTAACCGGATCAGCCACCGTTTGCGGCTTTCGCTTCATGGACGACGCGGACTTCGACATAATCGAGCACGCCGGGCACGGGAGCGTTGGGCTTTCGCACGGTGATATCCGCGGTGGCGATCTGCGGAAAACGCGCGCACAGCGCCTTGGCGATCTCCAGTGCGATCGCCTCGATCAAGAAGCGGCGCTTACCGGTGACGATCTTCTCGATCTCCTGAAAAGCGACGCCGTAATTGACGGTACCGTCAATGTTGTCGGTCTCCAGCGCATCGCCCGGATCGACCGTCAGCACGGCGTCGACATAGAAACGCTGACCGAGGAATTCTTCCTGGTCGAAAACGCCGTGGCGCGCGAAGAACGCGCAATTCATCATGCGGATCTGGTACATCGGGGGTCGGTTTCCTGGTTTCAGCCCGTTAAACGCCCTGGCGTGCCGCTATCATAGCATCGGCAATGGCCAGCGCGTCGTGATTGATTGCGACATCGTGCACGCGAAAGACGGCCGCTCCGGCCACGCGCAACAGCGCCGTGGTCGCCGCCGTACCGACATCGCGGTCCGCGGCATCGCGCCCTGTCGCATTGCCGATGAAGCGCTTGCGGCTGGTGCCGACGAGGATCGGGTAGCCGAGCGCGTGCAGCGCCTCGAAACGCGCCATAAGCAAAAAATTCTCTTCCGCGTCCTTTGCAAAGCCGAAGCCCGGATCAAGCACGATCTGATCTTTCGCCACGCCCGCCTTGTCGGCGATGGCCAGCGAGGTTTCGAAAAAGGCAAGTTGATCGCCGATGACATCGGAGAGTTTCTGGCGTTCGCGCCCGGTGTGCATGATACAGAGCCCCGCCCCGGTTTCCACGGCGACCCGGGCGACATCCGGCTCGCGCTGCAGTCCCCAGACGTCATTGACGATATGCGCACCGGCCTCGATGGCCTTGCGGGCCGTGACGGCACGATAGGTATCGACGGACAGGATCGCGTCCGGCAATGCCTCGCACACCGCCGTAATGGCCGGCAACACCCTCGCCTGTTCCGTTTCAGCATCGACGGGATCGGCACCGGGCCGGGTGCTTTCGCCACCGATGTCGAGAATGGCCGCACCATCCTGGACCATGCCGCGAGCACGCGCGACCACATCCTGCGGTAAAACCAGTTGGCCGCCGTCGGAAAAACTGTCAGGCGTCACGTTGAGGATACCCATCAGCGCACCGGCCGGCCCGAGCATCAGGCTTTTCGAATGCGCCAGGCTCCATTTGCGTTCCGAAAACGCGTTTTTGGTGGGAAATGCCATCGACCGGTTTTCGGTTTCGGAACCGATCAGGCCTGTTTTTCCGGAACGTGAACGACCAGACCATCCAGTTCATCGGTCATTTTGATCTGGCAGGAAAGACGCGAAACCGGCTTCGGTTCGAAGGCGAAGTCCAGCATGTCTTCTTCCATGACATCCGGCTTGCCGACCTTCTCGGTCCAGGCATCATCAACATAGACATGGCATGTCGCACAGGCGCAGGCCCCGCCGCATTCCGCCTCGATACCCGGAACGCTGTTCTTCACCGCGTTCTCCATAACGGTCGAGCCGGCCTCGGCATCGAGTTCAAATCGCGTACCGTCAAACGCGACGACGGTGAGCTTCGGCATTTTGGTCTCCGGGATTGGTCGAAAAGCAACAGGATCAACTGCTGCGACTTACCCGGAAGACAGGCAATGTCAACCTGTATACATCCCGAAAACCGGACGGTTTCGCCCGATTCTCCCTAGCGCAGCAGCGATGCGATGTAGTCGCGCACTGTTTCAACCTCGCGCAGCAGCGCGGTTACGGGAGCGGGATCCGCCGGTTCTGTCTCGATCTGCAACGCACAATCGGCGAGCCCGAAGGCCCCGACAGCGCGCGCCGCCCCCTTCAGCGTATGCGCATTGCGCTTGCGCACTTCCGTGTCGTGCTGACAACGCAACTCGTTGCCAAGCATCGCGGCCTGCTTGGCAAAAAGCCGCAGCACTTCCTCTTCCAGAGCCCTGTCCCCACCCGTCTGGCGGGCAAGAAAAACAAGATCCACCGGACGTTCGTCACCGCGCAGACCGCCGGACGAGTCCGGTGGCGCAAAAACTGGAGTTTCGTTCATGACCATCCCCTGAGCCTGTTGATCCTGTTAAAAGGATGTCATTGAAAGGTCGCCGGGGAGTTAACCGCAGGACAGTGCGGGCAGGCGCATACGAAAAAGAATCGCGATAGTTCGAAGCGCGTTAACTTTATATTTAAACTTTTGCGGATTGGCGCATTCGCGAGTTCCAATTAGATACCTGTCCCGTTACGATACGCACTCACTCCGGTGTGCGCTGTGATCATAGTTGCGCCCCTTTTGTAGTGTGTCAGGTATTTGGTTTTGAGGGTACGGCCGCCCGAAGGGCGGTCAGGATTGTTGAGTGAGGCGGCAATGGCTGTGAACAAGAACGCTGCGAACATCGACCAGGACATGGAAGCAGCGCTGGAAGAAGCGTTGGAAGCCGGTCTGGACGATGAACTCAGCCTTGATGATGAATTGTCACTCGATGACTTCGAAAGCCAGGTAGCCGCCGCAGCCAACGAATTGGCCGAAGAAGCCGAAGAAGACGACCGGACGGACAAGCCCGCCGCGAAAAAACACACAAGCGAAACCGCCGCGAAGGCAGAACCCAAGTCCAAACCGGAAACGACGTCCGGCACTGCAAAATCAGAACCCGCAAAACCCGATTTCGCCACCGCGCGAAACGCGCATCCGATACCCGCAGCCGCGCCGATCGGCTTCAAGCCGGCAAATGACGACGATTCCCAGCGTGACTACGCTGCGTTGCTGGCGCGTCTTAACCGCAACGCGCAGTCCGGCTCGCACCGCAACGCAATGTTCGCCAGCGCCGCATGGGCGCTCGGCGGCGTACTGCTCGCCCATGCGCTCTATGCGCCGGAAATCTGGCAGATCCGTTCGCTGGAACAGCTACGCGACATGCCCGGCGCGATCGCGATCCTCGTTTCGATCATCGTGCCGATATTCTTGTTCTTCGCCACCTCCGCGATGATCCGCAAATCGCAGGAAATGCGCATGACGGCGCATTCGATGAGCGAAATCGCGCTGCGTCTTGCAGAGCCGGAGAACCTGGCCAAGGAACGTATCGTCACCGTCGGACAGGCAGTGCGCCGCGAAGTGGCGGCGATGGGCGAAGGCATCGAACGCACGATCGCACGCGCCAGCGAACTGGAAGCGTTGATGCAGTCGGAGGTCTCGGAACTCGAACGCGCCTATAGCGACAACGAGACGCGCGTCCGCGCATTGCTCACCGATCTGGGCGACGAACGCGAAGGCATCATCACCCATGCAGAACGCCTGCGCGCCTCGATCGCCGGCGCGCACGAGCAACTGCGCGACGAACTGACCGGCTCGGCCGACTTCATCCGCGAAAACGTCCGCAACGCCTCGACCCAGCTGACCATGTCGCTGAATGAATCCGGCCAGTCATTGATCGACCGGCTGGAGCAGAGTTCGAACGCGGTCAACGAGACGATCGCCGCCCGCCTCGACGAGGTTTCCGGCCGCATCGCCAATTCCGGCGAGACATTCGCCAGCCTGATCGACATGCGCATCGCCAACCTGAGCGAACAGACCGACGAAGCCAGCAAGCGGCTGTCCGATACGCTGGAATCGCGCGCGACCAATCTCGTCACGCTGCTCTCGTCGACAACCTCAAACATGACGGACGAGTTCGACGAACGCATGGCGGGCATGAAAAAGATGTTCTCCGAGCGCGGCCAGCAACTGCTTTCCGACTTCGAGACTCGCGTACATGCGATCAATCAGGGCACCGAGAAGCTCAACACAGCGCTCGATGCCCGCGCCCGCCAGATCAACGAGACGCTTCTCGAGCGCACCCGCGCCATTGCGGAAACTTATGCTCACGGCAACGCGCAGGCCGGCGTGATCGCCGACAAGGCCCAACAGGCCTTCAACGAGCAGACCACTGCGATGCAGACGTCGCTCACCAAGGTGCTGGAGCAGAACTCGTCCGCCTTTGCCGCACGCATCGGCGAAATCACCGCCACAACGTCGGAAGCCCTTTCGGGCAAATCGAGCGACTTCCTCAAGCAACTCGATGAAAAGACTTCGGCGATCTACGGAGCCGTCAGCCACACCACCGAAAAGCTCACCGCCACCATTGATGCGGAAGCAAACCGCATCGGCGAAACCATCGATGCGCGCACAAGCGCCCTCTCCGAGGAACTCGGCAACAAGGCACATGCCTTTGGCGAGACGCTGGATTCGCGCGCGGACGAATTCGCCCGCACCGCAACGCAGTTCGGTCAGGCGTTCGACACCCAGGCGGAGATGCTGATCGACCGCGTCGGCGGCCATGCGACGCACCTCTCGACCGAACTCGAGGAAAAGGCGAAGCTGCTCGACAGCAGCGCGTCGAGCTTCAAGGAATCCATCGAATCCAAGGTTGAATCCGTGGCCGAGCGCCTGCAGCAGCGTGCTGCCGAGTTCGAGGAACGGACGACGCGCCTCGACAACAACGTGGCCGCTTTTGCGGAATCGCTGGACGAGAAGACGGCGCGTCTCATCGACTCGATGGGCCAGCGTTCGGCTGCCCTTGTCGAAGAGATCACCAGGGCGACGGGATCGGTCGAGGACAAGTCGAACTCCGCCATTGTCGCGCTGTCGCGCAGCACCGAGGCGCTGGAGAACCTGTTCGCGCAGAACACCGGCATCATCGATGAACGTGCCGAAACGATGCAAAGGGCCCTTACGCTCGGCCTCGACAATGTTCGCCGCACGCTGGAAGACAGCGCCGGCGTCGTCGCCGGCACGCTACGCGAAAGCGTCGCTGCGGCGCGTACCGAACTTGAACACGAAGCCTCAAAGGCCGGCGAGTCCATCGGCGGACAGGGCAAGGCGTTCGCGGAACGCCTGTCGGAACAGCTCAGCCAGAACCATGCCCGCATGGCGGAGGAACTGGCGGCCAACGAAACAAGGCTGGCCGAACAGGCAAGCGAGATCAAACGCCTGACCAACGAGATGCTGGAATCCTTCGAAGGCCGCGCCGCCGACGCTACAGCGCTTATGGGCGGCAAGGCCCAGGAAGCGGTGGAAGCCTTCACGTCGCGGACCAACGAGTTGTCGGCGCTCCTGTCCACGCACACGCAGGACATGGAAAACCTGATCGAAAACTCCACCCGCCCGCTCATCGAGCGCCTTACCGGCGACGGACGCAAGCTCGCCGAACAGCTGGAGGAAGCAACGACCGCGGCCACGGAGCGGTTGAAGGCGGAGAACGCCGCCCTCATCACTGCGATGGCGCGGCGCACGGCGGAAACCGTTTCGGCCGTCGAGCAGGCCCAGAGCGGCCTGGGCGAAAAAGTCGACTCCATGATCGACCGCCTGTCGGCTTCCAACAGCCATCTCAGCGAGTTGATCAACAACGCCGCGTCCAGCCTCGGCCAGATCGACAAGCGTTTGGAGAGCACCACAACTTCCTTCGCGGAAAAGACCACCAATGCGGCGGAATCGATCGCCGCCTCGGTCGGGATGCTGGACTCCAACATGAACCGGCTCGGCGATGTCTCCGGCCGTACCTTGCACGAAGTGGCATCCATCGCCTCGCGCTTCGATGAACACGGCAAGGTCCTCTCGGCAGCATCCGAATTGCTGGGCTCCGCCCAGTCGGGCCTCTCCAGCACGCTTGAAGAGCGCCGTGAAGCGCTCGAGGCGCTATCCAGCGGCCTGATCGGAAAGTCCGAGGAAATCGGCAAGCTGATGCGCTCCTTTGAGTCAGTCGTGCTCGACTCCTTCAACTCTGTCGAGGAGCGCACCCGCAAATCCGCAGACGAGTTGTCGATCAAGCTGCGTCAGACGGCCAAGGATGCCGAAAGCGCCGCACGTGCGTCCGCGGAATCGGTATCCGAGAATGTCGGACAGGCCATCGAAACCGCCCTGCAGCGTTTCGAGGGCGCAACCTCCGAGATGCGCCGCATCGCCTCCGAGATGAGCCATGAACTCACGGAAACCCGTGAGGAAATGCGCCGCGGCATCTTCGATTTGCCGGAAGAAACGCGCGAGTCGACCAATGCAATGCGCCGCGCCGTGTCCGAACAGATCAATGCGCTCAAGGATCTCTCGCGCATCGTCGAGAATTCGGGCCGCGCTTTCGATCTCGGCAATGGCGACGCGCGCCGACCGCGCAAGCCCGCACCGCCAGCACCGCAGCCGGCGCCCCGTCCGCAGGCCGCACCGGCGGCCCAGCGTGAAATGCCCGTGCGAGAACCCGCCATTCGTGAACCGGCTTTGCGTGAACCGGCTTTGCGCGGCAGCTTCGAAATGACGGAATCCGATGCGGAAGAAACCTCCGGCGGCTGGGTCAGCGATTTGCTGCGCCGTGCCTCCAAGGACGAAGAGCCTGCCCCGCGCGTACCGCAGCGCGTCTCCCAGCCGCGCGAGCCGCTTCACACGGTTGAATCGCTGAACTCCCTGTCGGTCGATATCGCCCGCGCGATCGATCACGAGGCATCCATCGATCTTTGGGAGCGCTACCGGCGCGGCGAGCGCAACGTCTTCACGCGCCGCCTCTACACGCTGAAAGGCCAGCAGACCTTCGACGAGATCAAGCGGAAATACGACGGCGATTCCACGTTCCGCGCCTCCGTCGACCGCTACATCAGCGACTTCGAGCGGCTGCTGCGCGATATCGCCAAGAACGATCGCGACAACATCATGACGCAGACCTACCTGACGTCGGACACCGGCAAGGTCTACACGATGCTGGCACATGCCGCAGGGAAGCTGCGCTGACGGATTGTCGAAGACCATAAATCGAAAAAGCCGCCGGAAGTTCCGGCGGCTTTTTTGTTCTGGATATCAGATCCTGTCCGTCACCCAGGCGACGACATCCCGCGCGACGCTCTCGAAGGCACGGTCGATAGCAGCCACATAGCCCGCATTGGACGAACTGCGCGCGGCCGCGCGTGTCTCGAACACCTTTTCGCTGGCGACGACGCCATTGCGGTCATTGAGGATTTTCACCGCGAATGCGACCGTGGCGGTATTGCTGCTCGCCTCGATGCCGAAGGCGCGGATTTCGGTGACGATCTGATAGTCAATGGCCAGCCCCTGCCCCGGCAGCCCCACGCCCTTGAAACGCGCGGAGTTCTGGAACGCCTGCGCCAAGCGCATCTGCACCAGGCGCGGAAGCCTGTCGCTCCACTGGGATTCGTCGAGATAGCGAATCGTCAGCGGATCGGTCCGAACGACAATGTTCTGGGAATCAAGCGCCTTCAGCGCCTGCGGTTCCGCGATCAGGATCTGCGTGCCGGCGCGAACCGGCGAAGCCTCGCTGATGGTCGGAACACCGAGCTCGTAAGTGTCCGCGCTCGGCGTGACTCCACCCAGTGCCGCACACCCGGCAAGCGCAAACGGCATCGTCACCATCCATGCGGTGCGCAAATATCCCATTAGATCTCGCCAGCCCATTGTCGGAACGCGGTCGCAGCCCGCCATCCGCATCCAATCACATCTTTTTGATATCGGCTCGCCATCAACTGTCAACGCCTCTCGCGGCCTTCATAGGTCTTCACGCCGCCATCTCCACCGAAGATTAGCCGCTGAGGATTGCGCTCCAGATCGCTGATCGCCTGCTCGATGCGAGAGACCGAACGGCGCGTCTCGTTGACGAGTGCCTGAACATCACGCAATCCGCGGTCGGAAAAACGCTCGAGACCGGACGAAACCGAATTGATCCGCGTATTGAGCGTTTCCGCCGCTTCGCGGAAGGATTGCAGCGTATTCCGCGCTTCCGTCATCAGGGACTCGCCCTCGTCGGATCCAAGCAGGCCGTCGGCCTTGGCCAGGATGCCGTCGACGCGCACGGACGCGGCATTCAGGCGTTCGGCCATCTCCTGCGTGTTCGAGATGATGGTCTGGATATCCTCCTGCCGTTCGCCGAGCCCCTTGGTCAGAGTTTCGAACTCGGCCAGTGCGCTGCGCGCGGAGTCTCCTGCCTTGGACAAATCGTCGATCGCCGTCGCGACCTGTTCCGGCGGCACGGCATCGATCAGCGAATCCACCTTGTCGAAGGTGCCGTTGATACGCGTACCGACCCCTTCCAGGTCGGTGACCACCTTGGCCACGGAGTCGGCGACCCCCTCGATCTGGCCGGATACGTTGCGCAGATCGGCGGTAAAGACGTCGACATTGTCGACGATCGAGGAAATCTTCTCGGGATCGACCGCGGCCAGAAGCTGCTCGATACCCTGCAACGTTCCGTCGAGCTTTCCGGACACGTCCGCAAGCGCCTCGCCGACACCACCAATGCCCTCCAGGAAATTGTCGATATTGTCCGCGTTGTCCTTCAGCGCTTCCGAGAACACTGCCGCGTTGTCCAGTGTCGTCGCGAGCGGCTTGCGCGCCTCGGTCACGAAGCCTTCCAACTCGTTGAGCACGCGATCGGTGCGGTCGAAAATGTCCTGCGCGGTGGCGAGCAGGTTGTTGACGGCAGAGGGATCGGCCCGGATGGTCGCGACTGTGCCCTGTTCCTCGGCGACCTGGAAGATGTTCGGTTCTGCCGTGTCGCCGCCCTCGAATTCGATATGGGCGATACCTGTCAAACCGGTGAAACCGAGGACAGCCTTCGTCGATTTGCTGATCGGCAGATTGCGGCTGACGACAGTTCGCGCGATGACGATGCGCGGATTGGTTTCGTCGAAGCGCAGCCCGGTAACCTTGCCCACATCAATGCCGTTGAACTTGACCAGGCTACCGACGCCGAGTCCCGTCACCGAGCCCTCGATCACCACGTCGAGACGCGCCGTCTGTCCGCCTGTGCCCGCGCGCGCCACCCAGAAGACAATTGCGAATCCCGCCAGAAACACAAGAAGCGTGAATGCGCCGACCGTTACGTAATTTGCCTTCGTTTCCATGCTCAGCCACTCACCCCGGCGGTTTCCTGTTCGATAGTCTCTATGCGCCGGGCGCGTTTGCCCCTGAAATAGGATTTTACCCAGGGATCTTCGCTTTTCATCATGTCCCCGATCGTTCCCTCGACCAGAACCCGCCTGTTTCCAAGCACAGCGATTCGGTCGGCGACGGTGAAAAGAGAGTCGAGGTCGTGCGTAACCATATAGACAGTCAGGCCCAGAGTGTCGCGCAATTTGGCGATCAGGTCATCGAACTCGGCCGCGCCCACCGGATCCAGCCCGGATGTCGGCTCATCGAGGAAGACAATGTCGGGATCCAGAGCGAGCGCACGCGCCAACGCCGCGCGTTTGATCATGCCCCCGGACAGTTCCGACGGGTATTTCGCCGCCGCACTGCGCGTCAGTCCGACGAGTTCTATTTTGAGCATCGCCAGTTCGTCCATCAACTGCTTCGGCAGCGACAGATATTCGCGCATCGGCACCTGGATGTTTTCGAGCACTGTCAGCGAGGAAAACAACGCACCGTGCTGGAACAGAACACCCATGCGCATATCCACTTGGATGCGCTCTTCGTCGGTGATCTTGTCGAGGTCGCGCCCCAGGACGACAATGCTGCCCGCCTGTTTCTTGTTGAGGCCCAGGATCGTGCGCAGCAAGACGGATTTACCCGTGCCGGATGCTCCGACAAAGCCAAGGATTTCGCCGCGATAGACATCAAGATCGAGGTCGTGCAGGACAACGTGGCTGCCGAACTGCACGTGAATGTCACGTACGCTGATTATGACATTTCCCTGTTCCATCAGAAATCGATCGCCGCGTAGAACATCGCAAACAAACCATCGACCACGATGACGACAAAGATCGACTTGACGACGGATGCCGTAACGCGTTCGCCGAGCGATTCCGCGCTGCCGCCCACCTTCATTCCCTCCACAGAAGCGATGATCCCGATGATCAATGCCATGAACGGCGCCTTGATGAAGCCTGCGAACACCGTCGTCAGGTCGATTGCGTCGCGTACGCGGGTGATGAACGCGTCCGGCGAAATGCCCGAATAGGTATTTGCGACGAACATCGCGCCCGCGAGCGAAGTGATGTCGGCGATCACGGTGAGGAGCGGCAGGGCAATACCGAGCGCGACAAGGCGCGGGAAGACGAGGACGCCGACCGGGTTGAGACCGATAACGGTCAGCGCGTCGATTTCCTCGCGCATTTTCATAGACCCGATTTCGGCAGTGATCGCGCTGCCAGACCGGCCGGCGATCATGATCGCTGTCAGCAGCACGCCGATCTCGCGCAGGACGAGAATGCCGACAAGGTCGACGACGAAGATCTCCGCACCGAAGTAGCGCAGCTGGAACGCGCCCTGCTGCGCGATGATGGCGCCAATGATCGTCGACATCAGCGCGATGATCGGGATCGCACGCACACCGGTGCGGTCGAGCTGGTTGACGACGGCGGCGATCGAAAGTCCGCTGCCGTGGCCGAGCTTCATTTGCGACCCGCGCACTGCCGCACCGAGTATATGCAGCGCCATCAGCGCATCGTCGCGAAAATCATAAACGGCCTTGCCCACACCGACGACAAATCGGGTCAGGAGGTTATCTTTTTCTTCGGCCGCTTCCTGCTCGGCGAGTTCCTCCATGGCGTGCTTCACGGCATCGAAGAGGACTTTGTGCGACGGACGCATCTTCTCGAGCGAGGCGGCCTCGCCGGCTTTCCGGGCCAAACGGTAGACGAGCCAGGCGCCAGCGGTGTCGAGATAGGATACGCCTGACATGTCGATGAGGACCGGCCGGCCGGCAATTTCGCGTTCGTGCTCACGCATGACCGCATCCACTGCGGCTATCGTATGCGTCGCCCAGGAACCCGTAAGCCTGAGCTGCAGGACTTTGTCAGAGGATGTTGCCTCGACCTGCGGCAAATTCGGCGTTGCCGCCTCCTCGATTTCCATATGCATCGCTTTCGCCATCGGGCTATTAATATCGCCCGTGCCGTGGCGAGTCTGCGGCATGCGCGCCACATCAACGATTATTTCGCAGCCTCACAGGAGTTGAGACGATCTTGGAATTCGCCGATTGCAAAGTGGAAGCCTGGCCCGAACGCTACCCGATCCGCGGCGAGTTCCGCATTTCGCGCGCGTCAAAAACCGAAGCGGAGGTTGTTGTTTGTCGCGTCACCTCCGGTGGGCGTGTCGGCCAGGGCGAATGCGTACCATATGCGCGCTACGGCGAAACCGTCCGTTCTGTGCTGGACGCGATCGAGAAATCGGCTGCGGCTCTCGGCGACGGTTTCGACCATGAGCGGCTGGCAACGACGCTGGCGCCCGGCGCCGCGCGCAATGCGCTCGACTGCGCACTGTGGGACCTCGAAGCCAAATTGACCGGCCGCCATGCCCATCTGCTTGTCTGCCGCCGGCCGCCACGCCCTATCGAAACCGCCTTTACCATCTCGCTCGACGAACCGAACGTCATGGCGGATGCGGCGCGCAGCGCGTCGCGGCGTCCTGTACTCAAGGTCAAGCTCGGCGGCCCGAATGACTTCGCCGCCATGCATGCCGTCGTCTCCGCCGCGCCGCGAAGCCGTATCATCATCGACGCAAACGAGGCCTGGTCACCTGACGACCTGCCGGAGTTGATGCGTGAGGCCTCGCGTCTGCATATTGCGTTGATCGAGCAGCCGCTGCCCGTTGGCAAGGACGAGATACTTGCGGAGATACCGCATCCGGTGCCGATCTGCGCTGACGAAAGCGCGCACACCGCGGACGATCTGCCATCGCTGCGCGACCGCTATGACGCAATCAACATCAAGCTCGACAAGAGCGGCGGCCTGACCGAAGCGCTGCGCATGCGCGACCGCGCCCGCGAACTGGGATTCGGTGTCATGATCGGCTGTATGGTTGGCACATCGCTGTCGATGGCACCGGCGGTGTTGCTCGGCCAGGACGCGGACTATGTGGATCTGGACGGGCCGTTGCTGCTCGCTCGGGACCGGCATCCCGGCCTCGATTACGCCGACGCCACGGTTTCGCCGCCTCGCACCGAACTTTGGGGCTGAAAATCGCAACAAAAACAAGCGGACTTCGCCCTTCCGGGCAACGGTTTCGCGCCCTATAAAGAGACTTACTAGAGGGAGACAATCATGAATCTTGGACTGAAGGGCCGCAAGGCGATCGTCTGCGCAGCAAGCCGCGGACTGGGCAAGGGATGCGCGATGGCGCTTGCGGAAGAAGGCGTCGATCTCGTCATAAACGGCCGAAATCCGGAGGTCACCAACGCCACCGCCGACGAATTGCGCGCACATGGCGTCGATGTGAAGGTTATTCTCGGCGACATTTCCGAACCGGAGATCCAGGCCGAGGTTCTCGCCGCCTGTCCAGAACCGGACATTCTCGTCAACAACAACGCTGGCCCGAAGCTGCGCGATTTCCGGGAACTCGACCGGCAGGCGATCCTCGACGGTGTGACGCAGAACATGGTGACCCCGATCGAACTGATCCAGAAGGTGCTCGACGGGATGGCGGAGCGCGGCTTCGGCCGCATTGTCAACATCACCTCGCTGTCCGTCTACCAGCCGATCCTCGGCCTTGACCTGTCATCCGGCGCCCGCGCCGGCCTCACGTCCTTTCTCGCCGGCATCGCCCGGTCGGTGATCGACAAGAACGTGACGATCAACCAGCTGTTGCCCGGCAAGCTCGACACTGACCGCATTCGCGACACCTTCAAGTTCGGAGCTGACAAGGCGGGAATTTCGCTCGATGACGAACGCGCCCGGCAGGAAAAGTTGATCCCGGCCGGCCGTCTTGGCACGCCGGAGGAGTTCGGCAAGACCTGCGCCTTTCTGTGCTCGGCCCATGCCGGCTACATTACCGGACAAAACATACGCCTCGACGGGGGCCTTTATCCGAGCGCATTCTAGAGCGCGACGAACACGACCACACTCAAAGGGAGGAGCGGCATGCAACAGGACGACGCAACGCCGGACCAGGCCAGTGCGCCTACGGCAAGTCTGGAAGATGCCGCCCTCTTCTTCCACCAGTATCCGCGTCCCGGCAAACTGGAAATCCAGGCGACCAAGCCCCTCGGAAACCAGCGTGACCTGGCGCTGGCGTATTCGCCGGGCGTCGCTGCACCGTGCCTCGCCATCGCCGACGATCCCGGCAAGGCCGCCGACTACACGGCACGCGGCAATCTCGTCGCTGTCGTATCGAACGGCACCGCCGTTCTTGGCCTCGGCAACATCGGCCCCCTCGCCTCCAAGCCGGTGATGGAAGGCAAGGCTGTCCTGTTCAAGAAATTCGCCGGTATCGACGTGTTCGACATCGAGATTGACTCGCCCACCATCGATTCCATGGTCACCGTCATCTCCGCGCTCGAACCGACATTCGGCGGCATCAATCTGGAAGACATCAAGGCGCCGGAATGCTTCGAGGTCGAGGCGCAACTGCGCGAAAAGATGAATATCCCGGTCTTCCATGACGACCAGCACGGCACCGCGATCATCGTCGCCGCCGCGATCCTGAACGGGTTGGAACTGGCCGGAAAATCGATCGAGAAGGCGAAGATCGTTACCTCCGGCGCCGGCGCGGCAGCGCTCGCCTGTCTCAACCTGCTCGTTTCGCTCGGCGCCAGGCGCGAGAACATCTGGGTGAACGACATCGAGGGCCTTGTTTACGAGGGCCGCGAGAAGTTGATGGACCGCTGGAAGGCGGTCTACGCGCAGAAAACGGACAAGCGCGCGCTGACCGACGTCATCCCCGGAGCAGATGTTTTCCTTGGCCTATCGGCCGCCGGCGTGCTGAAGCCGGAATGCCTCAAGGAAATGGCCGACAAGCCTCTGATCATGGCGCTCGCCAATCCGGTTCCGGAAATCATGCCCGACGTGGCGCGCGAAGCACGTCCCGATGCGATGATTTGCACCGGCCGGTCCGATTTCCCCAACCAGGTCAACAACGTCCTGTGTTTCCCCTACATTTTCCGCGGCGCGCTCGATGCCGGAGCGACGACGATCAACGAGGAAATGAAGGCAGCCGCCGTGCGCGCCATCGCGCAACTCGCACGCGAGGAGCCGTCGGATGTCGCCGCTCGCGCCTATTCGGGCGACACGCCGATCTTCGGCCCCGATTATTTGATCCCCTCGCCGTTCGATCCGCGCCTCATCCTGCGCATCGCACCCGCCGTCGCCAAGGCCGCCGCCGACAGCGGCGTTGCACTGCGCCCGATCGAGGACATCGATGCCTATCTGGATCGCCTTAACCGCTTCGTCTTCCGTTCCGGCCTGGTAATGAAGCCCATCTTCGCCGCGGCCCAGAGCGCCACGGACAAACGCGTCGTCTATGCCGACGGCGAGGATGAACGGGTGCTGCGCGCCGCCCAGGTGGTGCTGGAGGACCGCATCGCTCACCCGATTCTGATCGGGCGCCCGGACGTCATCGAGAGCCGGTTGCAGCGCTTCGGCCTCAAGATCCGGCCGGGCGAGGATTTCGAACTGATCAACCCGGAAAACGATCCGCGCTACCGGGATTATGTCGATCTCCTCGTCGAGCGTGTCGGCCGTCGCGGCGTGACGCCCGACGCCGCCAAGATGCTGGTGCGCACAAACACCACGGTGATCGCCGCGCTGGCGCTCGAGCGCGGCGAAGCCGATGCCATGATCTGCGGTCTGGAAGGCCGCTACGACCGGCACTTGCGCCATGTCCGCCTTATTGTCGGGCTGGAGAAGGGCACACAGGACCTGTCCGCGTTGTCGATGCTGATCTCGCAGCGCGGCGTCACCTTCTTCACCGACACTTATGTCACTGTTGATCCGAGCGCAGAGGAAATCGCCGAGATGACGGTCCTCGCCGCCCGCGAGATCGTACGCTTCGGCATCGAACCGAAGGCCGCGCTTCTGTCGCATTCCAATTTCGGCTCGCGCGATTCCGAATCCGCTATGAAGATGCGCAAGGCGACAGCCATCCTGCATCGCATCGCGCCGGAACTCTGCGTCGACGGCGAGATGCACTCCGACTCCGCCCTCGATTCGCAATTGCGCGAACGCGTCTACCCAAACTCCGTGCTGAACGGCGAAGCCAACCTTCTGGTCTTCCCGAACCTCGATTCCGCCAACATCACGCTGAACGCGGTGAAATCGATGACCGAGGCGCTGCATGTCGGCCCGATACTGGTCGGCACGTCGAAACCGGCGCATATTCTGACCCCCTCGGTGACGTCGCGCGGCGTCGTCAACATGACCGCGCTAGCCGTGGTCGAGGCGGCGCAGCGCGAGGAAAAACTCATCGCAGCCGAGTAGCGCAAATTAACGCTAAACGCAGGAATGCGCGGATAACCGCGCCCATCAGACGCGCAATGACACATTTTGCGGTTAGACTTGCCGCGAAGGGACTGCCGATGGGGAGCTTGAACGGTGCAGGGCTCAAATCACCATAGCCGCGTGACGGGGCGCGTGGCGCGTTTGCGCGCAGTTATCGCCGCTTGCGCGGTATTCCTTCCGATCCTGATCGCCCATCCCGCCGCTGCGGACGTGTGCTCCGACCTGCGCCGGGAATTGCAGGTCGCCAGAAATGCCGCCGGCGGTACGATATCGCAGATTCAGCGCTATTCGGACGCCGCACGCCGCCAGGCGGAGGAAATCGAGAAAACCATCGCCATTCAGGAAGCCCGTGGCTGTTACCGCAATCCCGATGCCGCCTGCCAGCAACTGACAAGCACTATCCGGCAGATGCGCTACAACCTTTCGGCGCTGAACCGCCAGCTCAACCGCTTCAATGCAAGCCGCAATGCGGGACGTGTAAAAGCCATTGAGGCGCGGCTGAAAACCTACCGCTGCGACGAACGGCAAAGGGTCGTTCGCAACGCCGCCCCGCGCGGGTCGGTCACGCTTGTGCCGGACGGCCGGCCCGGCGGCAATCAGGTGATCATCCGCGACGGCACCGGCCCCGCGCGCATTCTCGGAGTCCCGGAGGACCGGTATCGCGGCTTCGACAATCCGAACGCATTCGGCGTCCCGGACCTGTCCGGCACATTCCGCACACTGTGCGTGCGAACTTGCGACGGCTATTACTTCCCGGTCTCATTCTCCACCACGGCTTCCCTCTTTGAGCGTGACGCAGCGACCTGTAGCGCCATGTGCCCGACTGCCGAGACAAAGCTCTATTTCCACCGCGTTCCCGAGGAGGAAAGCGAGTCGATGATCTCGCTACAGGGTGAGCCTTATACGGCTCTGCCGACCGCCTTCCTCTATCGCAAACGCCGCACCGAAGCCGCCGACCCGTCCTGCACCTGCGGCAAACCGCTGACGACGGCAACCGCCGAGAGCGAACAATCGAGCATTATCGAGCGCGATGTTGCACCGGCGGTCCCGAAGCCGGAACACAAGCCGGATGACGGGCTGGCAGATCCGGAAAGCCAGATGAATGCCGCTACGGGATTGACCAGACAGCGTATTCGCGAACTGACCGGCGCCGTCACGGTCGGTGATATCCGTTCCGCCGAAAGCGATCGGAAAATCAGGGTCGTCGGGCCAGAATTCCTTCCCGACCCAGAAGAGGCAATAGATCTGCGATCTCCGGCCCCGACTGCCGTCCGGTAAGCGCTATACGCAGCGGCATGAAAAGCCCCTTGCCCTTGCGGCCCGTCGCTTCTTTCGCGGCGGAAGTCCACGTACTCCACGTCGAGGCATCGACCTCGCCATCGGGCAGCAGGTCGAAGGCCTTCCGCGCATAGTCGAGGTCTTCGCCTTCGAGTCTTGCATCATCGGCCGGACCTTCGGTGACGATTTTCCACCACGCGCCGGCATCGCGGACTTTCTCGACATTGGCACGGATCACAGTCCAGAAGGCTTCCGCGCGAGAATCCGAGGTATCGATACCGGCAGCGGCCAGTCGCTCCGCAACGGCCGCGTAAGGCAATTCGTGCACGATCTGCTTGTTGAGCACATCGAGTTCAGACGGATCGAATTTCGCCGCCGATTTCGAACTCGACGCAGGATCGAACGTCTCGGCCAGCGCTTCCAGGGACGATGCGGCCGAAACCGCCTCGGATGTGCCGATCAGCACCGCGAGCGACACGACCGACATCGGTTCGTAGCCGTCCTCGCGTAGCGCCTTGATCGACAGCGCGCCCGAACGCTTCGAGAGCCCCTCGCCTGTCGTCGTCGTCAGCAAATTGTGGTGGCCGAAGGCCGGAGCCGTGGCTCCCAACGCCTCAAAAAGCGCAATCTGCGCGCCGGTATTCGTCACATGGTCATCGCCCCGGATGACATGCGTCACGCCCATGTCGATATCGTCGACGACCGACGGCAGCGTGTAGAGATAGCTGCCGTCCTCGCGGATCAGAACCGGGTCTGACATCGAAGCCAGATCGACTGTCTGCGGGCCGCGCACCACGTCGTCCCAGTGGACTTCGGTACGTTTCGTCTCGAACGGGCTGTCATCGAAATTCGGCAGCAGAAACCGCCAATGCGGCTTGCGGCCTTCGGCCTCCAAGGCAGCCTTGTCCTCGTCGGCAAGCTTCAGCGCTTCGCGTCCATAGACCGGCGGCAGCTTGCGCGACAGGCGGATTTTGCGCCGACGCTCCAGTTCCTCCGGCGTTTCGTAACAGGCATAGAGCAGACCAGCCTGTTTCAGTTTCTCCACCGCCGTGTCATGCGCGGCACCCCGTTTCGACTGGTATTCCACCCTGTTCGGTTTGACGCCGAGCCAGTCGAGATCGGCGGCTATCTGATCGGCAAATTCCTGTTTCGAGCGCGCGACATCCGTGTCGTCGAAGCGCAGGATGAACCGGCCGGAATGCTTCAGCGCAAAGAGCCAGTTGAACAGCGCGGTACGCACATTGCCGATATGGATATTGCCGGTGGGCGACGGCGCGAAACGGACGGTGACGGACATGGGGTCGCTTCGGTTCTCGAATGGTTGATTGAGGGTCAGCGGTTAGCCTTCGTCCGACGTCATTGCAAGCCGTCAGCGGCCACTGCATTGCGTGCAATGAGCCGTCGAGAGGCAAAGAACAGGACGAAACTTGCCGCGAGGCAGTAAAGGCCCATGACGAAGATCTGCGCCGGATAGGAGACGTTCAGGTCGATCAGCAAGCCCGTCAATCCCGGGCCGACCGCCGTCGAGAACACCATGAAAGCGACGATCAGCGAACGGATCGCGCCAAGATGCACTGTCCCGTAGATCTCCGGCCACAACGCGCCGAACAGCGTGCTGGAAAAACCGTAGGAAATACCGAGAAGGCTCATGAAGACGAAGGGTGCCCATGCGGCAGGGATCACCGCCAGAACGATGCAGGCGACACCAAGCGGCAACAGGAAACTCGGCAACATGCGTACCGCCGAAAACCGGTCGATCAACGCACCGCTGATCAACGCGCAAACGATGGTCATCGTCGACATCAACGCAAAGGATGCCGCGAAACTGTCGAGCGACCAGCCGCGCAATTCCACCAGGTAGACCTGGTGGAAGAAGATCGTCGTGCCGATGAAGGGCGGCGCCATGATGCCCACCAGCACCAGCCAGAACACCGGATCGCGCACCACCTCTGCGCGCGTCCATTCTCGCGGCGCGGCCGCTTTCGGCTCGGGATCGGACGCTTGCGGTGCGCGCTCCCGGCGATACAGCGCCGCGACAAGCGGCAGCGCGAAGAGCACGAGAAGCCCCGCCCCGGCGATCCAGGTCATCCGCCATCCGATCATCCCGGCCACAACGACGAAGATGAAGGGAAACACCGCTTCGCCGGCATTTTGGCCAAGCGCCACCACCGAGATCGCACGTCCGCGATTGGCGGCGAACCAGCGTCCGGTCGCGGTAAACGCATTCTGCGTCATCATGCCCTGCCCGAACAGGCGCAGGACGTAGATCACGGCGACAAGCAGCAGCAGCTGATTCGACAATGCCATCGCGACAGATCCCGCCGCCAGAAGCGGTATGATGATCAGCGTCACCTGGAAGGGTGTGAACCGGTCGACCAGCCGCCCGACCCACGGCAGGGACGCGGCACTCGCGAGGGTCGCCGCCATGTAGATCAGGCCGAACTGCCCGTCGGTCAGATCGTATTCCGCGTGGATGTCCCCGGCCGACAACGAGATGAAGTATGTCTGGCCGAAGGCCGAGAACAAGGTCAGCAGGAATCCGCCCGCGAGCCAGCGCGCATTGCCGATCAGGAACGTGATGAATGCCATGCATGGACCTGCTGTCGGGGATATCCGGACGCAGGGGCCCGGCGATCGTTGTTTGCGCACTCGCCCGGCGATAGTGTGGAAGCGAAAGACCGGAATCGCGCCATGCCCCCGCTTGAGCATAAACACACCGCCGAAGCAATCCGCCGCCGCCTGACGGCCGGCACCAAACCGAATTACCTGCGTGACTTCGTCTATGGCGGCATCGACGGCGCAGTGACTACCTTCGCCATCGTCGCCGGCGTGGTCGGCGCGTCCCTGTCGGCGCATATCGTCATCATCCTCGGCCTCGCCAACCTGCTGGCCGACGGCATCTCCATGGCCGCCAGCAACTATTCCGGCACCAAGACGGAAGTCGACGAACTGGAGAAGTTGCGCGCGATGGAATACCGCCACATCGCGGTTGACCCGGATGGTGAGCGCGAGGAAATCCGCCAGATCATGTCGCTCAAGGGTCTCGACGGCGACACGCTGGAGCATGCGGTTGAAGCAATCACTTCCGACCGCGAGCGCTGGGTGGCGACGATGCTGTTCGAGGAACATGGCCAGAGCGCCACGATACGCGATCCGATGCGGTCCGCGCTGGCCACCTTCGCGGCCTTCGTTATCTGCGGCGCAGTGCCGCTCATTCCATATCTTGTCGTTCCCGACGGTCTGGCGATGCCGATCGCGCTATCCATGACGTCGATTGTCTTTTTCGCAATCGGTTCGCTGAAAAGCCTGTGGTCGCTGACACGCTGGTGGATCTCCGGGCTGGAGACCCTTTTCATCGGGCTCTTCGCCGCCTTCGCGGCCTACGCCATCGGCTATCTGCTGCGTGACTGGGCTGGCGCGGTCTAGCTCGCAAGCTTCGCCGGCTTTGCCTCGTCGCCCTCGGCGATTGTCGTCCGGCCTCGACCCTCGCCCTTTGAGCGATAGAGGAACTGATCGGCCGCGGTGATGACCTCGCGCGCGGCTCGGCCGTCGCGCGGCCAGATCGCGATGCCGATGCTGGCGCCGATCACCAGTTCATGACCGTGATAGGAGACAGGCTCCGAGGCATCCTGGACAAGGCTGTCGCCGAGCCATTGCAGGAAGTCGCGGTCGACCTGTTTCGTCACCGCCGCGATGAACTCGTCGCCACCGATACGTGCCACGATACCGTGATCGCCGATGCGGTCCTGGAACCGTTTCGCCACGGCGCGCAACACGGCGTCACCCGCGTCATGCCCGTGCGTATCGTTGACGACTTTAAAGCGGTCGAGATCGATGCAGATGACCGCAACCGGATCGCTCTCGCCGATAAGGTTCTCGAATACCGCGTCGAACTGGTGGCGGTTCGGCAGTCCCGTCAGCGCGTCATGCGCCGCCATCAGGCGATTGCGCTCCTCGCTCGCGGCGAGGGCCTGCAAGGCACGTCCGTGCCGTGTCACGATGTAGATCATCGCCACGCAAATCAGCGCGCACAGGCCGAGCGCAAGCGGCGCCACCGCGCCGAGAATTGCAATACGCGGAGCGCGCGGATGCCACTGGAACGCGAGTTCGGGCGCTGCGCCGTCATTCGGCAGGTCGACATGAGAAATCGGCAGCGCGCGTGGATCGAACGGCACGATGCGTGGCGCGGGCAATCCAAGGCGATCACCAATATCGGCGATGATCTGCGCGGTCATCGGCTTGAAGGCAATGAACACCTTGGCTTCGCCCTCGCCGATCGCATAGTCCGCGGTCTCGGGAAGTATGACTTGGGCGGTCACCAGCCCCGGTTTCCCGCCGGAGCTGCGAAAAGCGGTCGCCTGCACTCCATCGATGATGCTGCCATGGCCTGCCGGAACAACGAAGCCGTCACCAGTGCGGACCCGTCGCTGCTGATAAAGCGTGCGCGCCTTGTCGATCAGGTCCGCATTGTCCCGGACGATCGCGAGATTTTGCGGATGAGAGAGAAGCTGTTCGCCGATGACCGCGACGACAGTCTCGCCGGCGTCGTCCACCGCGGCTGCCCAGTCAAATCCAAACTCCGGCAGCAACCAGTCGACGATTTCCTCCTCGATGAAATCCGTGTCCGGTTCCTCGCCCGCGAAGGCCTCGACCGCATCGTCCCAGTAGGACGTTTCTGAAAACTCGCGTATGGCGTCGCCGGTGAGACGTTGGAATTCCAGCCGCGTCGAGCGCATTTCGGCCTCGAGCGCGAACCGGTCCGCTTCCCGGCTCGAAAGTTCGATGACGAAGACAACCGTCGCCACGAAAACGAAGACCATTGCGGCAGCCGCGAAATAGACCCGGCGCGCCACGCCGGTTCTGGCCGCCGGTTTCGACAAATCGGAAGAAGCCATGCCCTCATCCCCTCTTTCCCGAACCATAGGATAAAAAGCTGAACAGACGATTGATCGAATCACCTGCCGGCTTTGCGCCTTTGCTCCCGTGGGCTGCGGTGTAATATTTCCATCAGCAACAACAATGAATGGGGGGATTTGCGATGAAATCGATATTGGCGGCCGGCGCCGTCATTCTGGCGACGGTATCCGGCGTGTTGGCCGGACCGGAGGGCACATATTCGGTGTCCGGTACAAATCCCGGGGAAAGCGGCACTTACGACGGCACCGTGACAATCACCCGCACTGGTGAAACCTACAAGGTTATCTGGAATATCGCCGGCACGCGCTTCACGGGTTCCGGCCTCGGCGCAGCGCCCGTCAAGGGCGGCTCGGTTATGGGACCAGCCGATGCGAGCGACGATACGCTCGCCGTCGGATATACCTCCGGCCGCAGCTTCGGCCTGGCATTTTACGTCGAACAGCCGGACGGGACCTGGGACGGCGTGTGGACCTACGGCGGCTCGGACAAAATCGGAACCGAGACATGGAAACGGAAATAGCTATATAGTTCAGTTGCGTATGGATGCTTGTTGAACTGGATCACTTGTGATGATCCGGCGCCGTGCGAGCCGCTCCACCACGATCATGAGCAATGCCGCCGCCACGGAATAGAATCCCATCGCAGCGACAATTGACGGAAAAGCGATGCCGGCATCGATCAGCCAGCCGCTGACGCCCGGCCCAAGCGCGGTGCACAGCACCATTATCGCAGTTACCGCCGACTTGATCGCACCCAAATGCCGGGTGCCGTAGAGTTCCGGCCAGATGGCGCCGAAAGCAGCGGCATAGAGACCGAAAGACGTGCCCATCCCGGCCATGTAGACGAGGATTGCCCAGGCCGGCGTCACGAAAGCGACCGCCAGATTGGCGATGGCCACGCAAAGCAGCGTGGCCGGCAGCAACACCGCCGAATGGAATCGGTCGATCACGACACCCGCAACAAGGGTCGCTGCGATGGCGAAAACCGAGAGAACCGGCGTAGAACCGGCGAACTGGCCGAGTGCCCAGCCGCGCAATTCCGTCAGATAGACCTGGTGGAAAAACACTGTCGTTCCAATGACCGGCGGCGCCAGCAGCCCCGGTATCAGCAACCAGAACAAGGGATCGCGCAACGCCTCGCCGCGAGTCCATTGCCGCCCCTCGACGGTGTTTTGCCTTTCCTCGGCAAGCGGCTCGCGCGGCACCCGCATCAACAGCCATACCGTCGGCAGAACAAGCAGAAGAAAAAACGCTGCGTTGACGAGCCAGCCGCCGCGCCAGCCGGCAAGCGCCGCAAGCGCGACGAAGCTGACCGGCATGATACTCTCGCCGAGCTGGTGCCCCATCGCGGCGGAGGACACGGCCTTGCCCCTGTTCCGGGAAAACCAGCGGCCCATCGCAGTCATCGCCGCGTGGCTCATCAGCCCCTGGCCGAACAGGCGCAGACCGGCGATGGCAACGAACAGCACGGCGAGCGAACGAGCCTGCGAAAGCAGCACCATCGATGCGGCGAGGCCGAGAATGACCACTACCGCATAGCGCTCGATACGCATCGTATCTGCGAAACGGCCTGCAAACGGTATAGTCACCGCACTCGCCAGCGTCGCCATCATATACAGCAACCCGAAATCGCCGTGACTGAGGCCGAGTTCGTCGCGGATCCCGCCGCTCGAAAGCGCTATGTAGAACGTCTGGCCGTAGCTGGAAAACAGCGTCAGCAGAAAGCCGCCGGCAAGCCAGCGGGCATTGTCGCGCAGAAAGGCGGGAATTCTCATGGGCTGGAAGCGGGTCCGGGACTCGACGAGTTCTTTTGATCGCAGAAATCCGGAGCGTTCTCAAATGCAACGGCCGTGGGCCGTTTATGCGGCTTCGGTCACGCCCGTTGCAGTGTTCGGCTGCCCGGCAAGAGTACAGCGGCCGCGCCCTGCCCGCTTGGAGTCGTAGAGCACCTGGTCGGCGACATTGATGATGTCCTTGGCCGTCTCTCCGTTGGCCGGCCAGATCGACACGCCGATCGATGCGCCTATCTGCAGTTCCGTGCCTTCGAAAATCACCGGTTCGCGGGCGTCTTCTATAAGCGCTTCGCCCAATGTCTTCAGCCGCGCCGGCCCGAGCCCGGCAGTCACGAGCACGATGAACTCGTCGCCGCCAACCCGGGCGACAAGCCCCAGCGTGCCGACCCGCTGCGCAAACCGGTTCGCCGCAGCCACCAGCACGGCATCGCCAGCATTGTGGCCATACGTATCGTTGACCGCCTTGAACTTGTCGAGGTCGATACACATGACCGCAAAACCTTCTTGCGGCTTGTCCTCGATCATCTTGTCGAGGCGGGCATCGAATTGCGCGCGGTTGGCGAGGCCGGTCAGCGCGTCGTGATTGGCCATGCGCCGGTTGCGCTCCTCGCTGGCTGCCAGTTCGGAAAGCGCTGTGCGGTAGCGGCGCAGCATGATCGCGAGCAGCGCCGTGATCGCCGAACTCAGGGCGACGCCCAGCGGCAGGACAGAGAAAAGAATGATCGTGCGCGGATCCGGCTGGTCCCACAGAAGCGCGAATGCCGGCGAACCCTCCGCGTTGGGCACATCCAGACGTGCCGCTTGGTCCGGTGCGTCCGCAATCGTGCTGGCGCGAAAGCCCGAGAGGTTCAGGCGATCTACTGCCGCGGCGAGGTCGCCACGGTCCAACCTCCGAAAGGCGACATTCACATGCCCGTCCCCGAGATCGAAATTGCCGTCATAGTTCCACGGCAGGACCTGTTGCGCCATGAGATAGCCGAATTGCCCGTCGATCGTCACGGGGTCACTTACCACATAGCGGTGCCGCACATTTTTGGCCGCGTTTCCGCTTTCCCAGTTTTCCGGCAGGGTCGGCAAAACCTGCCGGAAATAGGCGCGCGCCCGTTCCGCGATTTGCGGCGCGATTGGTGCAATCGCGAGGCTCGACGGGTCTTCCAGTTCTTCGCCGCCTTTTAATCCTAGACGGATGCTTCCGTCGGCATCCACCACGACGACCTGCTGCAGCCCGTAGCTGCTTGACATCCATCTCTTAAGTTCATCAGCCATGTAGTCCATGTCCGGCTGGCGGGCGTTCAGCGCCATGAAGCCGTCGAGCGTCGTGGTACCCTCGTTCATGTAGTACTCGGCATTGCGCCGCTGATCGGCCAGTTCGGCGCTGATCAGCCTGATATCGGATTCCAGCGCAATGCCGTTGGCGACGCCACTGGCGCGCTCGACGATGACGAATAACGCGACAACGAAGGCAAAAACGGTGAGCCCGGCGGCGACATAGATGTCCCGCTTCAGCCTGTTGGGATTCGTTCTGCGGTTTTCATTACCCATAAAATTACCCCGTCAAAACTTGCAATAACGGGGAAAATTCAAAATACGGTTGCCGGGATTGGTTAGCGGAACGCTAACCGCAACAAAGAGTTCACGTTCTGTCGCGGAAACGGTTCGTGATCGGGTAGCGCCGGTCGCGGCCGAAATTCTTGCGCGTGATCTTCACGCCCGGCGCTGACTGGCGGCGCTTGTACTCGGCGATGTAGAGCAGGTGCTCGATGCGGTGAACAAGTTCACGGTCATGCCCGCGCGCGACAATGTCATCGACGGCCATCTCGTGCTCGACCAGGCATTCCAGAATGTCGTCCAGCACCGGATAAGGCGGCAGCGAGTCCTGGTCGGTCTGGTCCGGACGCAGTTCGGCCGACGGCGCCTTGTCGATGATGTTCTGCGGAATCACCATGCCCGTCGGGCCGAGCGCGCCGGGCGGATTATGCGCATTGCGCCAGCGCGCCAGCGCATAGACCTGCATCTTGTATAGATCCTTGATCGGATTGAAGCCGCCATTCATGTCGCCGTAGAGCGTCGCATAACCCACGCTCATCTCGCTCTTGTTGCCGGTCGTCACCACCATCGAGCCGAACTTGTTGGAGATGGCCATCAGGATGGTGCCGCGCGTGCGGCTCTGCAGGTTTTCCTCGGTGATCCCTTCATTTGTTCCATGGAACAAGTCGGCAAGCGACTCCACAAAGCCCTCGACCGGCTTGAAGATCGGCACGACGTCGTAGCGGCAACCGAGCAGGCGCGCGCATTCCTCCGCATCGGCAAGCGATTCCTCCGACGTATAGGCATAGGGCAGCATGATCGCCCGCAGCCTTTCCTCGCCGAGGGCATCGACGGCAAGCACGGCGCAGATTGCCGAGTCGATGCCGCCCGACAGGCCGAGCACGACGTTCTTGAAACCGTTCTTGTTGACGTAGTCGCGCAACCCCAGCATGCAGGCGCGATAATCCGCTTCCTCGGCCTCCGGAATGCGCGACATCGGCCCTTCCTCGCAATACCAGCCTTCCTCGCCGCGTTTCCAGGTCGTCACCGACACCTGATCCTCGAACTGGCTCATCTGGAACGCAAGCTTGCGGTCGGCATTGAAGGCAAAGGACGCGCCGTCAAAAATGAGTTCGTCCTGTCCGCCAAGCTGGTTGGCGTAGAGGATCGGCAGGTCGCTTTCGATCACCTGCCTGATGACCACCTGGTGGCGGATGTCGATCTTGCCGCGATAGTAGGGCGAGCCGTTCGGTACCAGCAGCATTTCCGCGCCGCTTTCGGCCAGCGTCTCGCAAACGCCGAGATCACCCCAGATATCCTCGCAGACCGGAATTCCGAGCCTGATGCCGCGGAAATCGACAGGTCCCGGCATCGGCCCCTCGTGGAAGACACGTTTCTCGTCGAACTCGCCGTAGTTCGGCAGATCGACCTTGTGACGCTCGGCTGTCACCTTGCCGGCGTCCAGCACCATCACCGAATTGTACCGCCTGTCGCCGCGCGCCAGCGGCACGCCCATGACGACACCCGGCCCGCCATCGGCGGTATCGGCGGCCAGTTCATGCACCGCCTTCTCGCAAGCAGTCAGGAAAGCAGGCTTCATGACGAGGTCTTCCGGCGGATAGCCGGAGATGAACAGTTCGGTGAAGAAAACGAGATCGGCGCCATGACGCGCCGCGTCGGCGCGCGCCTCGCGGGCCTTGGCGAGATTGCCGGCAATATCGCCAACGGTCGGATTCAGTTGCGCGACGGCGATGCGCAGGATGTCAGGGGCATGGCTCATGCCCGAGCATTAGCGCGTGAATATTTTCAGGGCAATCGGAGACAGGAAAGCAGACCGGCGCGGACCGCGCTTTTGCGCTCCGCAACCGGTAAAATCGTGTGATCAGCGGGCGCCGGGGCGCGGTTTACGCTTCGGACCCGGCAGCAGGCCTTCGCGCTGCGCCAGCTTGCGCGCAGCCTTGCGGTTGCGGCGAACGGCTTCACCCTTTTCGCGGGCGCGCTTTTCGGACGGTTTTTCGTAGGCACGGCGCGCTTTCATTTCGCGGAAAACGCCTTCGCGCTGCAGCTTCTTCTTCAGGACTCGCAGGGCCTGGTCAACGTTGTTGTCTCGTACGAGAACTTGCAATGGCTTCCTCATTCGGTTCGTGTTCAAGCACCGCGAACCTGCGCGGCGCCGGGAAATTGCTGCCGGCCGCAAAGAATGCGGCAATCGGGCAGACAGCATCTGAAATCGCCTGATAGGACGATGCGCATTTGGCGCTCTGCCGCACACGAAAAGCGAGTTGGCAAAAACCGTTCGCGAAAGCAGAAAACCGGTGAACGAAAACTTGTCCGGCATCCAGTGCAGCAGACCAGCTCCGCGCTTCGCGCCGAACCGGATGATGCGTATATAACTGCATGTAATCGAAATAGCCACGCCCAAGCGGAAAAACCGGAGAATGAGCGTGAAACAACTGGTTTACTGGTCTGCGCGCCTACTCGGGATTGCCGCAATCCTGTTCATCTCGATATTCGCGCTCGATGTATTCGAGCCGGGCAAGCCCTTGCACCAGGTCGCCCTGGCGCTGTTCATGCACCTCCTTCCGAGCCTGGTTCTGGTCGCCATACTCGCGCTTGCCTGGCGAGTGGAATGGCTGGGCGGCATGCTCTTTGTCGCCGCGGGCCTGTTGCCACTTGCCTTGTTGTCCAATCCGAGCTGGGTCAATCTGATGCTTGGCGGCCCGTTCGTACTGGCCGGCCTGCTGTTTCTGGCTAGCCACTTCCTGCATCACCGCGACATGCCCGGAGAGCGACAGCGATGAACGACGCGCCCAAAACCGTTCTTGCCCGCATCAGCGGCCGCGTACAGGGCGTATCGTTTCGTGCCTGGACACGACACGAGGCGCAACGGCTCGGACTGACGGGTTGGGTGCGCAACGAAACCGACGGCTCGGTATCCGCCCTGTTCCAAGGCCCGGCTTTTGCCGTCGACGCAATGACGCGCCTTCTCTGGCAGGGGCCGCCTGCAGCGCGCGTCGAAAACGTATCGACCCAACAGCCGGAAACGGCCCAGCCTTGTTCCGACTTTGCAGTCCGGCACTGAAATCCCTTTTCGGCTGGTTTTCCTCCAGTCGGGAAAATCGACCAAACGCGTGGAATGTAATCGACAGGGTCCAAGAACAGTGCGAATGCTTTCCGAGAGGAGCCACGAGGAATGCGATGTTGTACCGGTTACATTACCTGAGCTCTGCCAGCCCGGATCTGATAAAGGCGGACATCGAGGAACTCGTCCGGACCTCCTCGGTGAAGAACGCCCTGCTGAATATCACCGGCGCGCTAGGATATGACGGAGAACGGTTCGCCCAGATTCTCGAGGGCGCCCGCGAAGATGTGCTGGCACTGATGGATACCATCCGGGCCGACGACCGCCATACCGGCGTGATCATCCTGGACGAAAAACCGGTCCAGCGCCGTCTTTATACGGGCTGGGGACTGAAGCATATAGACAGCCTGATCTTCGAAGACTTCGAAAACGCGATGGCCGAAGCCTGACCGCTCACATCAGCCCGAGGCTGGCCTCGCCACGATCAAGGATGACGGGAACGATCAGGTCCTCCTCGTCTTCCAGATGCGTGAGCAACATGGCGACGAGGTCCTCGGTATCCGAGGAATAGGCATCTGCGGCGAAACGCGCCGCGTCGCGCCCCTCGCGCAATTTGCCGAGAAAGTTGTTTGCACCATGCGCGTTGCGCTCCAGCGCTTCATGGATGACGTGGTGATCGTTGTCGAGCAGGTCGAAGCCGCGTTTCAGGCCCGTTTCGGCGCGCACGAAAACCGGGAAGTAGTGCATGTCCTCGATCTGGTGATGGCCGTTGAGCTGTTGCAGGAAAAATTGCAGCCGCGGCACGAAAAACGAGGCAAAAGGCTGCGCCTCGAGCTGCCCTTCCCGGTATTCGGAGACGCTTTGCGTCAGCATACCAGCCAGTTCGCGGAACATGTCGTGGCGCTGCAACCAGAACTGCGCCATGTCGCCGAGATTTGCGTGCCCGGCCCACTCATCGCGCGGATAGCGCTCCAGCAGGTAACGCAGGTCATCAGGCAACTTGCCGCGCCGGCCAAGGACGAGATCGGGAGTAATGTCGGTCATGATCGCCTATGTGACCGTCTGCGCGGCCGCTTCAAGAGCTTCAGTGAAAGAACCAGGAATCCCAGGCAAAAAAGCCGTACTGGCGCGAATGGTGCACGCGCTCCGGCCTGGGCCCCTCGCCCGCCGCGCCATAGGCAAAGAACAGCGGCAGCAAGTGTTCGTCCGTAGGATGGTTTTCCGCGATGAACGGTGCGCGCGAGCGCCAGTCAAGGATCGCATCGCGGTCCCCCTTTTCAAACTGCTCGGCAAACCACTCGGTGAATGCCTCGATCTTGCCCGGAAGTTCCGGGTCGGGAGCCTCGCCATGCCGTATCGACGCGAAAATCGCGCGCAGATTGTGGGTGATATGGCCGGAACCGATCAGCAGAATTCCCTCTTCGCGCAGGGGCGCCAGCGCCTTGCCGAGCGCATAGTGATAGGCCGCGTCCCGCTTCGGATCGATGGAAACCTGCACCACCGGGATATCCGCGTCGGGCCAGGCGAGGATCAGCGGGTTCCACGCGCCGTGATCGTAACCACGCTCCGGCGCTATACGTGGATCGAGGCTAGCATCCGCCAGCATCTGCGCGATCCGCATGGCAAGCTCGGGCTCGCCCGGCGCCGGGTATACCTTTTCGTAAAGCTCCTGCGCAAAGCCGCCGAAGTCGTAAATCATGCCGGGATGCGGGTCGGTGACGACCACCGGCCCGTCGGTCTCGAAATGCGCCGAGACCATGACTATTGCCTTCGGCTTCGGCACAAATGAGCCGAGCGACTTCAGGAAGTCATGTGCTTCCGATTGTTCGATAACAACATTCGGTCCGCCGTGGGACACGAAAACGCTGGGCATGGCGGTCATTCCGTTTCTCCTTAGCCCGGTAATTAGTACGCACAGCGACGTTCCGCGAGTGGACGAATAGAGACTTTGCGTTCAACGAAAGAGAACGCAAACGTGGTGCTCAGCGTTCCCGGTGTTGCGGGAGGCCGTCCGCGATCTCGTAATAGTCGCCCTTGTCGCCGGCGTAGATGTGATGGCTTTCGGTCAATCCGGACGGTTTGTCGAAAGACCCGGCCATTATCGAGGTCCTGTCGCTGCCATTCGCCTTCCAGAACAGGAGCGATCCGCAAGTCTGGCAGAAACCGCGTCTGGCGTTCTCGGAGGCTTCGTACCATGTCAGGTTTTCCCCGCGCGCCACCGAAAGCTGGTCGTCGTCGCAGGCCGTCGCCGCGAAGAAATGGCCGCTCTGCCTGCGGCACTGTATGCAATGGCAATAGATAACCTCACGCACCGGACCGGTCACCGAATAGGTCACAGCGCCACAGTGGCAACCGCCCGTCCGCTTCTCCATTTCCGATCTCCCCAAAAGAAACGGGGACAATCATGGACCGCCCCCACCGTAATCACTGGCCGCCGCGCGACCGCGATTATCGCAAGCCTCAGGCGTTGACCGCCAGCCTGTTGTCGCCGTTGCTACGGCCCTGCTTCAGGTTTTCCGCGATCAGGAAAGCCAGTTCCAGCGCCTGGTCGGCGTTGAGGCGCGGGTCGCAATGGGTGTGGTAGCGATTGCTCAACTCGTCTTCCGAGACCGCGCGGGCGCCGCCGGTGCATTCGGTGACATTCTTGCCCGTCATCTCGACATGAATGCCGCCCGGATAGGTGCCTTCGGCGCGATGCACCTCGAAGAAGCGCTCGACCTCGGCCAGAACGCGTTCGAACGGGCGGGTCTTGTAGCCACCGGCTGTAATGGTGTTGCCATGCATCGGATCGCACGACCAGATCACCTTCTTGCCTTCACGCTCGACGGCACGGATCAGGCGCGGCAGATGCTCTTCAACCTTGTCGTGACCGAAACGCGCGATCAGCGTCAGCCGGCCCGGCTCGTTGGCCGGATTGAGAATATCAATCAGGTTGATCAGGTCATCCGCCTCGATTGACGGGCCGCATTTGAGACCGATCGGGTTTTTCACGCCGCGACAATACTCGATATGGGCGTTGTCGGCCTGGCGCGTGCGGTCGCCGATCCACAACATGTGGCCGGAGGTGGCGTACCAGTCTCCCGACGTGGAATCGACGCGGGTCAACGCCTCTTCGTAACCGAGCAGCAGCGCTTCGTGGCTGGTGTAGAAATCGGTTTCGCGCAGCCTGGCGTAATTTTCGGATGTGATGCCGACGGAGCGCATGAAGTCCATCGTCTCGGAAATCCGGTCCGCCAGCGCTTCGTAACGCTCGCCCTGCGGGCTGTCGCCGACGAAACCGAGCATCCACTGATGAACGTTTTCCAGATTGGCAAAGCCGCCCTGGGCGAAGGCACGCAGCAGGTTCAGCGTCGCCGCCGACTGGCGGTAGACCATTTCCTGCCGGTTCGGATCGGGGATGCGCGACGCCTCCGAGAACTCGATACCGTTGATGATGTCGCCGCGGTAGGACGGCAGCGTCACGCCGTCCTTGGTTTCCATGTCCGACGAGCGCGGCTTGGCGAACTGGCCGGCGATACGGCCGACCTTTACCACCGGCTTCGAACCGCCGAAGGTCAGAACGACAGCCATCTGCAGGAAGACGCGGAAGAAGTCGCGGATGTTGTCAGCACCGTGCTCGGCGAAGCTCTCGGCGCAATCGCCGCCCTGGAGCAGAAAACCCTTGCCCTCGCTGACATTTGCCAGCTGCTTTTTGAGCGCGCGCGCCTCGCCAGCAAAAACGAGCGGCGGATAGGTGCGCAGACGGGCCTCGACCTCTTCCAGGACATTCTGGTCCGGATAGGTCGGGACCTGCAGGATTGGCTTCTTTCTCCAACTCTCAGGTGTCCACGTCTGTGCCATTGTACCTACTCGCATTCACTATGAAAGATCGCATGACGGCGCAGCTTTGTCGACAAAGCCCGGACCGTCGCGCCCCTATAAGGGAAAGAACCCGCGGTTTCCAGCCTGTAATACCCGCAAAACGCGTGCAGATTACGGCATGTCCCGCCATTCGACACCATGCGCGGTCAGGGTGTCGTCGAAAAGGGAAGCCTCGTCCTCCCGCAACGTCACGCTGCGCATGTAGCGCGGAGCATGCCTGTCGCGGATCACCGGCGTGTCGTCGAAGGCATGGGTATCGGCGATGAAACTGCGTACTGCCTCCCGGCCATACTCATACAGGTAGCCCTGCAGCACGGCATCGAGATAGCTCTGCAGGATCGCGTGCCCGGTATCGGGCGCGATTTCCCGCTTGCCCTCGTAGATGTAGATCGGGACATCGAGGGCGAGGTCATTGGTAACGCTGATCGCTTCCGGATCGACAACACGGCGATGATAGTTGAATTCGCGCTCGTCGACATCGGGCAGGTTTTCCAGCCGGTCGAACACGAGCAGCCCCGGCAGATCGTGCCCTGGATCGCTCTCTGCCTTGACGCTCAGCAGCGAGATGGGATTGTCGACATGTTGCGGCCGGCCCTGCCAGTGCCGCCGCCAGCCTCGCACCGAGGCCCGCACGGCCCCGAATGTATCGGTGCGGTGGGTGTCGCGGTTTACCAGCGAGCCGTAGCCGAAATAGGCAAAGACTTCGCCCCGCGATGCGGCCTTGTGTATGTCGTCGAGTTGCTCGGGCGTCATGCTTCTGCTGTTGGCGGGATCATCTGGTTCTCCATGAAGTAGGACCGCCACCCCGTCCGGTTCAAGATGCTGACCGTCAATACACCCGCTTTCCGTCCTTAACGCGGTAGGTCGGCGCATACATGGTCACCAGTTCCTCCGATGCGGTCGGATGCACCGCCATGGTCGCGTCGAAGACATCCTTGGTGCAGCGCGCCTTCAGCGAGATGCCAAGCAGTTGCGCCATTTCGCCCGCGCCCGGCCCGATCACATGCGCACCGACGACAATCCGGCTGTCGGCATCGACGATCAGCTTCATCAGCATCTTTTCGTCACGGCCCGGCAGGATGTTGTGCATCGGCCGGAAACTGGCGCGGTAGATTTCCAGCTCGGTATATTTTTCCGTCGCCTGCGCCTCCGTCAGGCCGACTGTGCCGATTTCCGGCTGCGAGAAGACGGCGGTCGCGATCGTGTCGTAATCCGGAACGGTCGGATTGTCCTTGAATGCGGTTTCGAGGAGGCACATCGCCTCGTGAATGGCGACCGGCGTCAGTTGCATGCGGTTGGTGACGTCGCCGACGGCCCAAATGTTGCCGGCGGAGGTGCGTGAATAGTCGTCGACGGTGATAGCGCCGCGCTGATCCATCTCGACGCCGGCATGGTGCAGGCCGAGATTCTCGGTGTTCGGCACGCGGCCGAGTGCCAGCATGACCTGGTCGACGACAAGCGTATCGCCGTCCGACAAATGTCCTTCCAGCCGTCCGTCAGCACGTTTCTCGACCTTTTCCAGAATCTGGTGGCAGATGACCTTGATGCCCTTGGCGATCATCGTTTCCTGCAAGTGATCGCGCAGATCGTCGTCGAATCCGCCGAGGATCTTCTGACCGCGATAGACCAACGTCGTGTCGACGCCGAGCCCGTGGAAGATGTTGGCGAATTCCACGGCGATATAACCGCCGCCCTCGACGATTACCGCCTTCGGCAGTTCATCGAGATGAAAGGCACCATTCGACGTGATGCAGTGGTCGTGTCCCGGCAGTGCGTCATGCAGATTAGGGCGCCCGCCAACGGCGATCAGGATCTGGTCCGCCGTAACGGTCTCTCCAGTCGCTTCCAGCAGGACTTCATGTTTCGACACCAGCTTCGCGCGTGTTTCGTGGATCGTCACGCCATTGTTTTCCAGCCCCTTGCGATACAGACCTTCCAGTCGCGCGATCTCCTTGTCCTTCGCCGCGATCAGCGTCGGCCAGTCGAATGCCGTCTCGCCAACGGACCAGCCATAGCCGGGCGCATCCTCGAAGTGCTCCGAGTATTGCGAGGCATAGACAAACAGCTTCTTCGGCACGCAACCGCGGATCACGCAGGTGCCGCCCATGCGGTATTCCTCGGCCAGGCCAACGCGCTTGCCCATGGATCCGGCAAGCCGCGCGGCGCGCACGCCGCCCGAGCCGCCGCCAATGACAAAAAGGTCGTAATCGAATTGCGTCATGGAAGGTCTCCGGATTCGGACCTGTTGGAGGATGGGAATAGCGCCCGCATAATTGATGCGCCGTTAAAACAAAAGGCCCGGCGCTGGAGCCGGGCCTTCAAATAAACGTGCTTGGTAAGCGGCCTAGTTCTGCGTCGCCGCGCCATCCGTGCTTTCCGGCGCCGCCGGGGTTTCCGGCGCCGGGGTCGGCTGCCGCAGGCCGGAATCGTTCAGTGCCTTGGTGACGTTTTCCAGCAGATCGCGCTCGACACCGCGCCCCCAGATGGCAGCAGCGCTGTTGACTTCGCGCGAAACGATGGGGCCGTTCTGCAACAGCTTCTTGCCGACTTCGGTCTGATAGAATTCCGAAATGGCTTTCAACTCTTCCTCGGTGAAGGCGGCGGCATAGATTCGCGCCGCTTCCTGTTCAAGGTCGCCGCGCCGCGACACCAGCGAGAGCGCCTGCTCGTCGACGGTCTGCGAGATCGCGTCTTCCAGATCGAGGTTGTTGGCGATCAGCCGCGCCTTGATCTGCTCGGCGGCGGCCGGAAGGATCTTGTCGAACGGATCGGTCGCGTTGATTGCATCGATGGCCGAACGCGCCGCGGCGAGATGTGCATCGGTGAGTTCCTGCGCCATCGCGGACGGCGCGACGAAAACTGTCAGCGCAAGCGCGGCAAAGCCTGCGCGAATGCGTTTAGCGGCGTGAAAAGTCATTTCTCGATCAACTCCGGTTATCAGTCTGTTCGTGTTTCCTGCCGCACGCGTGCGACGAATGCTATTTCTGCGGCGCTTCCAGCGTGCGAATCCCTTCGCCTCCGGCGACGATGGCGATCGTCGTCATGCCGATAAACATGCCGTGCTCGACCACGCCCGGTATTGCGTGCAGCGCGTCGGACAATGCCTTTGGGTCGGAAATGTGGCCGAATGATGCGTCCAGAATGAAGTGTCCACCGTCGGTTTCGAAGGGCCTTCCGTCACGAACACGCAGGCGCACCTCGCCCGAATGGCCGAGCCCGGTATAGGCATCGACGATGTCCTGGCGTGTCGCCTCCAGCCCGAAAGGATTGACCTCGATGGGAAGCGGAAAGGCTCCGAGCGCAGGCACCAGCTTGCTCTCGTCGGCGATGACGATGAACATCTTGGAGGAATGCGCGACAATCTTCTCGCGCAAAAGCGCCCCGCCCCCGCCCTTGGTCAGGTTCAGCTGCGGATCGATCTCGTCGGCTCCGTCGATGGCGAGATCGAGCCGCGGTTCCTCGTCGAGCGTAGCCAGCGGCACACCCAGTTCCACGCAAAGCCGCGCCGTGCGCTCCGAGGTCGGCACCCCGATGACCTTGAATCCTTCGCCCACCTTTTCCGCCAGCAACTGGATGAAGGCCTCGGCCGTGCTTCCGGTGCCGATTCCGAGTTTCATCCCGTCCTCGACATAGGCGAGCGCGGCGCGTGCGGCGGCGATTTTCTTTTCGTCCTGTGACATCTGACAGACGTTCCCCGAGCGTTTTCCGCGACCGGTTATCATGGCAGCGCCTTTCCGCCAACCTGCAATGCGCCGAGGCCAGGAACGGCGCACGTTGCATTACCGCCCATAGGCGACTAGGTCCGCATCACAAAATCAAACCAAAAGGCACCAGATGAAGCCGCCGATCATCGTCTTCGACCTCGACGGGACCCTTGTCGACACCGCGCCCGATCTGCTCGACGCGCTGAATCATGCGCTTGTGCGGGCAGGATTCGACGCGGTGATAGATGACGGCTTCCGCAAATATGTCGGGAAAGGCGCCCGCGTGATGCTCGAACGCGCCGGCGAAGCCGCCGGCCGTCCGATCGCGCCGGCACAACTGGATGTCATGATGGGCGACTTTCTCGATCACTATCAGGCCAACATGCCAGGCCGCTCCAGACCCTATGACAGCGTCATCGAGGCAATAGAGAGCTTCCGTAGCGCCGACTATCTCGTCGCGGTGTGCACCAACAAGGTGGAGAGCAGCGCCGTCAGGCTCCTGAAGGCGCTTGAGATCGACGGGCTGTTTTCCGCCATCTGCGGCCAGGACACCTTCCCTGTCAAAAAGCCTGATCCGGGCCACCTGACCGGCACGATCGACATGGCCGGCGGCGATCCGCGCTGCGCGCTGATGGTGGGCGACAGCGAAACCGATATCCTGACCGCGCAGAATGCCGGCATTCCGGTCGTCGCGGTCGATTTCGGCTACACCGACCGCCACGTCGGGGAATTCGGCCCCGACAAGGTAATCTCGCACTACGACGCGCTCGATATGGACCTTGTCTGGAGCCTTCTTTCGCGCGCCGCCTGAACCGGTTGACTTTCCCGCGTGGCCAAGACTATACCGCGCTTCCACGCAGGGTTCGGGCGATTAGCTCAGCGGGAGAGCACTGCCTTCACACGGCAGGGGTCGCTGGTTCAATCCCAGCATCGCCCACCATTTCGCATTCGCGGCACAAAACCTGCCCCAACGTCACATTCGCGGCGCCTAAACCATTCATTAGCCTTGGCTTTCGGCTTTTTGCTGCAGCGCGGCAAGATTTAACCAAAAAACCACCGCTTGCGACCTAGGATTGAGCTCCATTTCTCGGAGTTGTGTCCATGTCGCCGCTGGTCCGCGCGCTGACCCCCGTTCTGTTTGTCCTCGCCTCGTCCGCCCCTGCCTCGGCGGCGGAGATGTCCGTTTCCGATCTCGCATCGCGACTGGACGCCGTTTGGGTGATGGTCGCGGCGGCGCTGGTGCTGATGATGCAGATCGGCTTCCTGCTACTCGAAGCCGGCTCCGTGCGCACCAAGAACGCCATCAATGTCGCGCAGAAGAACCTGCTCGACATGGCATTCGCGGTGGTGGCCTTCTTTTCCGTCGGCTACATGATCGGCTTCGCGCCGTCTGCCACGGGCATGCCGTTCGGATTCGATACCGGCCTTCTGTTCCTGCGCAATCTCGAAGGATCGGACGCCCTCTTCTTTATCTTCCAGGTGATGTTCTGCGGTACCGCCGCGACCATCATAGCCGGCGCCGTCGCCGAACGGATGAAGCTTTCCGTCTATGTCGCGCTCAGTTTCCTGACTGCGGCACTCATCTATCCGGCATTCGTCCACTGGGCCTGGGGTTCGGCGCGTGGCGACAATCCCGGCGCATGGCTCGCCAATATAGGCTTTGTCGATTTCGCCGGCTCCACGGTCGTGCACGCGACCGGCGCTTGGATCGCGCTGGCCGCCTGCATCGTTCTTGGCGCGCGGCGCGGCCGCTTCGACAAGGATGGCAGGCCGGTGCGCTTCACTGGTCACTCGCCGGTCCTGTCGGCGGCCGGAACGCTGATGCTGTTCGTCGGCTGGATCGGTTTCAACGGCGGTTCGACACTCGCCGCATCGCCGGAAGTGGCGGGCATCGTCCTCAACACCATCCTTGCCGGTTCCGCCGGCGGCGCGGCCGCCTATGCCTGGTTTCATTTCGTCGAACGTGCCGCCTATCCGGAAAAGGCGACCAACGGCATGATCGGCGGCCTCGTGGCGATAACTGCCGGCTGCCATCTGCTCGATCCCGGCGCATCGGTGCTCGTCGGCATCGCCGGCGGACTTATCGCCAGCTGGTCGAACAAGCTGCTCGAATCCCGTTTCCGGCTCGACGATGCCGTCGGCGCGGTCGGCGCGCATGGCGTTGCGGGCGTCTTCGGCACGCTGGCGCTGGTTTTCTTCGCGCCTGAGGCGCAACTGCCCGCCGGCTCTCGTTTCGATCAGTTCCTTGTCCAGTTGCTCGGCGTGTCGGTGAATTTCGTCTGGGCGTTCGGAGCCGGTCTCGTCCTGACGAGCCTTCTGAACCGGCTGATCGCGATCCGCGTCGATGCGAAATCCGAACGGCACGGCCTGAATGTCGGCGAACACGAGGCACGGCTGGGCACGGCGCATGTCGAAGAGGCGATGCGCAAGCTCGTCACCGGCGACGCCGATCTTTCCATGCGGCTGAACGCGCATCCCGGCGACGATGTGCAGGAACTGGCCGAAGTGTTCAACGATCTGATGAACAACCTCGAACAAGCCGAACGCAAGCGAAGCCGCGACAACGAACGCCGCCGCAGCGCCGAGGAAGCAAACCGCCTCGCCGCCTTCGCCGACGCGACTTTCGAAGCCATCGTGCTGGCAAGCGAACACCGTGTCATCGACGCGAACTCCGCAGCCGAAGCCTTGTTCGGATATCCGGCGAGCGAGTTGCGCGGCCGGCCGGTGAGGAGCCTGTTTCCCGCTATCGACTGGCTGGGCGCGCGCGAACACCTCGAAGGCGATACCGGACGGCCCGCCGAAACAACCGTGAACGCAACCGATGGCATCCATATCCCGGTGGAATTTCGCTGCCGCAGCATCGACTATGCCGGCCGGCATACGCAGGTTCTGGCTTTCGCCGACCTGCGCGAACGCCGCAAGGCGGAGGAGCGCATCTATCACCTCGCCATGCACGATCCGCTGACCGATCTGCCGAACCGGGCGAATTTCAACCAGCGCCTGCGCGAACTCCTGACCTGGATCGACGACAGTGAGGCCTCTGTCGCTCTGTTGCTGGTCGATCTCGACATGTTCAAGAACATCAATGACCTCTACGGCCACCCCTCCGGAGACGCGGTCATCATCGCTGTCGCAGAGCGCCTGCGCACGGCGGGCGGACCCGGCGACTGCATCGCCCGCCTCGGTGGCGACGAGTTCGCCTTCATCCAGGCGCATGTCGATTTTCCCAACCAGGCCGCCGATCTCGCCCATCGGCTCTTGCGGGCGATCTCCGAACCGGTGCTGCTGCCCACCGGCGACACGATCCGCCCCGCGGCCTCGATCGGCGTCGCCATCGCGCCGCGCGATGCGACCGACGCTGAAAGCCTGTTCCACCGCTGCGACGTCAGCCTTTATGCCGCCAAGAACAATGGCCGGAATACCTATGCCGTCTACGAATCCGGCATGGGCGAGGAACTGCGCCGCCGGCAGAAAATGGAGGAAGACCTCAAGGTCGCCGTCGAGGAGAGCCAGTTCGAACTGAATTTCCAGCCGCGCCTCGACGTGACCTCTCGCACGATAATTTCCTACGAAGCGCTGCTGCGCTGGAACCACCCGGAAAGGGGCCGCGTTTCGCCCGGCGAATTCATTCCGATCGCCGAGCAGTCGAACATCATCGTCAAGATCGGTGAATGGGCCCTGCGCCAGGCCTGCGAAACCGCGGCGGAGCATTTCGGCCAGGCTTCGGTCAGCGTCAATGTCAGCCCGCGTCAGTTCCAGGCCAAGGGTTTTGTCGACACGGTGCGCCGAACTCTGCTCGCGACCGGTCTCGCGCCGTCCTGCCTGGAACTGGAAGTTACCGAGAGCCTGTTCATCGACAATGCCGACCATGCATTTGCCGTGCTCAGCGAGCTGAAGACGATGGGCGTGCGCGTCGCCCTCGACGATTTCGGCACCGGTTACTCATCGCTGTCCTATGTCAAACGCTTCTCGTTCGACACCATCAAGATCGACCAGTCCTTCATCCGCGAGATGAACGAGGATCCCAACGCCCTGCACATCATCGACACCATCCTGCGGCTCTCGTCCGGCCTTGGCATGACGGTTGTTGCGGAGGGCGTGGAGAACGACTCCCAGCTAAGCCGCCTGGTCGCCATGGGATGCTGCGAGATCCAGGGATATTTCGTATCCCGGCCGAAACCGCTTGCCGAGCTGACGAGCACCGTGCCGCAGATCGTGCTCGACATCCTGCAGGCCGCCGGCGGCGAACCGGACAAACTCACCGAGACGCTGGACGAGTTGGGACACCTGATGCGCGGCAAGCCCAGGGCCGATATCAAAACGGCCTGATGCGCTCAAGACTGTCGCGATCATCAGGGTAACTCCCGGCGGTTCGCGTTTCTCTTGCATATTCGGTCCGCGCCAAGAATGATCCGGCGAAAATGAATCAATCTCAAATGCCGGGATTCCGATTGAATGACGCTTGAAATCGAATTGCTGCTTGCGGCGTTCGCGCTTGCCGCGGGCGGAATACTGAAGGGCGCGACAGGCGCCGGCGCGCCTGTCCTCGCGGTGCCCATGCTCGCGCTGATCTTCGATGTTCGCTATGCTGTCGCGCTCCTGGTCGTGCCCAACCTGGTCACCAATTTCTGGCAGTGGTGGCAGTTCCGCGACAAGATCGTCTCGCGCGGTTTGGTCTTGCGCTTCGCCGGCGGCGGCGCGCTCGGCGCGCTGATCGGTTCGTTCATGCTCGCCTATGCGCCGCAGGACGCCTTGTTGATGGGCATCGGCGTGATGCTGATCGCCTATATCGCCTTCCGCCTCGTCCACACGAACTGGTCGCTGCCTTCGAAACAGGCGCTGCGGTTCAGCGGACCTGCAGGGCTGCTCGGCGGCATACTGCAGGGCGCGTCCGGCCTGTCGGCCCCGGCGTCAATTACATTTCTCAACGCCGCCGGCCTCGAACGGCAACAATTCATCCCGACCATCTCGGTGTTCTTCATGATGATGTCGGTGATGCAGATACCCGCTCTCGCCGGGCTCGGCATCCTGACGGGAAAAATCCTGCTCCACGGTGCGCTGGCGCTTGCGGTTCTTCTCGTGGCCATGCCGGTCGGCAACCAGCTCGCACGGCATGTGAAGAAGGAGACTTTCGACAGGATCATCCTTGCCCTCCTTGCCCTGATCGCTGCGAAAATTCTCGTGACGCCGTTCTTCTGACACTACCGAAAGCCGCTGTTCGGCGAAGGTCGCCTTGCCTTCGTTTCGCATTGCGATAAGAGACGGGCCGGAGTGTTCATTCATTCAGGGACGAGAACATGGCAGACGGCCGCAACACCATCTTTCCGCTTGGCGAATCCGATACGCCGTGGCGCAGACTGACGAGCGACCACGTGTCGGTCGACACCTTTCGCGGCGAGGAGATGCTGGTGGTCGAACCGGAGGGCCTGCGGGTCCTGTCGGAAGCCGCTTTCGGCGACATCAACCACCTGCTGCGCCCCGGCCACCTGAAACAGCTGGCTTCCATCCTCGACGACCCGGAAGCGACCGAAAACGACCGTTTCGTTGCCTACGACCTTTTGAAGAACGCCAACATCGCCGCCGGAGGCGTGCTGCCGATGTGCCAGGACACCGGCACAGCGATCATCATGGGCAAGAAGGGCCGCCGCGTCTGGACGAATGGCGGCGACGAGGATGCGCTCGGCGCCGGCGTGCTTGACGCATACACCAAGAAGAACCTGCGCTATTCGCAGCTGGCGCCGCTGTCGATGTTCGAGGAAAAGAACACCAGGAACAACCTGCCGGCCCAGATCGACATCTACGAGGAAGGCGAAGACGCCTACAAGTTCCTGTTCGTCGCCAAGGGCGGCGGCTCGGCCAACAAGACCTTCCTCTACCAGGGCACGCCGTCGCTTCTGACCCATGACCGCATGGTCGAGTTCCTGAAGGAGAAAATCCTGACGCTCGGCACCGCAGCCTGCCCGCCTTACCACCTTGCGATCGTCATCGGCGGCACCAGCGCCGAGATGAACCTGAAGACGGTCAAGCTCGCCTCGACGCGCTATCTCGACACGCTGCCGACGCAGGGTTCCGAGGACGGCCATGCCTTCCGCGACCTCGAGATGGAAGCCGAGATCCACAAGGCGACGCAGGCGACCGGCGTCGGCGCGCAATTCGGCGGCAAGTATTTCTGCCATGACGTCCGCGTCATCCGCCTGCCGCGCCACGGCGCGTCGCTGCCGATCGGGATCGGCGTTTCGTGTTCGGCGGACCGCCAGGCGCTCGGCAAGATCACCAGGGACGGCATCTTCGTCGAGCAGCTGGAGACCGATCCATCGAAATACATGCCGGACATCGACGAGGAGGCGCTCTCCTCGCATGTGGTGAAAATCGACCTCAACCGGCCGATGAGCGAAATCCTCGCCGAACTGTCGAAACATCCGGTGAAAACCCGCCTGTCGCTGTCCGGTCCGATCATCGTCGCGCGCGATCTCGCGCACTCGAAAATCCGCGCCCGCCTCGAGGCCGGCGAGCCGATGCCGGACTATTTCAAGGCCCATCCGATCTACTATGCCGGCCCGGCCAAGACGCCGGAAGGCTATGCGTCGGGCTCGTTCGGCCCGACCACCGCAGGCCGCATGGATTCCTATGTCGACCAGTTCCAGTCCTTCGGCGGCTCGATGGTGATGCTCGCCAAGGGCAACCGCTCGCGGCAGGTGCGCGAGGCCTGCGGCAGCCATGGCGGTTTCTATCTCGGTTCCATCGGCGGCCCGGCAGCGCGCCTCGCCCAGGATTGCATCAAGAAGGTCGAGGTCGTCGAATATCCGGAACTCGGCATGGAAGCCATCTGGAAGATCGAGGTCGAAGACTTCCCCGCCTTCATCGTCATCGACGACAAGGGCAACGATTTCTTCAAGGAACTCAACCTCAGCTGAGCGATCGCCGGCCCTGAAACCGCCCCCATCGTCAGGCATCGCGAGCCCCTCTCTTGCGATTTCTCTCACGCAAGGGGAGAGATAAGGGCGCGCGTCATCCTTGCCACGCCCCGTTTCCGGTCTGGCCATTTCAAAGAACAGGAAGACGGGCGGTCGAGGGATCGCTCTGTCTGTTATGTACTGTGCGGTCCTTCGACCGCCCGCTCGGCATGCTCACGACATCAGTCGTCCCGGCGCTTCCTCCCGGAAAATTCCTCGGGGAACTCGCCTGACCGGCAAAAGTACGCATCTGTTGCCCGCTTCCCTCAAGCGGATGCGCTCGATTCCGGTCACGCTCGGCTGCCGTTGCTGCTACTCCGCCGGGAACGGAGCACGGATCGCCACGCGCAGGACCGATATGCCTCCCTGGTTTCGGGACATTTGGGCGACATGCGTCCAGCCGGACCCTATCCGCGCCACCTCAGCGCGGACACCAGGCACCGTCCCTCTCCCCGCATACCGGTGCGCATCCGGGCTTCCGTGAGAGGACGGGGACAAGGATACGGGAGGCAGGAAGGCGGTGGATAAGTTTGTGTGCCGTTTTTCCGTCTCCCGCCCGGCATCGCCCCCATAAAAGCCGGAATCCGCGGCATTTGCGCCCAATCGAACTTGACCCGCCGAGATCCTCGCGTCAGTTTTCCCGGTGGGGCGCCAGAGGAATCGATCGGGAGCATTGCATGAGGAAATCCTTGATTTCGGCGCTGGCCGTCTTGGCGGTTGCCGCAATGGGCGTACCGAGCAGCGGTACGGCCGCGCGGGCGGAAATCCAGCTGCACGAACTGCTGTTCAAGCCAAAATCCGAGCGCGAACAGTATGTGCGCGAGAACCGCAAGACGTCCTACCGCATGTCGAACAAGTCGCCGATCCGGCGCAAGGTGATCAATTTCGACGGCTATTCCGTCGGCACGATCGTGATCGACACCTCCGATCGCCGCCTCTACCACGTCGTCAAGCCGGGCAAGGCAATGGCCTACGGCGTGGGCGTCGGCCGGGAGGGATTCACCTGGACGGGCAAGCACCGCGTCACCCGCAAGGCGGAATGGCCGGGCTGGACGCCACCGGCGCAGATGCGCGCCCGCGAACGCGCCAAGGGGCGTATCCTGCCGGCCTACATGGAAGGCGGCCCGAACAACCCGCTCGGCGCCCGCGCCATGTATATCGGCTCGACCCTCTACCGCATCCACGGCACCAACCAGCCCTGGACCATCGGCCAGGCGATGTCGTCAGGCTGCATTCGCATGGCCAATGACGACGTGACCCACCTCTACAACCAGGTGAAGATCGGAACGCCCGTGGTGGTGCGCCGCTAGGCGCTCACCACATCGTCTTGGCGGCGCGGCCGGCCCATTCCTCGTCATAGGTACGGGAATCGAACGTGCCGTTCGACTGTTCGTCGAGGATGTCGCCCGCCGTCGGCACTGAGGCCGGATCGACATGGTGCGCCGGGTCCCACAATTTCGCGCGCAGCACCGCACGCCCGCACTGGGTGTAAATCTCGTCGACGGTCACGACCACGGCCGAGCGCGGCACCTTGCCGTCTTTTTCGAAGCTCGCCAGCAAATCCGGGTCGGCGGAAATGATGGCCGTGCCGTTCAGGCGGATCGTCGTTACCGAACCGGGGATCATGAACAGCAGGCCCACGCGCGGATCGCGCACGATGTTGCGCAGGCTGTCGATGCGGTTGTTGCCGCGCCTGTCGGGGATCGCCAGGGTTTTCTCGTCGAGGATGCGGAACAGCCCGCCCAGTTCGCCGCGCGGCGAGCAGTCGAGCCCTTCCGGTCCTGCCGTTGCCAGCGTGAAAAAGGGCGAAGCCTCCAGGAAGCGGCGATATTGCGGCGTGATCCGGTCGGCGACCTTGAGAAGCGAGGCCTCGCCGGGCACTCCGTAAAGCGCCTCCAGTTCCTCGACCGTGTTCACGGGTGCATAAGTCGTCATCGGCTCAGCCCCTTTTCCTTCAACTCGTCCAGATAGGCGTCCCACAAGGCATCCTTGTCGCGACCGAGCCGCGCCAGGTAGTTCCAGGTGAAGATGCCGGTATCGTGCCGGTCGTCGAAGACGATGCGCACCGCGTAATTGCCGACCGGCACCATTTCCGCGATGGCCACGTCTTGTTTTCCGCCGACGGTAACGCGCTGCTCGGGCGAATGGCCCTGCACTTCCGCCGAAGGCGACATGACCCGCAGCATTTCCGCCGAAAGGTCGTAGGTATCCCCGGAATTGAAGGTGACTGTCAGGTTTTTGCGGTCCTTGGACACCCGCAATTCCGTCGGCCAGAGCGTTGTGTCGGTCATGTCGGCTTGCCCGTTTGATCGTATGATGACTTGACGCGACCGGCTATGGCATCAACATACGCCCCAGACAATAACAAGCGTGCGATTACATGTCCGACGATATCACCCTGCCGGCAGGGCAGACCATGACCGATCCCTTCGGGAGGGACATCACCTATCTGCGCGTGTCGGTGACCGACCGCTGCGATTTCCGCTGCACCTACTGCATGTCGGAACACATGACGTTCCTGCCGAAAAAGGACCTCCTGACGCTGGAGGAACTGGACCGGCTGTGCACCGTGTTCGTCGAGAAGGGCGTGAAAAAGCTGCGTCTGACCGGCGGCGAACCGCTGGTGCGCAAGAATATCATGCACCTCGTCGAGCAGCTCGGCCGCCATCTGGAGACGGGCGCGCTGGAGGAACTGACGCTGACCACCAACGGATCGCAGCTCGCAAAGTACGCCAACGACCTGTTCAGGCATGGCGTGCGCCGCATCAACGTCTCGATGGATACGCTCGATCCCGGCAAGTTCCGTGAAATCACCCGCTGGGGCGATCTCGCCCGCGTTCTCGACGGCATCAAGGCGGCGCAGGACGCCGGCCTGAAGATCAAGATCAACGCCGTCGCGCTGAAGGATTTCAACGACGCGGAAATCCCGGAAATGATCCGCTGGGCGCATGGCCAGGGCATGGACATGACCGTCATCGAGACCATGCCGATGGGAGAGATCGAGGAAGACCGCACCGACCGGTACCTGCCGCTGTCGATGCTGCGCGCGGACCTCGCCAGGCAGTTCACGCTGGAGGACATCCCCTTCAAGACCGGCGGCCCGGCCCGCTATGTCGAGGTCAGGGAAACCGGCGGCCGTCTCGGCTTCATCACGCCGATGACGCACAATTTCTGCGAAAGCTGCAACCGCGTGCGCCTCACCTGCACCGGCACGCTCTACATGTGCCTCGGCCAGGACGACGCGGCAGACCTGCGTACGCCGCTGCGCGCCTCGGAAGGCAACGAGCTGGTCGCAGAAGCCATCGACGAGGCCATCGGCCGCAAGCCGAAGGGGCACGATTTCGTCATCGACCGGCGCACAAACCGCCCATCGGTGTCGCGGCACATGAGTGTCACGGGCGGCTGATCGTGTATCGCGCGTGGCTTGCTCTCGCGGTTCTTGCAGCGCTTTGCGCGGTTTCCACTGCTGACAGCCTGACCTATGAAAACAGCCGGTTCGGCACGCGCATCTCGTTCCCGTCCGATGTTTTCGACGTAATCGATCCGCCGCCCGCGAATGGCGACGGCAGGCTTTTCAGATCCGCCGACGGTGCGGAACTCGCCGTTTACGGCCAGCACAATGCTCTCGACCGCACACCTGACGGGATGCTTGCCAGCGCAAGGAGCGAAGCCGCCGGTCGCGAACGCGAGGTCACTTACGGCGCGTCGGGCAAGGACTGGGTGGTGATTTCGGGCTACGAAGACGGGACGGTCTTCTACGAGCGGCACGAATTCGGCGCAAACGACACCATCCACTCGATGGTTCTGCGTTACCCGGAGGCGCGCAAAACGATCTATGACGGACTCGCCGGCGCGATCGCCGGCACCCTGGAGGGGCCATGAAAACCAGCTTGTCCGCAGCCGTGCTTCTTGTCGCGTTTTCCGCCTCGGCCGCGCATGCCGGCGACCTGACGACGGAAGAGCTTCTCTCCATCGCCAAGGCGGCATATCCGGGCGAACTCTGCTGGTGGGAACGCGCGGAGGAAAACCTCCACCAGGCCGCGTCCTGGTCGCTCACCTATCGCGCGCCCTACGAGGATGAAGCGGACCCGAAGCGTCTGGTGATCCTGCACAAGCTGCCCTGCTTCTACGGCGCCTACAATTTCGGCGAAGTATGGTTCGTCGAAACGGAATACGAGGGCCTGATGCCCCTGCATTTCGCCGAGCCGCAGCTCGACATCGAGTACGCCGACGACGAGGAAACCGCCGTCTCTGCAATGACGATCACCGGCTTCACGACCCAGCCCGCGCTCATCAACGCGGAATTCGACGAGGAAACCCGGACGATCACCAGCTATTCGAAGTGGCGCGGCCTGGGCGACGCCTTTTCCAGCGGCACGTGGACCTTCCGCGAAGGCAAATTCGTGCTGACACATTACGAGGTCGACGCCACATTCAACGACGAGATCGATCCGGTGACCGTTTTCGGCGGCGAAAACTGACCGCCGGACGGTCTTATTTCTTCTTTCCGCGAGGCTTCCCCTACGGGAAACGCATGGCTGCCAAGCGCAATTAACATGCCTGAGAGCATGAAAATGGCGCATACAGCCACCACTTGATGTTGCAACGCAGCAAACAAATTTCGCTGCGCACAATAACGAAACGGGAAGAAGCCAATGTCCGCCAAAAAGCGTAACGAACAGATGTTCCAGCCGCGTGAACTCGAAACGATCATCGCCCGCGCGCGCCGCGAGCGCGACGCCACCCTGCGCAACATGATCGGCTCGCTGTTCGGCCGCTAATCTCTCCGGTCATACCGGACGAATCCACAGGCAGTTGCGGCGCGCTCGTTCGCGCCGTATGCGTTACGGGTATACACCCAACGCATTGCCTGCTTCATCCGGCGGACCGGTTTCATGACATCGCAAAACACCAGCGGCGGCGAAACGCCTCATTCCGGCCTGCTGCCCGGTGTCGCCGATACGGCCAATCTGAAGGCCATCGCGTTCCTGTCGGTCTCCATGGCCGCCTTTGCGTTCGATGACATGTTCATCAAGCTGGCGTCCGCCGAGATCGGCGTCGGCCAGATCCTCGCCATTCAAAGCACCTTCGCGCTTTTGTATTTTGCCTGGCTGGCACGGGCCAAGGGCCAGCGCATCACCCGCCAGGCCCTCCTTTCGCGCCCGCTCCTGATACGCCACTTCGGCGAGGCGACGGGCGCCGTCTGTTTCGTCGTCGCCTTGTCGCTGATGCCGATCAGCAATGCCTCCGCCATTCTGCAGGCGGCGCCGCTGGCCGTCACGCTCGGCGCGGCGCTGATCTTGCGCGAAACGGTCGGCTGGCGGCGCTGGATCGCGGTTCTCGCCGGGTTCGCCGGCGTCCTGTTCGTCATCCGGCCCGGCCTTGACGGCTTCACCGCCGCCTCCCTTTTCGCCGTCGCCGCCGCGTTCGGGCTGGCCCTGCGCGATCTTTTCACGCGCGCGGTGCCGCGGACGATCCCGACGGAGATCATCGCGCTTGTCTCCAATGCCGTGGTGCTCGCCGCGTCGGTCATCCTGCAGTCGGCGACATCGCATTGGAGCTGGATGTCGCCTTACACCACCGCGATGGTTCTCTGCGCCTCCTTCTTCGCGATCATCGCCATCCACCTCGTCACGATCGCGCTGCGCATCGGCGAGGTCTCCGTTATCGCGCCCTTCCGCTATGTTCGAATCGTCATGGCCATCGGCTTCGGCGTGGTTGTTTTTGGCGAGCGTCCGGATATGTACACATGGGCCGGCATCTGCCTCATCGTGGCGAGCGGGCTCTACACAATCTACCGCGAGCAGATCGGCAAGCCCCGGAAGCGCAGGAATCCATGAGCAGCGACATCGCGCAGACGCCCGTGTCCGGCGAGCACCACTGGACGGGCCCGCCTCCGTCCCTGCTCACGCTCGTGCTGCTGGCGGCGGTCAGCCCGCTTGCGATCAATCTCTTCGTGCCGTCCATGCCGAGCATCGCCGCCGATCTCGGCGCGCCCTACGCGACGGTGCAGCTCGGCCTGTCGCTCTACCTGATCATGACCGCGGTCCTGCAGCTCATCATCGGCCCGCTGTCGGATATTTTCGGCCGCAAGCCCGTCGTCCTGGTCGGCATGGCGCTGTTCATGGCCGGAACGGCGATGTGCGTTTTCGCCCAGTCGGTGGAAATGTTCCTCGGTGGCCGCATCGTCCAGGCGGCCAGCGCGAGCGGCATGGTGCTGTCGCGCGCCATCGTGCGCGATGTCTATCCGCGCGAAAAGGCGGCCAGCGCCATGGGCTACATGGTCATGGGCATGGCGATCGCGCCGATGATCGGCCCGGCGATCGGCGGCCTGATCGAGGAACTGGCCGGCTGGCGGATGACCTTCGTGGCGCTCGGCATGTTCGGCGCCGCCGCAATCGGCGCCGCCGTGGTCACGCTGCCGGAGACCAACCGTTTTCGCGGCGCGCCGCTGCGCGACCAGATGGCCAGCTACGGCGTCCTCGCCCGCATGCCGCTGTTCTGGATCTACGCCTGTTCCGCGGGCTTCACCTCGGCGGGGTTCTTCGCCTTTCTCGGCGGCGGCCCGGCCGTCTCGAACGTCTATCTGGGCCTGTCGTCCTTCCAGTACGGCCTCTATTTCGCCGCGACCGCTCTGGGCTATTCCATGGGCAATTTCCTGACCGGCCGGTTTTCCGAACGGCGCGGGCTGGACCGCATGATGGTGGAAGGCGTCTTCATCTCGCTGTGCGGACCGCTGATCACCATCGCGCTGTTCGCTTCCGGCATCGAGCATCCGGCGGCCTTCTTCCTGCCGCTGATCCTGGTCGGGTTCGGCAACGGTCTTGTGCTGCCCAATGCCAGCGCGGCCGGGATCGGCCTCAAGCCCGACGCCGCGGGCGCGGCATCCGGCCTGCTCGGCGCGACGCAGATCGGCATCGGCGCGGTCGCGTCGATCGCCGCCGGTTTCATCGTCGGCAAGGAGGGCCTGCCGATCCCGCTGTGCCTGTTCCTGGTGGCGTGCAACCTGCTCGCGATCGGCTTCACGCTTGTCGCCGTGCGCATGGGCAGGCCGGCTTGAGGCGACGCCCGTTGCAGCCGGCCGGCCGAGCAAGCATAGTCCGCCGATGAGCAAGCCCGATCCAAACACGATAGCCGGGATCGTTCTGGCCGGCGGCCGGTCACGGCGCATGGGCGGGCGCGACAAGGCGCTCATGCCGCTCGCCGGCAAGCCGATGATCGCCCGCGCGATCGACCGCCTTGCACCGCAGGTCGCTGCGGTCGCGGTCAGCGCCAATGGCGATCCCGCCGGATTCGAGCCCTTCGGCAAGCCGGTCTTTGCCGATGTCGTCGACGGATATCTCGGCCCCCTCGCCGGCATTCTTTCGGCCATGCGCTGGGCGGCAGGTCAGGACGCGGGCTACACCCACGCCGTCACCGTCGCCGCCGACACGCCTTTTTTCCCCGACGACCTGGTGTCCCGCCTCGCCGCGTGCGCGAGGCGCGACGACACCATCGTCATGGCGCGATCGGCGGGCAACCGCCATCCGGTTTTCGCGCTGTGGCCGCTCGCCCTCGCCGGCGATCTTGCCGGCTGGCTGGCGCGCGGCGAAACGCTGAAGGTGCGCGCCTGGGCCGAAAGCCACGATCTCGCCGATTGCGACTTTCCGCTGCGCGCCGACGGGAACGATCCGTTCTTCAACATCAACACGCCGGAAGACCTTGCCGCCGCCGAAGCGATTCTCCAGAAAGCGACCGCATGACCGGGCCCCGCGTGATCGGTATCGCCGGCTGGAAAAATTCCGGCAAGACGCGAATGACGGCCGCACTCGTCACGGAGCTCGCCAGGCGCGGCCGGGCCGTATCCACCGTCAAGCACGCCCACCACGCCTTTGACATCGACCACGAAGGCACCGACAGCTGGAAACACCGCCAGGCCGGGGCGCGGGAGGTGGCAATCGTTTCGCAGAAACGCTGGGCCCTGATGCACGAGCTGGGCGCGGACGAGGACGAGCCGCCGCTTGGCGACGTTCTCGGCAAACTCGAACCCTGCGACATCGTCATCATCGAGGGCTACAAGCGCGAACCGCACCCCAAGATCGAAATCCGCCGTCGCGAGGCGCAGGGCCGGGAGCGTCTGGGCGGCGGCGAGGCGAATGTCGTCGCCGTCGTCTCCGACGACCCGGCGGAAGAAACGAACGGCCTGCCGCTGTTCGGTCACGACGACATCGCGGCCATCGCCGATTTCGTGGAACAGTTCACCGGATTGACCTGATTGACCTTGCGACCGGATCGTTACGCCGGTTACATCGCGCCCACGCCGAATCCGGAACAGACAGCCATGGCGCGCATGCCGCTCAACACACGCGATCCCTTTGCCGGCTATGGCCCGGTCTCGGTCATGCTGCACTGGCTGACGGCGATCGCCGTGGTGACGCTGTATCTCACCCATGAACGCGACTGGTCCGCGATCCATCTCGGGATCGGCCTGGCCGTGACGCCGTTGTTCCTCCTGCGGGTCTACTGGCGGGTCCGGCGCGGTTATCCGCGGGTATCCGACCAGCCCGCAATCTTCAATCTCGCCGCAAGACTGGTAACGCTCGCGTTCCTCGTCTGCATCCTGACCGTAATGGTCACCGGCCTGCTGATCCCTCCGCTGGAAGGAAAGCCGCTCGCCTTCTTCGACCTGGTTTCCATAGCCGTTCCCCTGCCGGCAGACAGGGGCTGGGCGAGCCTCCTGGAAGAACTCCACGATTTCGCCGGTCATGCCTTCATTCCGGTCATCGCACTGCACGTTTTCGGCGCGCTTGCCCATCATTTCATCAAGCGGGACGCTGTCCTCGTGCGCATGCTCCGACCGGTTCGCCGCGGCAGGTAAAACCTGACCAAACGGTCGATTTGCAGTTGCAATCCGCGCAAAAACAGTGGGAGTATCTTCCCTTACGGCCGCCGCACACGGCGGACTATCCATCAGGCATCCCAATGCCTTGCACTACAAGCATGATGTAAGAAGGAAACAGATATGCGTTTCACAAAAGGTTTGATGGCCGCCGCAGCGTCGCTGGCGCTGACGTTCGGCGCCGCGCAGGCCCAGGACATGATGAAGCTGAAGATCGGCACAGAAGGCGCCTACCCGCCCTTCAACAATCTCGAGTCTGACGGCTCCCTGGTCGGCTTCGACATCGACATCGCCAAGGCGCTCTGCGACGAGATGAAGGCCGACTGCGAATTCGTGACCCAGGACTGGGACGGTATCATTCCGGCGCTTCTTGCCGGCAAGTTCGACGCGATCATCGCCTCCATGTCGATCACCGAAGAGCGCAAGGAAAAGGTCGACTTCACCAACAAGTACTACAACACGCCGCCGGCCATCGCCGTGCCTAAGGACAGCGACATCACCGAAGCTTCCGACGCGGGCCTTTCCGGCAGGACCATCGGCGCGCAGTCCTCGACGACTCACTCCAACTACGCCGAGGAAAAGCTGTCCTCCGCCGAGCTGAAACTCTACCCGACCCCGGACGAGTACAAACTCGACATCGCCAGCGGCCGTATCGACGCTGTGATCGACGACGTGATCGTGCTGTCGGAATGGCTGAAGTCGGACGATGGCGCTTGCTGCAAACTGCTGGCCACGCTGCCGATCGATCCGGTGATCAACGGCGAAGGCGCCGGCATCGCGCTCCGCAAGGGCGAGGACGAACTGCGCGAGAAGTTCAACGCTGCGATCGAGGCAATCCGCGCCAACGGCACATACAAGGAAATCAACGACAAGTATTTCGACGTCGACGTTTACGGCGACTGATTTCCCTTCAACAAGGCCGGGCGGCGTTCGCGCCCGTCCGGCAGAAGTGCCGGTGCCCCTGCGCCGGCCCAGACAGGTAAGCGGGGCATATGGACAGCTATCTGACGCTGCTCAGTTTTGGCGACCAGGGCTGGAGTGATGAGATCGCCTGGGGCGTACTGGTGACGGTTACGCTCGCGCTTGCGACCCTCCCTGTCGGCCTGTTCATCGGTTTCATGATCGCGCTCGGCAAGCAGAGCGAGGAACGATCGCTGCGCACCGCCGCCGACATCTACACGACGATCTTCCGCGGCCTGCCGGAATTGCTCACCCTGTTTATCGTCTATTACGGCCTGCAAATTGGCATCCAGCTGATCCTGAAGTTGGTGGGCTTACAGGGCGCCATCGAAATCAATTCGTTCATCGCTGGCGTCATCTCGCTCGCACTGGTCTTTTCGTCCTATGCCAGCGAAGTCTTCCTGTCTGCATTCAGGGCCATACCGAAGGGGCAGTATGAAGGCGGCTACGCGCTTGGGTTGCGCCACGGAACGGTGATGAAGAAAATCGTCCTGCCGCAGCTGATCCGCATCGCGCTGCCTGGACTCGGCAATCTCTGGATGATTCTGCTCAAGGATACAGCGCTCGTCTCCGCCATCGGCCTCACCGACATTTTGCGCCAGACCGGCATTGCCGCGCGTGTCACCAAGGAAGCGTTCCTGTTCTTCGGCATCGCTTTCATTCTCTACCTGGTGCTCGCGCTGATATCCTCAATCGCGCTCAACCGCCTGGAAGCGCAGGGCAAGCGCGGAGAGCAGAGACAATGAGCTACGTCACCGAGACGCTTGTTGCCGCCCAGCCGGCACCCCCTCCGCCGCCGAAGGCGTGGGCGGCCGCCCGCATCTCCGGAACGCTTCTGATGCTGTTCTGGATTGCTGCGCTGGCCGGTCTTGTCTTCTATCTTTACACAGCCTGGGACATCGACAAGATCGAGCGTTACGGTCCGAAATTCCTCTCCGGCCTGCAGACAACGCTGACCCTGGTCGGTATTTCCATCGCGCTTGGAGCCGTCCTGTCCCTGCCGGTTACGCTCGGTCGCATGTCGAAGAATCCGGTGATCGGCGGACTCGCCTTCGCCTATGTCTACATCTTCCGCGGTACACCGCTGATCGCACAACTGTTCCTGATCTATTACGGCCTCGGCTCGTTCCGGGAGCAACTGCAGGCTGTCGGCCTGTGGGTATTTTTCCGCGACGCCTGGAACTGCGCGCTGTTCGCCTTCACGCTCAACACGGCAGCCTACCAGGCAGAGATTCTGCGCGGTGCAATCGACAGTGTACCGCGCGGTCAGTGGGAAGGCGCCGAGGCGCTGGGCCTCAACCGCATCCAGACCTTCTGGAAAATCATTCTGCCGCAGGCGCTGATCGTGGCGCTCCGCCCCTACGGCAACGAGATCATCCTGATGATCAAGGGATCCGCCATTGTCGCCCTTGTCACCGTCTTCGACCTGATGGGCGAGACCCGGCGCGCCTTTTCGCGCACCTATGATTTCCAGGCCTATATCTGGGCCGCCGTCTTCTACTTCGTCATGGTCGAGGCGCTGCGCATTGTCTGGGAGCGTCTGGAAGCCCGCCTGACGCGCCATCTCAAGCGCTAGCGGCCTGCGCCTGGGCGTGGCGGCGCAGCCACGCCACGAACGCCTTCACCGGCGGTCGCATCACACCGGGGCGCGTCACGATGTAGTAACCCGATCCCGGCCGGGTATCCTCGAACAGGACACGCAGATTGCCAGCCGCGATGTCGGCCTCGAGAAAGGCGCGGGCGGATGCCGTGATGGCGTCGCCGCGCCTGAGGCCATCCAGCACCATGTATCCCGGCACATGGAGAATATCGAGCTTGCCCGGCGCGATCACCCCCTGCTTCTCGAGCCAGATCGACAACTCGTTCGTACCGAGCTCCTGTATCCACGGATATTCGACCAGTTGTTCGGGATCGGTGAAGTCCCGGTCGCCGACCAGGGAAGTGGCAGCCACGATGGAGAAGGTCGTCGGCAACAACAGTTCCGCCTCCAGGCCAGGCCAGTTGCCGTCGCCGAAGCGGATCGCGACATCCACCCCGCCCGGCGCCAGTTCGACAACCTCTGCGGTCGGGTTCAGCATCAACTCGATATCGGGATGTTCCAGGCGGAAATCGGAGATGCGCGGCATCAGCCAGGAGACCGCGAAGGCAGGCGTCATCGTGACCTGCAGCGGCCGGCTCGATCCGGCATTGGCCAGCGCATCAACCGCGTTACGAATACCCTGGAAGGCGTCCTCGAGGCTTTTCGCCAGTTCCTGCCCCTCCGGCGTCAGCGTCACGCCGCGCCCGTGACGGACGACCAGAGAGGTTCCCAGATTGGCTTCCAGCGCCCTCACCTGCTGGCTGACCGCGGCATGCGACACGTTCAACTCGCGTCCGGCCTGCGAGAGGTTGAGCGTATCGGCCACCGCCGAAAACGCCCGCAAACTGTTCAGCGATGGAATGCCGCGCCAATCCATATGATAGTTTTCCTTACATATTGGTTTTATTCCTGACTGGCATTTTCAGATCGGTCAGTCAATCTACCTGACAGTGAAACTGACATATGGAGAGAGTCATGCTGAATGTCCTCGCGAACTCGTTCATGATCGCCTCGCGCACCGCCGATGCCGAGCGGCGCCCCGAAACCGGCCATCTCGCGGACCACGAGACGGCGCGAACCAGGCGTTCGCGCGAGATCGCCGCATTTCTCGCGGCGGCCCGCGATTCTAGCGACCGGCACTTGAATGCATGACGCCACCGGCGGACGCTGCCCGTCCGCCGGCATCCACAATGGGATTGACCGTTTGATTGCGCCGCCCGATAGGCTATGTCACGCGCAGACAAGCGGAGAGGATCTCACGGATGGCAAAAGCGGCATTCATCGGCCTTGGCGTCATGGGTTATCACATGGCCGGACACCTTGCGAAAAAGGGCGGCCACGACGTAACGGTCTACAACCGCACCCGCGCAAAGGCGGAAAAATGGGTCGGCGAGTTCGGCGGCGCGCTGGCCGAAACGCCGAAGCAGGCCGCATCCGGCGCCGATTACGTGTTCGCCTGCGTTGGCAATGACGACGACCTGCGCTCCGTGACGATCGGCGACGACGGCGCCTTTGCCGGCATGAAATCCGGCGCCATCTTCATCGACAACACCACCGCCTCCGCCGACGTGGCGCGCGAACTGCGCGCGGCCGCCGACAGGCAAGGCTTCGGCTTCATCGACGCGCCGGTGTCCGGCGGCGAGGCCGGTGCCGTGAACGGCGTTCTGACGGTGATGTGCGGCGGCGACCAGGACGTTTTCGACCGGGCCAGGCCGGTGATCGAGTGTTTCGCCCGCATGGCCGGCCTGATGGGCCCGACCGGCGCCGGCCAGTTGACCAAGATGGTCAACCAGATCTGCATCGCAGGACTCGTCCAGGGCCTTGCCGAGGGCATCAATTTCGGCCTCAAGGCCGGTCTCGACATGGAAAAGGTCATCGACGTCATTTCCAAGGGCGCGGCAGGCTCCTGGCAGATGGAAAACCGCCACAAGACCATGATCGACGGCAAGTACGACCACGGCTTCGCGGTCGACTGGATGCGCAAGGACCTGGCCATCGTGCTGTCGGAAGCCAACAACAACGGCGCCTCTGTTCCGGTCACCGCGCTGATCGACCAGTTCTACAAGGAAGTCCAGGCGATGGGCGGCAAGCGCTGGGACACGTCGTCCCTGCTCGCCCGCCTGCAGAAGATCGATGCCGCCGGCTGAACCTTCGCCGGACTGGTCGGCGGCTGACGCCATCGCACATCTGAAATCGCTCGCCTCGCAGCGCAATGTCGAGGGCATGGCCCGTTACGGCATCGAGACGTCGAACGCGCTCGGCGTCTCCAACGCGATGGTGCGCCCGCTCGCCCGGAAACTGAAGCGCAACCACGAACGCGCGCTGGAACTGTGGAAATCCGGCATTCGCGAAGCGCGCGTGCTCGCACTGTTTTCCGACGAGCCGAAAAAGGTGACGGCGGATCAGGCGCGCGCGATGGCGAACGAGTTCAACTCCTGGGAGATCGTCGATCATTCCGCCGACCTGTTCTGCGAGGCCGGCCTCGCCGACGAGATGATCCCGGAATTTGCCGCCGACGAGCGCGAATTCGTCCGCCGCACGGCCTTCGCCATGATGGCCTGGGGCTCGGTTCACCTGAAGAAGCGGCCGGACGAAGAGATCGCCGCCTGGCTGCCGCTGATCGAGCAACACGCGACCGACAGCCGCAATTTCGTCAGGAAGGCCGTCAACTGGGCGCTGCGCCAGATCGGCAAGCGGTCGCTCGCCTGTCACGGCCCGGCGCTCGCGCTGGCGCGGAAACTGGCGGCGTCGGACGACAGGACGGCGCGCTGGATCGGCAAGGATGCGGTCAAGGAGCTGACGGCGGAAAAGACGCTCAAGCGGCTTGCCAGCAAGGAACGCAAGCGGCAGTCTTGATCCATCGGAACAAAGGACGTCGGTGATGGCGGCAAGACGATACCGCGGCCCCGCGACCGCCCTGGCCGCAGCGATGGCCGCCCTTTTCGCCACCGCGGCATCGGCGGCTCCCGTCTCTTGGGACGATCTGAAAGCGCCGGCGCTAGCCGCGGGCGGGGAAGTCGAGCTCACCGGCTTTCTGCTGCCGGTCGACTACGAGGGCGACGATGTCTACCAGTTCATGCTGCTGCCATGGGCCGGCGCCTGCAGCCACACGCCCCCGCCGCCGCCCGACCAGGTCGTCCTGGTGACGCCGGCAAAGCCGATCCGCATCGAGCGGACCTACGAGCCGGTGTCGGTCTCCGGCCATCTGAACAGGGACCGCGACATTTCGCAGCTCTTCATTCTCGACGGGGTAGCATGGGTGGAATCCGGCTACCGCATCAGGAGCGCCTCGGTGCAGCCGGCGGACATCCCCGCCGCGCCGCCGCCGGCGGGCAGCACGCCCTGGAAATTCCTCAACAAATGAAAACGCAGCCGCCCGTGGGCGGCTGCGCGGTTCCATCCGAGTTCGGGAGCGCGGTTACTCGGCCGCCTCTTCCATGATCTCGGTCAGCAGCGTGTTGACCTGATCACGCTCTCCGCCTTCCGGCAGCCGGCGGAAGCCGACGGTCACCTTGCCCGGCGTTTCGGCATTTTCGTAGACGAACACCACGTAGGGGCAGTAGGCGATGTCGCCGATGTCGCCTTCCATTACCTTGCGCGACACCACGGCCGAGCAGAAGGTGAAGAACTCGGCGTCGTTGTAGAGCTGCTTTTCCGCGCCGACATCGCCGGCCGTCCGCTTCAGCATGTCGCCGATGAAGCCGTGATAGTCGATCGTGTAGCCGCGATTGACGATGCCGTCGTTCACGGCCTGCGCCACATCTGCGAATGCAGCCTCGGTTTCGCGCGTCTCCACATCGTCGCCTGCGGCATGAGCCGCACCGCTTGCGAAAGTGGCGGCAGCCGAGAGCATCAATGCGGCGCCGATGGATGCAACTGATTTGAATGTCATATGCGCTTCCTCCTCTGGATACATCGTGATTGGCATATGTATCGGATGCCGCGCATTGACGGAAGTCAAATCACGGCTTGTCGAGCACCATATAATCGAGCGGCATTTCCGTGGTGTACTTGATCTGCTCCATCGCAAAGGCCGAGGACACGTCGCGGATCTCGATCTTCGATATCAGCCGCTGGTAGAATTCGTCATAGGCGGCGATGTCCGGCACCACGACGCGCAGCATGTAGTCGACGTCGCCGCTCATCCGGTAGAACTCGACGACTTCCGGAAAATCGCCGATCACCTCGGAAAACCGCTTCAGCCACTCGATCGAGTGGGAGTTGGTGCGGATCGACACGAAAACGGTGACCTTGGCGTTGATCTTCACCGGATCGAGCAGCGCCACGCGCTTGCGGATGACGCCTTCCTCCTCCAGCTTCTGGACGCGACGCCAGCAGGGAGTCGTCGAAAGCCCCACCTTCTTCGCCAGATCGGCGACTGCGATGGTCGCGTCTTCCTGCAGGATGCGCAGAATGCGCCTGTCGAGCTTGTCCATATATGCACTCTTTAGAATATTTTTGCGTAAATAGGCTGAAATCTCCCTACACGTAAAAATATTTTTCGCCAAGAGCGATAATCTCACGTTTTTGCGACCAGCCGCGCCACCTCGCGCCGCAGGACCGGCAGCAGTTCGACCTCGAACCACGGATTCTTCTTCAGCCATGCATTGTTGCGCCAGGAAGGATGCGGCAGCGGCAGGATGCGCGGCGCCCCTGTATCGAATACCGCATGCCAGTTGCGCACCGTTTCCGTCAGCGTCGGCCGCATGTTCGCGCCCATGTGGTAGTCCTGCGCATAGCGACCGACGGCGACGATCAGTTCCAGCTGTGGCATCGCCTCGAACAGGCGGTCATGCCAGGTGGCGCGGCATTCGCGGCGTGGCGGCAGGTCGCCGCCGTTCCTGTCATGCCCCGGAAAGCAGAATCCCATCGGGATGACGGACACGAGGCTTGCATCGTAGAACACGTCCTCGCCGATCCCCATCCATTCGCGCAGCCGCACGCCGGACGGATCGGTGAACGGGCGGCCCGACTTGTGCACGCGCGTTCCCGGCGCCTGCCCGCAGACGCAGATCCGCGCCGTCGCCGACGGGACGCAAACCGGGTTGGGCTCATGCGGCAGCGGCCCGCCGAAACGCGGCAGGTCGCGGCAGATGCGGCACGCCCGGATTGCGGCGTGCAGTTCGGCAACCGTCTCTTTCACGCGGAGTAGCTGGGCCGTTCGCGCATCGCCCGATACCAGCGATGAAAGTGCGTCAGTTCGTCGGGGATGCGGATGCGCGCCGGCTTGCAGAAATCGGCCGCGATCGTCGCCGTGATGTCGGCGACCGAGTAACGGCCGCCGGCGATGAACTCGCGGCGCGCCAGTTCACCGTCGAGGAACCGCATGAACTCCTCCGCCTTCGGCTTGTTGGCCTCGCCCCACTCGGCGATCTGCGGCTCTTCCCACCCCTTCATTGCCGGATGGATATGCCGGAAGGCCTGCGCAACGACATAGAGGAAGTGAAACTCGATGCGCCGCTGCCACATCTCGATTTCCGCCTGTTCGAAGGCGCCCGCGCCGAACAGCGGCGGTTCGGGACACAACGCCTCGAAATAGCGGCAGATCGCGATCGTTTCGGACAGGACCCGTCCGTCGTCGAGCTCAAGAACCGGCAGCCGCTTCATCGGATTGCGCGCGCCGATCTCCTCCGACCTGTGGCCGAGTTTTTCCATGTCCACGGGCACGAGCGGCACCGAGATGCCTTTCTCGGCGAGGAAAATCCGCACCCGGCGCGGATTGGGAGCCCGGCCGCCATCGTAGAGCTTGTAGTCGGGAAAATCGTGCTGCGTCATTCCTCCACCTTTCCGCTTTGCATTCCGAACATCCGCGCGATGCGCCCGACGAGCCGGCGCGTCACTGTCGCCGGGCCGAGATCCGCGACAGCGCCATGCCGGGCGCGCCAGTCAGCCGGTCGCTCGAAACTCCCGGCCCAAAGCCCCGCATTGTCGTCGCGGGCGGCGCGTTCCTCGAACCCGTAGCCGCCATAGGACACCGCCCAGCCGGCGCGCACCATCGCCGAATTGATATCGGTTGTGGCGGAAACGCAGTGGACGAGCAAGCGCCCGTAACGGTCTTCCTCGTTGCCGCTGCACTCCGTCTGCCCTTTTCCCGTCAGAACGGCGAGAAAGCGGCGGGCCTCCTGCCCGCAGGCGTAGTCCGCGTCCCCGCGCCGGCAGGTCTGGCCGATCTCCGGCGCGTCTATGCCCGCAAGGCGCACACGCCGGCCCGTAAAAACAAGCGTGTCGCCATCGACCGCGCGCGGCACGCCCGCGAGCGTTTGCATCGCCGTTTCGTCAAGTATCGCCGCGGCGAGCGCCACGCCGGCCAGCAGCGCGAACGCCCCCAGGAATTCGCCGACACGCCGCGAAAACGAACGGCCGCGTCGCCGGTATCTAGCCCATCTGCCCATCGTTCGACGGCCATTCGAAGGAAGTTTTTAAGGAATTGGCAATAATGTTCATTCACCAACCGGAGCGCCCAGTCCGGACGTGTATGTGTAAGTTGTTGATACTATGAGTCAATCACCGTCGGGCTTTGCCGACAAGACCATTGTTGACCGGCGAAAGTCGTATCGCAACAGCGATGTGCGCATGGCTGTGCGCAAAACCCGCGACCGTTTGGCCGAACAGGGCATTTCCGATCCCGGATTCGATCGCAAATTGCTGGCGATCAACGCGCGCACCGTCCTGTCGGGGACACCGGCGCTCGTTCTGCTGATCGCCATGATTGCCCTCGTTTCCGCGTTCTCCGGCATGGGCGCCAACATGCTGATCTGGGCGATTGCGGCCACCGCCGTCATCATCGCCCGCGGCTTCATCGCCCGCCGCTACCTCGCGACACCCACAGAAGACGGCAGCCTGCGCCGCTGGACGGCGATCTTCCTCGCATCGCATGTCGTGCTTGGCCTGTGCTGGGCCTGGTTCGCCTTGACGCCCTGCGCGGCGTGCAGCGGCGTCGACATGCTGTTCTTCAAGTCCCTGGCGTTGCTCGTCGCGATGGCAGCCAGCGTGACGATCAATCACAATCTGCGCTGGTCGTTGATGGCCGAATTCGGACTTCCCGTCGCCGTTTTCGCGGCCGCCTATGACGGCATTTTCGATCCGCGCGGCATCATCGCTTCGGCCGGACTGCTCGTCGCCCTGCTCTTCTTCTCCTACATCGCCATCCGCCTGAGCAAGGCGACACTCGCATCGCTGAGCTATCGCAGCGAGAACGATGCCCTGATCGCGGAACTGGAAATGGCGCGCTCCATTTCGGAAGAGGCGCGCCGCCGCGCCGAGGAGGCCAATCTGGCCAAGTCACGCTTCCTCGCGTCGATGAGCCATGAACTGCGTACGCCGCTCAATGCCATTCTGGGTTTCTCGGAGGTGATGGCCAACGAGGTTCTCGGCCCGATGGAAAACGAGAACTACAAGTCCTACGCCAACGACATCAACCAGTCCGGCCAGCACCTTCTCAAGCTGATCAACGAGATCCTCGACCTCAGCCGCATCGAGGCGGGCAAGCAGGAACTGAACGAGGAACCCCTCGATCTCGTCTCCATCATCGACGACTGCATCGGCCTGGTGAGCCTGAAGGCCAGCCAGAAGAAAATCCGCATCGAGCATGCCTTCGAAGGGAACATGCCGCGCCTGCTGGCCGATGAGCGCTCGGTGCGCCAAGTCGCGCTAAACCTGCTTTCGAATGCCGTGAAGTTCACGCCGCAAGGCGGGACGATCAAGGTGAAGACCGGCTGGACCGCGTCGGGAGGCCAGTACCTTTCGGTCAGGGACAACGGACCGGGCATCCCCGAAGACGAAATCCCCATCGTTCTTTCGGCCTTCGGCCAGGGATCGATCGCCATCAAGAGCGCCGAACAGGGAACGGGTCTCGGCCTGCCCATCGTGCAGGCGCTGATGGCGATGCATGACGGTGTCTTCAAGCTGAAGTCGAAACTGCGTGAAGGCACCGAAGGCCTGGCGATCTTCCCGCCGGCGCGCGTGATGGACGTCCTTCCGGCAGCGCCGGTCGCCGCAAAGGATCACAGGCCGCATAAAGAACCGGAAAACCGGCGTGCGGAACGCCGCCCGGTCGCCGTCGGCGAGGACTGAGCTAGGCCTCTTCCGCGCCGCTGACGCCCGCTTCCGCGAAGGTCGCCATGCCTGAATGGCAAAGCGCCGCCGACTTGACGATGCCGGCCGCCAACGCTGCCCCGGTTCCTTCCCCAAGCCGCATGCCGAGCGACAGGAGTGGCTCCTTGCCGATCTTTTCCAGCGCCCGGGCATGCGCCGGTTCCGCCGAAACATGGCCCGCAAGGCAATGATCCAGCGCGGAGGAATCGGCGGCGTGCAGCACGGCCGCCGCGGCGGTGGCGACGAAACCGTCGATGATGACCGGAATACGTTCCATGCGCGCCGCCAGAATCGCGCCCGCCATCGCCGCGACTTCGCGTCCGCCAAGCCGGCGCAGCACTTCCAGCGGGTCGCCCAGATGCGCCTTGTGCAGTTCCACCGCGCGCGAGACCGCAGCGACCTTGCGTGTCAGCACATCGCCGGCCGAGCCGGTTCCGGGTCCGACCCAGTCTTTCGCCGTGCCGCCATAGAGGGCGTGGAAGATCGCCGCGGCAATAGTCGTATTGCCGATGCCCATTTCGCCGATGCACAGAAGGTCGGTGCCGCCGGCGATCGCCTCCATGCCGAAAGCCATCGTCGCCGCGCAGGTCTTCTCGTCCATCGCGGCTTCCTGCGTGATGTCGGCGGTTGGATAGTCCAGCGCGAGATCGAAGACCTTGAGACCGAGATCATGCGCGATGCATATCTGGTTGATCGCCGCGCCGCCGGCGGCGAAATTTTCCACCATCTGCGCCGTCACGCTGGGCGGAAACGGCGCAACACCCTGTTCGACGACGCCGTGATTGCCCGCGAACACCGCCACCAGAGGCCGCGTCACCGCCGGCGCGCGGCCGGTCCAAGCGGCAAGCCACTCGGCGATTTCCTCGAGCCGCCCAAGCGCGCCGGCCGGCTTCGTCAGTTGCGAGTCGCGCGCGCGCACCGCTGCGATGGCGGCCTCGTCGGGGCCGGGTAAATTCTTGAAGAGATTGCGGAAATCGTCGAAAGGCAGGCCGCTGGTCACATCTGGCTCCGTGCTTCTTTGCTGTGGCGCGTTTATCGCCCCTGCCCTATACACGATGGCGCATTCGAAGCGACACCAAGTCGCGTGTTCGCGAACAAAAAGCTGGGGCCATGACCGATCGATCGAAGAATCTCTCGACGCTGCTCGGACAGACAATGCGGGCGACCGCCTTTCTTGGCCGCCTGCCAGTCCCGCAGCGCTATTTCGGCGATGAAGCGCCGTCGATGCGCGACGACGCCGCGGCCTTCGCCTTTTCCGGCGCGCTGATCGCAGTCGGCCCGGCGCTCATTCTGCTCGTACTGGCCCTGATCGGCGTTCCGCCGCTTCTCGCGGCCGCCTTTTGCGTCCTTTCGCTCGCCGCCGTCACCGGCGGGCTTCACGAAGACGGCCTCGGCGATGTCGCCGACGGTTTCGGCGGCGGCAACGACAAGCAGGCCCGCCTCGACATCATGAAGGATTCGCGTATCGGCACATACGGCGCGATCGCCGTCGCCGGCAGCCTGTTGCTGCGCACCGCCGCGCTCGGCGCCATCGTCTCGGCGCATGGCGGTTTTGCAGCGGCGCTCGCGCTCATCGCCGTTGCCGCCTGCTCGCGCGCCGCCATTGTTTGGTTCTGGGCGAGCCTGCCGAGCGCCCGGCCGGGCGGCGTCGCCGACAGCGCCGGGACGCCGCGCGAAAGCGCCGTCAGCTGGGCAGCGATCTCGGGCCTCGCGATATTCGCGGTGCTGGCGACGGTATCGATCGGTTTCGTCAACGCGGCCATCGCGCTGCTGCTCGCGCTTGCCGCCCTGCAGGGATTTTCGCGCCTGTGCACCCGCATGATCGGCGGTCAGACCGGCGATACGCTCGGTGCTTGCCAGCAGATCGTCGAGGTCATGCTGCTGACAGGCCTTGCGCTCGGGATTTCGATCCCCACCTGACTCCCCCAAGGAGGGCTGCATGAGCGCCATCGAATCGCCCTGTATTCTCGTCTGCTCGATCGATCTGAAGACGGGCTACTGCTACGGTTGCGGCCGCACCAGCGACGAGATCGGCGCCTGGATGGCCTACACGCCCGAAAAACGCCGCGAAGTCATGGCGCGATTGCCGGAGCGGCTCGAAAGCGTGGAGCGCAAGCCGCGACGCGAAACCCGCCGCCGGCGCATCGCCCGCGAGCGCACCGAAGGACCGTCCGAACAAGGCTGAGCCGCCATGAACCCGTTCGCATTCATCATTTTCGGCATTCTCGGCGCAGCGCTGCTCATTCTCGTGTTCAACGGCAATGACGGCACGATCGGCCCGATGACCGACGACCAGTTTGCGCGCACCGTCTATCTCGGCCTGTTCGGCGCGGTTCTGGCCGCCGGCCTGTTCGCCTCCGGCCAGCGTTTCGGCCAGATGGCGCGTCAGGCGGGTATCTGGCTCGCCCTGCTGATCATGCTGGTGATCGGCTACGAATACCGGTTCGAACTGCAGGAGAGCGCGGCGCGCGTGACGTCCGGCCTGGTGCCCGGCACCGCGGTCACCCAGACCTCCGCCAACGGCGATCTCAGCGTGACGATCCAGCGCCACGGCCGCCATTTCGAGACGGCGGGTACCGTCAACGGATCGCGTCAGAATTTCCTTGTCGACACCGGCGCATCGACCATCGTGCTGACCGAGGCGAATGCGAGCAAGGCCGGCATCGACCCGGAAACGCTGAACTACCGCATACCGGTCGCCACCGCGAACGGCACGGCGATGGCGGCCCGCGTGTCCGGCCTCGAGATCGCCATCGGCGGCATCGTGCGCCCGAACATGATAGCCCTCGTCGCGAAGGACGGCCAGTTGTCGTCCAACCTGCTCGGCATGAACTTCCTCGACACGCTGCATTCCTTCGAGGTGCAGCGCGACCGCATGGTGCTCCGGAACTGAGACCCTAGCCCAGCACGCTGTAGAAGAAGCGGCCGGCGACGACGAACATGAAAATGCCGAAACCGACTTCCAGCTGACGCTTTTCCAGCCGGTGCGCCAGCTTCACGCCGAGCGGCGCCACCAGCAGCGTGATCGGGATGATCAGCGCCACGGCGAGCCAGTTGACATAGCCGGTCGACAGGAACGGCAGGCCCATCTCGCCCCAGCCGGCCCAGATCGAGCCGATGAAACCGGGAATGGAGATCAGCACGCCGACGCCCGCCGATGTCGCCACCGCCTGGTGGATCGGCCGGTTGAACAGCGTCATGAAGGTGTTGTTGAGCACGCCGCCGCCGATACCCATCAGCGTCGACAGGAAACCGATCAGCGCGCCGACACCGAACCGCCTGGCGCCCGTCGGCAGATCGTCGCCGAGGCGCCAGTTGGCCCGGTTGATGATCAGCCGGATGCCGACAACGATCGCGATCACCGCGAAAACGATGCGCAAACCTTCCGACGAGATGGACGCGAAGACGAGCGTCGCCAGCAGCACGCCGGTGGGCACCGCGAAGATGTAGTTTTTCAACAATTCCATGTCGACCGCGCCCTTGGCCTTGTGCGACAGGAACGAGCGGATCGAGGTTGGCACGATGATCGCCAGCGAGGTGCCGACGGACAGGTGCATGCGCAGCGCCTCGTCGACGCCGACAAGGCCGAACACCTGGTAGAACACGGGAACGAGAATCGCGCCGCCGCCGATTCCGAACAGGCCGGCGAGCACGCCCGCGACGAGTCCTGCCCCGGCCAGCGCTGCGACAAGCCACGCAACGTCGATAAACGCGATATCAGCCAATCAAGCCCCCGTCCCTTTGCAACAGGCCTGAGCACATGGCCGGTTTTGATCGTATTGGCAAGCAGGATACCGTCAGGCAGCAGCCTGGCACGCTTTCGTGACGGCGTGCAGCGCTTCGCGCAGCACATCGCCATTCGCGCCCGGCTGGACGGACTTGTTGGACAGGATCTGGCGCCAATGCCGCGCGCCTGCAACGCCGTGAAACAGTCCGACCATGTGTCGTGTCACATGGTTTGCCTTGCCGCCCGCCGCGACATGACGATCAACATAGGCCGCCATCGTCTCCACGACGTCCTCAAGGCGAGGTATTTCCGCCTTGTCGCCATAGATCAGCCGGTCGGTTTCGGCGAGCAGGCCGGGATTGTGATAGGCGGCGCGGCCGAGCATCGCCCCGTCGACATGATCGAGATGCGCCAGCACTTGATTCAAATCCTGAACCCCGCCGTTTATCCCGATGAAAAGTTTCTGGTTTTCCGCCTTCAGCCGATAGACGATCTCGTAGTCCAGCGGCGGGATGTCGCGGTTTTCCTTCGGGCTCAGCCCCTCCAGCCACGCCTTGCGGGCATGCACCCAGATCGCGTCCGTGCCGGCCTCGACGACCATGCGCGAAAGGTCGAACAGCGCGACCTCCGGGTCCTGCTCGTCGACGCCGATGCGGCATTTCACGGTCACCGGAACGTCGGCGGGCGCGGCCTCCTTCATCGCCTCGACGCATCGCGCCACCAGATCGGGCGTCTTCATCAGGCAGGCACCGAACGTGCCCGACTGGACGCGGTCCGAAGGACAACCGACATTGAGATTGATCTCGTCATAGCCGAAATCGGCGGCGATCCGCACCGCTTCGGCCAGCTTGGCCGGATCGCTGCCGCCAAGCTGCAGCGCAACCGGGTGCTCGATGGCGTCGTATCCCAGCAGGCGCTCGCGGTCGCCATGGATCACCGCATCCGCCACAACCATTTCGGTGTACAGCAACGCATGGCGCGTCAACTGGCGATGGAAGAACCGGCAATGCCGGTCCGTCCAGTCCATCATTGGCGCGACGGAGAGGATTTTCTCTTTTTTTTTCAATGCGTTGTCATACATGCAATTTAACAGTCAGCGGCTCTTGGTCATCTGGCGGTTCACGTGATCGGGGTTTCTAACCCAAACGCGGGCGAAGTGCACCCGCCCTAGAGCAGGCCCCCCACGACCTTGGCGCATTCGCGCAGCGTTTCGACGACGTGCTGGCGAAATTCCGGATCCTCGAAACGCGGGGCATCGCCGGAAACGCCGAGCGCGGACGGCTCCGCATCGCCGGCCATGACCGGTACCGCGATCGCCGCGACGCCGGCCTCGAATTCGCCGTCGACATATGCGTATCCGCGCTTTGCGCTGGCCGCGACATCGGCGGCGATCTCGTCGCGATCCATGCTCGTGACACCGGTGAACCGTTCCAGCGGAGCGGACCGGATCAGTTCGTCCGCCTCGTTGCCGGCACAGGCGGACACCAGCGCCCGGCCGATGGCTGTACTCAGTAACGGCACCCTGGAGCCGACCGTGAAGCCGATGCTGACGGTGTCCGCCTTTGCACCCGCATGCGCGACATAAACGGCCTGCTGGCCGTCGATCATTGCCATGGAGATCGCTTCCGAAATCTGGTTGGAAAACGTCCGGATGACGGGCTCGATCGTCTTTCCGAACTGGCGCGCTTGCAGAAAGCCGCCGGCAAGCACGAGCACACGCGGCGTCAGCGAAAACACCCGGTCCTGCTGCTTCACATAGCCGAGATGCACGAGCGTGAGCACAAGACGCCGAGCGACCGCGCGATCGAGTCCGGTAATCCGCGCGATTTGCGGCAGGGTCAAATGGCTGTTCCCGGTATCGAACGCCTTCAGGACACTCATTCCCTTGGCGAAGGTGAGCGAGATGTCCCGCTCGGTTATCTCGCGCGGCCCGGTCCCCGCCCTCTCTGTTTCCAACACAGCCATCCGAGCATTTCCTTCAATCGGCGCATGACGCGTCCCGCCGCTTGACAGGGCCGGCATGAGCGGATTTCATGTCTATTATTACACCATTTGTGCGATTATCGCACAAGCGACCGAAAAAGCAAATCTCTGCCGACAGGGCCGCGATCCGGGAGGAGGTACCCAGCCATGATGAGCCAGGAACAAAACGATCTGATCACCCGTATCGGCCCCGGGACCGGCGCGGGCAAGGTCCTGCGCCGCTATTGGCAGCCGGCTGCGCTCAGCGAGGAACTGGTCGGCGCGCGGCCCGTCGTTCCGGTACGGCTGCTGGGCGAGGACCTAGTGCTGTTTCGCGACAACAACGGCGAACTCGGCCTGATCCAGCGCAACTGCCCGCATCGCGGCGCGGACATGGCCTATGGCCGTTGCGAGGACAACGGTCTGCGCTGCCCCTTTCACGGCTGGCACTTCGATCGCACCGGGCAGTGCGTCGAGCAGCCGGGCGAGCCGGAAGGCAGCCAGATGTACAAGAATATCAAGGCCAGATCCTACCCTGTCGTCGAGAAGAACGGCATCGTCTTCGCCTATATGGGGCCCGGCGATCCGCCGCCCTTCCCTGCCTTCGACTGCTTTTCCGCGCCGGACAGCCACGTCTTCGCCTTCAAGGGCCTGTGGGAATGCAACTGGCTGCAGGCGATGGAAGTCGGCATCGATCCGGTCCATGCGTCGTTCCTCCACCGCTTCCTGCAGGACGAGGACCCGAAGGAAGGCTACGGCAAGCAGTTCCGCGACCGAGCGGCCGACACCGACATTCCGATGACCCAGCTCCTGCGCGAATATCCGCGCCCGGAAATCAACGTCGAGGAAACCGAATACGGCCTGCGCATCATCTCGCTGCGCCACCTGGATAACGGCCGCACCCATGTGCGCGTCACCAACCAGGTCTTCCCGGAAGCGATCTGCATCCCGATGTCCAACGAGATGACGATCACCCAGTGGCATGTCCCGGTCGATGACGAGAACTGCTATTGGTACTCGATGTTCACCAGCTTCGGCGACCCGGTCAACAAGTCGCTGATGCGCGAGCAACGCCTCAAGGAGCACCGCCTGCCCGACTATGCGCCGCTGAAAAACAGGCAGAACAATTACGGCTACGATCCCGAGGAACAGGAGAAGCTGACCTATACGGGCATGGGTCTCGACATCAATGTCCACGACCAGTGGGCCGTCGAGTCGATGGGCGCGATACAGGATCGCACCCAGGAACACCTCGGACGTTCCGACATCGCCATTTCGCGCTACCGGCGCATGCTGATCAAGGCTATCAAGTCCGTTCAGGATGGCGAAGACGACGGCCTGCCCATGTACGCCTCCGGCGTCGACATCGAAACCGTTCGCGGCCCGCGTTCCATCGATGCGATCGGCGACAGCGATGCATGGGAAGACGCCTGGAGACAGGCGGATGCCAAACGCCGCGACGAGTGCCGGTGGCAGGCAGCCTACTGACGCCATCCTGGACAGTAACCGGCCGGAAACGCGCGCCAGCGCTCCCGGCACAGTGCCGAGGTGGGGTATGGCGCAGACAGGCAATTCGCGCATCGCGCAACTGAAATCGGACATGGCGTTGCTCGACGACGAACAGCTCCGCGCCGCGGCGGGAGTGCTCGACCGCATCAACAGCGAGGGTCTCGAGACCGTACGTCTTGCCTTCGTCGACCAGCACGGCGTTCTGCGCGGCAAGACAATCGTCGCCGCCGGCATGGCATCCGCTTTCAGGAACGGCATGGCGATGACGTCGACATTGCTCCTGAAGGACACGTCGCATCGCACCGTCTTCCCCGTGTGGGAAGACAATATCGGCTTCGGCGACGGCAACCTGACCGGCGCGGGCGATGTGTTGATCGTTCCCGACCCGGCGACGTTCCGGGTGCTTCCCTGGTCGCCGCACAGCGGCTGGATCCTGTGCGATGTCCGCTACAAGGACGGCGGCGCGATGCCGTTCTGCGTGCGCTCGCTGCTCAAGGATACGGTCGGCAAGCTGGCTGCGGACGGCATGGCGATGGTCTGCGGGCTGGAGTTCGAGTTCTACGTTTTCCGGATGGAGAACCCGCATTTGCAACACGCGGATTCCGGCATGCCGGCGACCCCGCCGGAAACGAGCCTGATCTCGCACGGATACCAGTATCTGACCGAGGCGCGTTACGACGCGCTCGAGGACGTGATGGACGACCTGCGGCGCGGCTGCCAGCAACTGGGCCTTCCCGTGCGCTCCATGGAAGCGGAATTCGGGCCCAGCCAGTGCGAGTTCACCTTCGAACCCGCCTCGCCGCTCGAACAGGCCGACAACACTGTTCTGTTCCGCTCGATGGTAAAGCAGGTCTGCGCCCGCAAGGGGCTGCACGCGACATTCATGTGCAGGCCGAAGCTCGAGGGCGTGATTCCGAGCGGCTGGCACATGCACCAGTCCATCGTCGACATCGGCACCGGCGAGAACCTGATGATCCCCGGCGACCCCGGCGCTTTGTCGCCGACCGCCAGCGGCTGGATCGCGGGCCTTCTGGAACACGCGGCCGAGAGCTGCCTGCTGACGACGCCCACGGTCAACGGCTACAAGCGCTACCAGCCCTACCAGCTGGCGCCGGACCGCATCCAGTGGGGTCGCGACAACAAGGGCGCGATGGTCCGCGGATTGATGGCTCCGGGCGACAAGGCCTCCCGCATCGAGAACCGCGTCGCCGAGCCGACGGCCAACCCCTATTTGTTCATGGCTTCCCAGATCCTGAGCGGCCATGACGGCGTCCGGCGCGGACTGACCGCGCCTCCGCCGGTGGAAAATCCCTACACCAGCGATGCGGCCAGCCTGCCAAGAAGCCTGATCGCGGCGCTGGAACGTTTCGATGCGAGCGAATTCTATCGCGACGCGCTGGGCGAGAATTTCTGCGCCTACATTTCCCGCATCAAGCACGCCGAGTGGGAGCGTTACCTGATGACCGTCTCGGAATGGGAACAGCGCGAGTATTTCTCGCTGTTCTGAAGGGCGCGCCTATTCTTCCAGCGCCTCGTCCTCTACCGCCGGAGACAGCTCCTGTTCGGCTTCGCCGGTCGGCTGGCGGGTGAAGCCCCGGACATCCGAGGTTTCCTTGAAGTCCCGCTTGATCATGACCGGGCTGACGACATAGGCGGTGATCAGTTCCGCCAGCGAGCGCAGCGCATGCGTGTGGATGCGCTCATAGCCGTGCGAGGCATCGACGCCGAAGGTGATCAGCGCCGTGCGCACATCGGCGCCCGCCTCTATGGCGCTCGCAGAATCCGAGCGGTAGTAGCGGAAAATGTCCTTCTGGTAGCGGATCTCGTTTTCCTGGCACAGCGTGGCCAGTTTCTTGGCGAGGTGATAGTCGAACGGCCCGGTCTGGTCCGCCATGCCGAGCGTCACGCCGAACTCGTCCGAATTCTGTCCCGGCGCGGTTGTCCCGTTGTCCACGGTAATCATCGAGGCGATGTTGTGGGTCAGCACGGACGACGCGCCGACGCCGACTTCCTCGGCGATCGTGAACAGGAAATGGATGTCGACCGGCGTCTCCGCCTCCTCGTCCTGCAACGCCTTCAGGGCCGCCAGCATGACCGCCACCCCCGCCTTGTTGTCGAGATGCCGCGAGACGATGAAGCCGTTTTCGAGAAATTCGGGTTGCGGGTCGATGGCGATGATATCGCCGATCTCGATGCCGAGCCGCTCGATATCCTCCTTGTTGCGCGCCAGCGCATCGACACGGAACTCCACGTGCTCCCAGCCGATGGGCAGCGTGTCGACCTCGTCATTGAAGGTGTGCCCGGAGGCCTTCAGCGGCAGGATCGTGCCGCGATAACCGCCGCCTTCGGCGAACACGGTCGCGCGTGCGCCCTCTGCGAAACGCGCCGACCAGTGGCCGATCGGTACGACCTCCAGCCGTCCGTTGTCCTTGAGATACTTCACCTGCGCCCCGAGCGTGTCGAGATGCGATACGATGGCTCTCGCACCTGTATCGCGTTTGCCGGGCCGGATCGCCCGGATCGCGCCACGCCGCGTCAGCTCCACCTTAAGCCCGTGATGTTCGAGCTCCTTCGTCACGAAGCGGACGATGGGATCGGTGTAGCCTGTCGGGCTGGGAATATGCAGCAGCTTCTCCAGTATGGAGAGCATGTATTCGTGATCGATCGCCAATCGTGACACTAGCCACCCCCGTCTCGTTCTTTTTGTATCGTCTGGCGCACGGCCGCCGGCATGGATAGCGGAAAAAGAAGATCGATGAAACGTTCCGCCGTCGGTTGCGGCTCGTGATTGGCAAGGCCCGGGCGTTCATTGGCCTCGATGAAGGCGTAATCCGGCCGGCTCGGCGATTTCACCATCAGGTCGATGCCGGTTACCGGGATGTCGATCGCGCGGGCGGCCATCACCGCAGCGTCCACCAGCGCCGGATCGATGATGTCGGTGACATCGTGGATCGTGCCGCCGGTATGCAGGTTCGCCGTCTTGCGCACGGCGACCTGCTCGTCGACCGGCAGTACATCGTCAAATCCGAAACCTGCCTCGCGCAATGTGCGCTCGGTTTCGGCATCGAGCGGGATTCTCGATTCCCCGCCGGTCGCGGCGGCGCGTCGGCGGCTTTGCGCCGCGATCAGGTCCCGAACGGACCGCTCGCCATCGCCGACAATCGTCGGCGGCCGCCTGATGGCGGCGGCAACGACGCGGTAATTGATGACGACCAGGCGCAGATCCTCGCCGTCGACATATTCCTCCAGCAGCACCGTGTCGGACACGGCCTTTGCCATCGCGATCGCGGATTCCACTTCCTGCGGGTCCGACAAGCCGACAGAGATACCGCGCCCCTGTTCGCCGCGCGCCGGCTTGACCACGATCCGGCCGCATCGCTTGACGAATTCGGCGATCTCGCCGGGGCTGGCGTCGCCGTCCAGCTGCGCCGGCACATGCACCCCGGCGGCGGACACGACGCGGCGCGTGACCGACTTGTCATCGCAAATCGACATCGCCACGGCCGACGTCAGTTCGGACAGGCTCTCGCGGCACAACACCGTCCGCCCGCCATGGGTCAGCCGGAAATAGCCGGCCTCCGCATCGACCACCTCGACACGGATGCCGCGCCTGCGCGCCTCGTTGACGATGATCTTGGCATAGGGATTGAACGCTTCGTCGGCTTCCGGCCCGGTAAAGAGCGTCTCGTTGATCGGATTCTTGCGCTTGACCGAGAAGAAGGACACGCGCTCGAAGCCCAGCTTCTCGTAAAGCGCGATCGCCTGTTCATTGTCGTGCAGCACGGAAAGATCGAGAAAAGCCGCGCCGCGTGTCGTGAAATACTCCGCCAGCCGCCGCACCAGCGCTTCGCCGATCCCCGGATGGCGCGCCGCCGGATCGACCGCCAGGCACCAAAGTGAGGAACCGCGCTCCGGATCGCCGAAGGCCCGCATGTGATCGACGCCGGTAACCGTTCCCAGCACCTCGCCGGTCTGCTCGTCCTCGGCCACGAAATAGATGATCGTGCGCGCGTCGCGCTTCGACCAGAAGAACTCCGGCGGCACGGGGATCATGGCGCGTGCGGAATAGATGCGGTTGATCGCCTCCGCATCGGCCTGCGATGTCAGCCGCCGGATGAAGAAGCCCTTCGGCGCCTTGCGCGAGGCGCGATACTGCGACAGGTCGAGCCGGTAGGTATGCGACGGGTCGAGAAACAGTTCCTGTTGCGCGTTCGCCAGAAGAACATGCGGATTGCGCACATAGACGGCGATGTCGCGCCGGTCCGGCTGTTCGCCGCGCAACGCCGCAATCATTGCGTCGGACTTTTCGAATGTCTGGGCGAAGACGAGCCGGCCCCAGCCGCAGTCGAGCGCAAACTCCGGCGTCATCTGCCCCGACTCTTCGCCATGCCGGGCAATAGGCGGCTTCAGCCCCTGTTCGCGCATCCGCTTCAGCCGGTGCGCATAGGCATCGCGCCCCTGGCGGTCGCGGAGGCCTGGTCCGCTCTTGCCGCCGTCCTTGCCCTTTTCGGTCATGACGCCCTCACACTCCGTGTGTCTGCAGCCACATTTCCAGAAGCGCGACCTGCCACAATTCCGATCCGCGCAGCGGCGTGATGTGGCTTGCCGGGTCGGCGAACAGGGTCTCCAGGTAGTCGTGCTTGAACAGGCCGCGGTCACGGGCCGGTTTCGAGCCGAGCGTGTCCTTGACCATGTCGAGATACTCGCCCTGGATGTATTTGAGCTGCGGCACCGGGAAATAGCCCTTCTTGCGGTCGATGACCTCGTGCGGAACGACAAGGCGCGCCGCGTCCTTCAACACGCCCTTGCCCTGATCGTGCAGCTTGAATTCCGGCGGGATCGTCGCCGCCAGTTCCACCAGTTCGTGGTCGAGGAACGGCACACGCGCCTCCAGACCCCAGGCCATCGTCATGTTGTCCACGCGCTTGACCGGATCGTCTACCAGCATGACATGCGAATCCAGGCGAAGTGCCCGGTCAACCGGCGTCGCCGCGCCATCGCCAAGCAGATGTTCGCTGACGAAGGAGCGGCTCACATCGCTGCCGGCAATCCACTGGTCGCCGAGTTGCTTCTTCAGCGTGTCGTGCGTGCGGTCGAAAAACACTTTCGCATAGTCGCCGACGACATCGTTTGAATCGGCCAGCGGCGGATACCAGTGGTAGCCGCCGAAGACCTCGTCGGCCCCCTGCCCCGATTGCACGACCTTGATGTGCCTGGACACCTCGCGGCTGAGCAGGAAAAATCCGATATTGTCGTAGGACACCATCGGCTCCGACATCGCGGCTATCGTATCCGGCAGATGGCTGATCAGGTCGGCCGACGGCACGAAGATCTTGTGATGGTCGGTCTCGAACGTCTTCGCGATAAGGTCGGAGTAGACGAACTCGTCGCCCTTCTCGCCATTGGCTTCCTCGAACCCGATGGAGAAGGTCATCAGGTGCTTCTGGCCCTCCTCGGCAAGCAGGCCGACGATCAGCGAGGAATCGACGCCGCCGGACAGCAGCACCCCGACGGGAACGTCGGCCACCATGCGCCGCCGCACCGCCAGGCGCAGCGCGTCATGCACGCGGTCGCGCCAGTCATTGCGCGTCAGGCCCGTATCCTCGCTGCGCCTTTGATAGGGCGGCGACCAGTAGACCCGGTCTGTCGCCGTGCCATCGGCGGTGATCGTCCGCGTCGTCGCCGGCGGCAACTTGCGCACGCCCTTCAGCATCGTGCGCGGCGGCGGCACGACGGCGTGGAACGTCATGTAGTTGTGCAGCGCCTCGCGGTCGATTTCGGTATCGACATCGCCCGCCTTGAGAAGCGCCGGCAGGAAGGAGGCGAAGCGGATGCGCTTGCTGGTTTCCGAATAGTAGAGCGGCTTGATGCCGAAACGGTCGCGCGCCAGCGTCACAGTTCCCGTGTCGCGCTCGTGGATCGCGAAGGCGAACATGCCGTGGAAGCGCTCCACGCATGCCTCGCCCCATTTGTGGAACGCCTTGAGCACGACTTCGGTGTCGCCATGCGAGAAGAAATCGTAGCCGGCGGCGATCAGTTCTTCACGCAGTTCCGGATAGTTGTAGATGCAACCGTTGAAAACGACCGTGAGGCCCAGCGCCGGGTCGTTCATCGGCTGCCCTGCTTTTTCGGACAGGTCGATGATTTTCAGCCGCCGGTGGCCAAAAGCGACGCGCCCCTGCGCGACGATCCCGCTGCCATCGGGCCCGCGCGGCGCAAGCGTCTCGGTCATGCGCGCAACGGCCGAAGTATCGGCAAATGCGCCATCGAAGCGGATTTCTCCGGCAATTCCACACATGTTCGGTTGTATTTCCCTTGTTTCGGTCGTCCGGACGGCGCGCGAGGCGCTCGAGGTGAAGAATGCGGACTGGAAGCAGCACAGCCAATGCCATGCGAGCAGATGTCCTTACCTAGACACCGAATCGCCGGAGATCAAATTGGTTCCGGATTTGCCGATATTGGATTAAGCTCGGCTTGACCGTTGCCGAAGCCGCTCCTGGCGCGTGGTTTGCGCAATACAGCCACTGTGCTAGAAGACGCGGCCATTACGAACGTAATCGGGATTAGATGAAGTTGTCCGCACCAGTTGTCGATATTCCGCAGGACGAAGATCTGGCGGTCTCCAGCCAGATGCTGGAGAATGCCGAGCGCACGACCCAGTTCCTGAAGTCGCTTGCCCACCCGTCACGCCTGGTGATCCTGTGCAGGCTGGCCGAAACGGGCGCCAGTGTCAGCGAACTGGAGGCCATGCTCGGCGTTCCCCAGGCCGCAGTGTCAAAACAGCTTGCCCGCCTGCGCGAGGACGGCCTGGTCGATTTCCAGCGCTCCGGCCGCTCCATTGTCTACTCGCTGGCCGATGAGCGCATCCGCCGCATCATCAAGGCGCTTTACGCCGAGTTCTGCACCTAGGCCCGCCGGCGTTGCCGCCGGCGGCCATTCTCGCCCGCGTCAGGCGGTATTCTTGATGACGAAGATGTAGGTTTCGCCGTCGACGCGCGATTCCATCAACTCGTTGCCGGTGCTCCGGCAGAACGCCTCGAAATCCTTCACCGCGCCCGGATCGGTTGCCATGATTTCCAGCGTGCCGCCGGTCGGCAGCTCCTTCAGCGCCTTCTTCGCCCGCAGAATGGGCAGCGGGCAGTTCAGCCCCTTTGCGTCGAGAACCTGATCGGCCATTTTTCCTCCTTTTCGGGCATTCGCCCGTTTGCCTTGGTTGGGACCTGGTTTCAGAAATTCCGGGTGAAGCCGAAACCGAACTGGAACTGGTGCATGTTGAGCGTGACCGTTTCTCCCGTCGGTGCCCCGCCCGAGATTTCCGGGCCGGAGATCCTGGTTTCCGGCACGTACATGCCGAAGAACTCGACCGTGTCGCGTTCCGACATCTTGTAGCTTGCACCCGCGGTGATGTGATGCTGCGTGATGCCCGGAGCGAGGATGTTCAGCGTCACGTCTTCCGGACCGACCGGATTGTCGCTGTAGGCATAGCCCGCCCGTAACGTCCACGTATCGTTCGCGCGCCATTCGGCGCCCACCTTGAACACGTTCACGTCGTCCCAGCCGAAGCCGGGCCCACCGCTCGACCCGAACGGCAAGGCGATGCTTCCGGCATTCCCGATGGAGCCGACGCCGCTGTAGAAAATGCGCTGGTAGTCGAATGCCAGCGTCAGATCCGGCGTGGCATCGATCGCGAAGCCGGCGGTGATAGCAGCCGGGATGTCGAAGCTTCCCTGGTCCGCAAACAGACCGGCATATTTTTCGAACTTCGTCATGTACATCTTGGTCTGGCCCGACAGGCCGAACCGCAATCCGGGCATGGCTTCGATCTCGATGCCGGCGCGCAGGCCGCCGCCGAGGGAATAGTCGAAACCGTTGTCGGTCAGATTCGCGGCATCCGCCGAGGAACCGGCAAATGCGCCGAGACCCTTTGCCTGAAACCGCTGCACCGCCAGCGTCGGTGCGATGCCGATCTTCACCGGCCCGGTCTGCCGGGCATAATCGACCGAGATGAAGGCTTGCATCAGGTCGACGCCCGAAGCGCCGCCGCAGAATACGCCGCTGCCGCCGCCGCAGGCGGGGTTCGCCACATTCGCATATGTGGTGTTCATGCCGCCATTGCCGTAGACGGAAATGCCCCAGGCCGACTGCGCGTCGATCTGGCGGACAACAGCGAAGTTCGGCATCAGGAAGAAATTCGCATCGCTGTCGACGGATGGACGGGCCACGAAACCCGCCCCGGTCGCGTCATAGCCGCGATAAGGCATGAAGATCGCGCCGCCGATTTGCCACTGGTCGCCGACGCCGACAATGCCGGCCGGATTGAGCGTCTGCGCCATCGCATCGGTCGAATCCGCGACGCCGGCGCCGCCGAGCGCGTTCTGACGGGCGCCGAATCCCACCTGGAAATATCCGTCCGTCGCGCCAGCCGGACAGACAGTTGCAGCGAGCGCAACGATTGTTCCAAACATCGCACCGGTAAAACCGGTCCCGAGATGCCGTTTCATGGGCTCTCCCCCAAAATTGGCCCGTTCCAAGCGGAGCCGTCCATGGCCTTCTCCTCCCGCCCGCGGAACGGCCGTAACCCGCGGGCAAATCCTCAGATGTAGAGGTTGATGTCGCTCTTCGACGCGACCTCGATATAGGTTGCCGCCCCGCCGAGATCGGGGCCCTCGATCATGTCTTCCGGCTTGTATTCGAACAGGTCCATGGTCATCTGGCAGGCGATCATCTTGACGTCGGCCTCGACGGCCAGTTCGCGCAGGTCTTCGATCGAGGCTACCCCCTTCTTCTTGATCATGTTCTTCATCATCCCCGTCGCCATGCCGTCGACGCCCGGCAATGCGGAGATGATGTTCGGCATCGCCATGTGCATGCCCATCATCGGCATTTCCATTGCCGGATTGCCAAGCGTGCTGATCTTCAGGTTGAGATCCTTCTTCAGGAGGCTGAGCCCGTAGAAGGTGAAGAACATCGTGACCTCGAGCCCCATCGCGGCGGCTGTCGTCGCCAGGATGAAGGGCGGATAGGCCCAGTCGAGTGTCCCCTTCGTCACGATCAGGGACATGGATTTGGCGTTGGTATCTGAACTCATTCTCTCCTCCTTGCCGGCCCCGCCGGCTTCGATTACAGGCGCAGCCACAGCACGACGAACAAGACGAACAGCGCCAGGAACACGGTTTCGGCGACGATCAGGACGATCGCCCGGCCGCCGACCGATGCCATCGCCTTCAGCGACGTGCGCATGCCGAGCGCGGCGATGGCCGTGACCAGCAGCCAGCGCGAGGCTGACTTGATGGCGTCGATCACCGCCTCCGGAACGATGCCGATGGAATTGACGACCACCAGCGCGGCGAACAGGACCAGAAAACCCGGAAATGTCCGGCTGACCAGGTTGGCGCCTTCCTCGACCTGCGACCGGAACAGGAAGGCAAGGGACAGCACGACCGGCAGCAGCATCGCGACGCGCAACAGCTTGGTGAAGGTCGCCACATTGCCGGTCTCTTCGCTGACCGAATAGCCGGCGCCAACGACCTGGGCGACGTCGTGGATCGTGCCGCCGAGGAACATGCCGACGGCGGCGTGATCGAGATGAAACAGCGAGATCAGGATCGGATAGAGCACCATGGCGATGGTCGACAGCGTCGTCACCGCAATCACGGTGAAGACGGTATCGCGCTCCAGATTGCCGCCTTTCGGCAGCACCGAGGAAATCGCCATCGCCGCCGAAGCGCCGCAGATCGCCACCGAGCCGGCGGTCAGCACCCCGAAGGAGCGGTCCAGCCGCATGACCTTCGCCGCGACGATGCCGAAACCGATGGTCAGCACCACGCCCGCGACCATGGTGACGACCGGCGCGACCCCGAGGCGCATGATGTCAGCGAAGGTAATCTGCGCCCCGAGCAGGCCGACGGCGAGGCGCAGCAGCGCCTTCGATGAGAACTCGATGCCGGCGACGGTTTTTCCGTGTTCGTCGGTCAGAAAATTGAACGCCATGCCGAGCAGCAGCGCGTAGACCATCACCGGCGCGCTGTAGTGCTCCGACAGGAACATCGCCGCCGTGGCGACCGTCGCCGAGGCCAGAACGCCGGGAAAGTATCGCGGCACGGCCAGGCGCATGGCGCTGACGCGCCCCACCGGTTCCGGCTGTTCGGCGGCGAGTCTCGTCAAGCCCCTGCGCCTCCGCTCATGCCGCGCAACCTTCGAACTCGTCTGCGGCCATCTTCGCTTCGTACGGTCCGGCGACCTCGCTGCCCGGCGTCAGCATCGAAATGGCGCCGGGGTCCGCCGGCTTGATCTTCACCATCCACCCGGCCCCGTAGGTGTCGGAATTGGCGAGGGCGGGATTGGCGCTCAGGTCTTCGTTGGTCTCAAGGATTTCCGCCTCGAAGCCGAGCTTTGCCGGACCGACCCACTTGCCGGATTCCACCGTCGCGCAGGACTTGCCTTCCTTGATCGTCTTGCCCGGTTTCTTGGCGGTGAAGGCGACGAGCTGGCCGGCCATGCCGGTCGCGATCATCGTCATGCCGACGGTGTAGGTGCCGTCGCCATTGTCCTTGTACCAAAGGTTGTTGTCGACGTCGTAGAGCAGATCGTCGGGTAGATTGCAGCCTCTGACCACGGGCATGTGCGGCCTCCTTGATTAAGCGGTTTCGTTTGCTGGATTGAGGGTATCGGCTTGCCGGACGGGCCGCGATGAACAACAGAACTCGCCGAGCCCCGCCTCCTCCAGCTTGCCGCCGATGAACAGTGCCAGGTGACGCACGACCATCGCGCCGAGCCGCACCGTCTGCGCGGTCTCCGGTGCCTGCGGGTCGTGCAGGATCAGATTGTGGTGATAGACGATCTCGCGGCAGGTCTCGCGGCAGGCGTTGAAACTCGGATTGCCCCGCGCGCCCTGCCGATGCAGCGCCAGCAGGCGGAAACCTTCCGTCTTGTCCCGCGTCGGCTCGTCACCCTTGGCGATGAGCCAAGACACCAGCACCGCTTCGCCCATCGCCAGCAATTCGGCGGCGAGACCGGCGGGATCGCGCTCCAGGTAGAAATCGGCCGCGCCGGTGAGTTCCCCGCAGCGCACGAGGACATCCTCGATCGACATGGCCCTGACTTTGCTCATGCCAGTTTCTTTTCCCTGATCAGCGGCATCGCGTCGGAGAAATTCTCCTGCACGCCGACGGCTTTCGGTGACAATCCCATCGCCATGCCGAGCAGTTGCGTGAAGTAGAGAATTTTCACGTTCGTCTTGCGGCCCAACGTCTTTTCCGCGCGCACCTGGTGCATTTCGAGGCCGGTGTGGCAGGTCGGGCATTCGGTGGCGATGACGTCGGCACCGCAGGCTTCCGCCGTCTCCAGCAGGTTGAGCACCAGCTTGGTCGAGGTGTCACTGTCCGACAGGGCATGGGCGCCGCCGCAGCAGGCCGTCTTCAGCGGATATTCGACATTGTCCGCGCCGGCAGCAGCCAGGATCTCGTCCATGAAATGCGGCTTGGAGGTCGATTCCGAGCCCGGCCCCTGGTCCTTTTCGGGGAAGATGTGACGCGGACGGGTGTACATGCAGCCATAGTAGTTTGCGACCTTGAGCCCCTTGAGCGAGTTCTTCACCCGGTCCTTGATGCCCTGGTCGCCGACCGAATGCTTGATCCAGTCTAGCGCGTGGATCGTCTCGACCTTGCCAGCCTCGTAGGTGGCATGACCGGCCTTCCCGCTGAGCCGCGAATTGACCTCGCGCGACGGTTCGTCATTCGCCAGGTCGTACTCGGCCTTCTTCAGATTGTGGTAGCAGCCGTTGCATGGCGCCATCACGGTGTCGAAGCCCATGTCCTCGGCGATCGAGAGATTGCGCGCCGACAGGTATGTCTGCAGCTTCGGGTCGATATTCTTGACCTCCATCGCGCCGCAGCAGTTCCAGTTCTTCAGTTCGACGAGATCGAGACCGAGCTTCTTGCCGACCGCCTTGGTCGAGCGGTTGTAGGCATGGCCTGTGCCCTCGAGCGCACAGCCGGGATAATAGGCGACCTTCTGGTACTTGCCGGACATGATTTACTCGGCTCCCTTCGCGTCGAGATTGAGCGCCTTGCGGTTGGCTGCCTCGACTTCCTCGACATATTCGTGAATTGCCGCCCTGGCGCGGTTCCAGCCCTTGGTCCGCGGACGGAACACCGTCGCGAGCCCGAGCCGGATCATGTAGAAGACCGGGAACTTGCGGATCAGTCCCTTGACCAGTTCCACCAGCCAGGGCTGCGTCAGCGGCTGGTTGGTGCGGTTGAGGAACTGCCTCAACACCAGCCCGTCCTCGATCTTGCCGGTGTCGAAGACCTGGTGCGAGAACGCCTCGTCGAAGATCATCGACGGCTTCTTCTCGGTGTGGCCCTTCAATTCGAGCCAGTGCGCCGTTGCCTTCATCACCCCTTCCGGGTTGACGTCGCGCGGGCAGGCATAGGTGCATTTGTTGCAGGAGACGCACTGCCAGATGATGTCCTTGTCACGCACCAGTTCCGATTCCATCCCCAGGCGGATCAGGTAGATCCAGTAGCGCGGATTGAAATCCGGATTGATGGCGTTGACCGTGCATGCGTTCGTGCAGGAGCCGCATTGCCAGCAGCGATGGATGTTCTCGCCGCCGCCGAGCGCCGCGATCTCGTCCTGCAGGTCCTCGTTGTAATCGCTGACGGCGCGCGTCTCGATGAACGTCGACCAGTGGCCGGACACATCGACACCGTCGATGACGAGTTCCTCGTGCTCGACGAGGTTTTCCGGGCGGATCAGCGATTTCTCGTGGATTGGCATCAGTGTGCCTCCGTATGTTCGACTTGCCGCTCGTTGCCGATCACATGCGCGGTGCCGTCAATGAGCTTGAGGCGGGTTCTGCCGGTTTCGGTGTCGACGGCGTCGAGCCCCAGCATGCGGCGTGTATGCGCCATCGGATCGCCGGCATGGCTGAAGTCGGAGCGCAGATACTGCCCGCCGCGATCGTTGATGTAGGCGGCATAGACATGCGCCATCAGCAAGTCGGTGTAGAACGGCAGGTCGCGGAAAACGCCATTGTCCTTCAGGAAGGCTTCGATCTCGCTCGCAAGCGTGGCGAAGGTGGCGAAATCGTCGATGGCGTCGATCTTCGCCGTATCGACATCGTCGGCGAACCAGATTTCACGCAATACGCCGGTTCCCACGCGCGCATCCCATACCCATCGCGCCATCAACGGATAGCGGTCGGGTGCCGTGAAATGCAGGACTTCAGCGCCCAGATCGCGCACCCATCGGTGCTCCCGGTCGGCCGGGAACGAGGCGATGAACTCACGCAGGCGCGTGTCGGCTGTCTCGGTATCCGACCATCCGTCGAGCAGTTGCGTGATCCGGCGGCGCAGCGCCTCGAAGCCGTTGTCGCCGAGCCAGTTGCCGACACGGCGGCGCACAGGCGTGATGAAAGCCGCCAGATCGAGGAACTCGGCTTCCGTCATCTCGGCGACGCGGCCCTTGCCGAGGATTTCCTCGAACAGCGAGGCCTTCAGCACCAGCGCACTGACATAGCGCTCGACGCCGCCGGTCTGTTCGGCGGATTCGATCAGATGCTCCAGCGCCCGGCGCAGCCGCGGCCCCGACAGGTCAAGGACCGGCCCCTGGCGGACGGGCGCCGGCGGAACCTTGCGCGCAAGACCGAACATTATTCGGCAGCCTCCAGGACCGGACTGCGCAACATGTTCAGCGCCGCCATTGCCGCCGCCTGGCCCTGGGCGATGGAGTCGTCGATCGTTTCCGGTCCGGTCGCCGCACCCGCCACGAACACGCCCGGCCGGCTGGTCTCGGCCAGATTGGCATAGGTCGACGCCTTGTCCATGTAGCCGTACTTGTTGAGCTTGACGTCGAAGACCGCCGACAACGTCATGTTGTCGACATTCGGGTCCATGCCGATGGCGTGCACGACCATGTCGAACGGGATCGAGATCGGCCGCTTGACCAGCGTGTCCTCGCCCTTGACCAGCAGGCGCTTGCCGTCCGATGTCACCTCGGCGATGCGCGCCTTGATGTACTTGACCTTGTGCTCTTCCTGGCTCGCCCAGTAGTACTCGCCCTCGTAGAGGCCGAAGGTGCGGATATCCATGTAGTAGATGTAGACGTTGCAGTTCGGCAGCGACTCGCGGATCTCCATCGCGATATTGGCGGAAACCGTGCAGCAGATCTTCGAGCACCACTCGCGCCCGATCTGCCGGTCTCGCGACCCGACGCACAGCAGGATCGCCACGCGGTCCGGCTCGCGCCCGTCCGACGGGCATTTCACACCCGCGCCCGACGACAGCATCTGCTCGACCTGCACCGAGGTCACCACGTCGGGATAGGTACCGAAGCCCCATTCCGGTTTGTTTACGCTGTCGAAATGGGTGAATCCGGTGGCGAGGATTGTCGCGCCCGCCTCGATCTTCTTGCCGTCCTTCAGCGTGGCGACGAAATCGCCGGGACCGCCCTCGAACCTGTCGACCGACGTGCCCTGGTGGATCTCGACGAGATCGTTGCCCTCGACGCGGGACACCATGCCGCCGATGGCGTCCTTGGCCCATTCATGGCTCGGCACCAGCTTGGCGTAACCGGAAAGGATCGGCGCGCCGCCGAGACGGTCTTCCTTCTCCACCAGCACGGCCTTGTGGCCCGAGGAAGCCACCGCATGAGCCGCCGCCAGACCGGCGGGTCCGCCGCCGACGATAAGTACCGGCTTGCTCATTCCGCGCCTCCTGCAAGGGCCTTCGGCTTGACGTAGCCCGGCCCGGACGTGATGGCGCGCTTCGGATCGTAGAGCGTCTCGATGCGCCCCTCCTTCACGTCGCCCAGATAGTTTTCGAATTCGGCCTTCGCCTTCTCCCAGTCGATGCCCATCTTCTCGAGCAGCGTCTCGAAGGGCGAGGCATGCCAGTGCAGCTGCGCCAGCTTGTAGGGATGCGCGCCGCAGGCGATCGCCGCGAACTGGCAATCGGCCATGATCGGCAGCGCATAGACCTTGTCGACCGCCTTGCCGATCCACTGGTTCTTGTCGAGCGTGGTGATGCACCCGGTGTCGTGGCCGATCATCACGTCGGCCCGCGCCTCTTCCACCGCGACCCTGATCTTGCGGTCGATTGCAAAGGAACGGGTGAATTCGCGCTCGCCGATGATGTGGCGGAAGCCGAACCCGCAGCAGTCGTACCAGGTCGAATAGTCGATCACCTGCGCGCCCAGCGTGTCGAGCAGGCCGGTGGTCACCGCGACGCGGTTGCCGTCGAGCACGGTGTCGTCATAGATCACGTCTTCCGGCACCATCTTGTAGACGTGGCAGGCCGGATGCACGGTCGCCCGAATGCCGGAGACATCGACTTCCTGGAAGTCCTTCACCCGGTTGCGCATCACGTGCAGCCACTCGGAATAGTGCACGATCTCTTCGGGGATCAGCAGCTTGCCGTCGACGAGACGGCCGAGCTTGCCGAGGATGGTCTTCACCTCTTCGCGCAGTTCCGCCGAATGCAGCAGGAAGCCACGGATTTCCTTGTAGTTGCCGAAAGACGTGCCGCAATGGACCAGCGGATAGTAGGTACCTTCCGGCAGTCCCTGCGACTTCGCCGACATGTAGGCCTGGTGGAAATTGCGCAGGAAGACGGCGGCCAGCGACACCACGTTTCCGATACCCGAACCGTGATAGTTCCACGCCGTGCACGAGGTCTGGTCGGTCTCGTCGAGATAGGAGATCCCCATCTTGTTCATCAGCCACAATACCGAGCTCGGATAGCCCGGAATGTTGCCGCACTGGCCGCAGGACTTGTGGTGCCACAGATTGTTGGTCGGAATCTTCTTGTCCCAGCCGTAAAGCGTCTTGGCGATCACGGGATCGTTGTGGTTGCCGACGCGATGGACGACGATTTCGCCGTCCTTTTCCAGCTGCCACATGATGTCGCGGACATCTTCCTTGCGCTCTTTCGAGGTGAGCAGCGCCCGCTTGTCGATCTTGGTTTCCACCCAGTCAGTGGCCCGGCGCGCCTCGTCCGGCGTCAGCTTGCTCGCCTGCCATTCGGCGCCGAATCCGCCATAGGCGCCCTTGCCGTTGTCCTGTTCGCTAGTCATGCCTTCACTCCTCCGGCATCGTTTGCGAGACGGTCACGCCATCTCAGTCGTCGTCATCCTCGTCGTCTTCGTTGTCCTCGAGCCACTCCTCCCATTCCTCGCGCTTCTCATCCATCACGTCGGAAACGACGTCGAACAGGTTCTCGTCGACGGTTTCCAACTGGTCGAGAACGCCGGTGGCTTCCCAGATCGTGTAGAGTTCGACCGAAGTCTTCAGGTTCACTTCCCAGGCCGTGTCGAGCGTGTGCATCGTCGGCATCGGGATCGCCTTGCGCAGGATGTTCAGCGGCGCGTCCACCTTGCTGACATTCGGCCCCCAGTCGGGGAAGGCTTCCTTGGTGATCATGTTCGGCGCCAGCTGGTTGCCGGTCGAGATCACCTTCAAGAGCACGCGGCTGAACGGCCGCAGCACTTCCTTGGCCGACTCCATGTCATGCTTGATCGCCACCTCGCGCAGGATCATCACGAGACCGCCCGGCGAGTTCTCGAACGGGCAGCGCGCGGCACAGGTGTAGCACTGGGCGCAGGCCCAGATCTTTTCCTGCATCGCGTCGTAGATGCCCTCGAGATTTTCGGTCCACAGAAGCTGGACGATCTCGCGCGGCGAGTAATCGTAGTAGTGGGCCGACGGGCATGTCGCGGTGCAGATGCCGCAATTCAGGCAGCCATGGATCTCGTGATCGTAGACCGCATGGCTGCGGATATCGTCGAAAATCTCTTCGAGCTTTTCGCGCGGGACCACCGGCACGTCCGAGACCGGGTCGCTTATCTGTGCATGAGCCGTCAAGTTCTCCTCCAAGTACCGATGGCCGGGGCTGTCTCTAGTAGGTCAGCACCCTCACATCATCGTCTTCCATGATGTCTTCGATCACCTTGGCTCCTCCGACGATCCCCTCGCATTCGGGAATGAGATCGTCAGCCGTCATGTCGAACAGGTCGAGATTGGGCGAGCAGCAGTAGAACTTCGCACCGGCGTCGTGCGCGTCCTTGATGAAGTCGTAGACAGTCTTCGGAGATCCGGGCTTTACGACGAGTTTCTCGGCGACGCCCTTTTTCATCAGCTGGCCGGCCGTTGCCGTGCAAACGACCTCGACCTCGTAGTCCATCGCCGCAGCGACAGTGGCCTGGAAGAAAGGTGCTCCCAGTTCCTCCCCGTTTTTCGGGTCGGTATTGACCATCACAATGATCAGTTTTTCCGCCACGGCACTCCTCCCTGGCTATTACGGATGTCTGCTTTCCGGTTTCTTGCGACCGAATTTACAGCGCATCACACATGTAAAAAATGATACATGTCAATTTTGGAATATGCAATCGCGATTTCGGCTGTGGACAGCGGCGGGAAATTACATCCAGCCGGTGTGCCGGCAGATGCCGACCATGAGTTCGGTCAGCGCTTCCGCGATGTCGCTTTGCGCCTCGCCAAGCGCTTCAAGGGATTCCACCGTGTTTTCAGGTGTTTCGGCGAACTCCATGATGATGTCCTCGGCCATGCCGCGCTTCATGCCCGGATGGCCGAGAAAGCCGAGGCAGTTACCGCGCAGCGAGAACGCCAGCGCCTCTCCGGAACTGTCGGTTGCCAGAATCTCGGCATCGACCGGCAATACCGGCCGGTCGCGCAAATAGAGCGCCAAGGGGAATCGCGCCGGCAGATAACCGCCGAGCATGTCCCCGTCGGAAGCGACTGCCATCGGGACCACGAAACGCAGCGGCGCCTCCTCCGCCCCGCCCCCGGCGGCCGCCGTCAGGATGAGCGCCCCGAGGCCGAGGCCGATCACCGGCAGGCCGGCATCGAGAAAGGCTTTGGTCAGCCGCATTTCCGGTCCGAGGCTCGGCAGCAGGCTGCCGCTGACGATGCCGTAGGGTCCTCCGCCGAGCAGGATGAGACCATCGAATCCTTTGGTTTCGGACGGAATCCTGCCGCCCGACGCAAATGGCCGCTGATAGAGGAAGCGGATGTTGCGCCCCTCGAAATGGTCTTCCATCAGGCCGAGATACTCGGCCTCCGTATGCTGGATGACGCAGACGGTCTTCATCGGCTGGCAGCGGTTCCGTTCAAGCCGGCTGCCCGGCCGCCGCCATAACGGCGGTCGCGATATCCGCGCCGGTGACGCCCGGCATCTCGACATGCAGTTTCTTCATCGCCTCATCCGCGGCCGTCGCCAGCGCGTCCTGCGACAATGCGACGCCGTGCAGTTCCGCGGCCAGCCTGTCGACGCCATCCGGCGGCAGGCAGGTGAAGTCACCGGAGATCATCAATTCGGTGACCTTGCCGTCTAGGCCGAGCAGGTGCACGCGCACCAGTCCGCCCGGTGCCTTGTGCATGCTCTCGGTCAGGTGCATGCCCTCGGAGATCTTCACGCCCAGCGCGACGAGCTTGCGGCCCTGAATATTGGTCCATTCCGGATCGGTCAGATCCTTCTCCGCCTGGTCGATCGCCGCGATCTCGGCCTCTGTCGGCTGGACCTCGACCGGATCGACACCGAGCACGTCGGCGCAGTTGGCCAAGAATAACTCCTTCAGCTTGCCGCGCGGCGGCGGTTCGGGCAGTTCCTTGGCCATCGTCGTCATGTAGTCATCAAGCGTCTGGCGCAGCTTGTCGCGAAACTTCTCGCTCGGCACCTTCAGGCAACGGGCCATCGTCTCGGTGTCGAAATCATACATGAAACTGCCGACCATGACGGTCGCATCGCCGATGCTGGCCGCGCCGGTGCCGCCGATCTTGCGGCCGTTGACCTGGATATCGTTGACCGGGCGATAGCCGGCCTCGACGCCGAGCTGGTTGTAGGTGCGCACCACCGGCTCGATGAACATCGGATAGAGATTGGAAGCGAATTCCGGGGCCTTCTTGCGCGGGTAGATGAAGTGGGTGAACCACTGGTTCTCGTCGAGATAGACCGCCCCACCGCCGACATGCCGCCGGTAGACCGGCAAATTGGCCGATTTGCAGAAGTCCATGTCGACTTCCTTGGCGATTTCCTGGTGCATGCCGACGCACACATAGGGCGTCTCCGGCGACACCATGATCAGCACAGGATCGCTCGTCTCGGTGATCGTTTCCGCGATACCATGATAGACGGCCTGGCTGCGCAACGCAGACACCACGCCGAAATCGATTACCCGAAGTTTCATCGCCACCTCCCGTTAGCAACCGCGCCACGCGCCGGTTGCAAGAGACTTTCCCACCTACGAAGCAATGTCAAATATACATTCCGTTATTAGAATGTTTTTTGGCGGATCATGCCGTCGCGCGCACCCTGCGTTCCTGCAACGGCGCGGTGCCATAGACCCGCTTAAACGCCCGTGAAAAGGTAGCGACCGACGAAAAGCCACTGCGTGCGGCGATGTCCGTCATCGGCAGGCGCGTGTCGAGCACCAGCCGCCGTGCCGCGGCCAGCCGCAAGCCGAGGAAATAGGCGCCCGGCGTGCGGCCGATTTCCTTGCTGAACAACTGTTCGAGCCCCCGCGCCGACATCGATACGCTGCGCGCGATGGCAGCGACAGTCACCGGCCGGTCGAGACAAAGTTCCATTGCCCGGATCGCCTGCACGACACGCGGATCGTGCCCCGCCGCCGGCGCGAACGACACCGGGGATTGCACATCGCTCGCCCCCCGCGACGCCTCATAGACAAAGACGCTCGCCACATCGATGGCTGCTGCCATGCCGGCCGTGCGGCGGATCAGGTCGATCATCGTGTCGAAGGTCGGCGACGCTCCCGCGGTCGTCACGAAGCGCCCGTCGGTGACGCTTCGCTCCGGCCGCAGATCGACAGCCGGAAAGGCGGAGGCAAAGTCCTCGAAATCCTCCCAATGGGTCGTGGCACGACGACCGTTCAGGAGCCCCGCCCGTGCGAGCAGCCACGCGCCGGACTCGATGCCGACCGTCAAACCGGCGCGCCTCGATGCGGCCACCACAGCCGAAAGCACCCTGGGATCGCGGATTTCGGCCGCGCGAAAGGCCGACACGACGGCGAACACGTCGCGTTTTTCCGCCGCATCAAACCGTCCGGACACCGGCCAAGGCATCCCGGCCGATGTCAGGGGATCGCGCCCGTCGAGCGACAGATAGCGCCAGTCGAACACCGATCGCCCGCATACACGGTTGGCCGCCCGCAGCGGATCGCCGGTACAGGCTAGCGTCATCATCGAGCAATTCGGCAGCACCAGAATGTCGATCCTGAGCGGCGTACCATCTGCCCCGGACGCCGGACGGGCTTCGTAATTTGCCATCTTTTGTTCGTAAATCGCGAAGCGGATTCCCACAAGCGGGGCACCATCACCGCGACAGATAAAGGGAGGCCGTCATGCCGCTAGCCATAAACCGGGAAGTCTTCATCACCTGCGCCGTCACCGGCTCGGGCGGCACGCAGGACCGCAGTCCGCACGTACCGCGTTCGCCGAAGGAAATCGCCGACAGCGCCATCGAGGCGGCAAGGGCCGGCGCGGCGATCGTCCACTGCCATGTGCGCGATCCGGAGACCGGCGCGCCGCGCCGCGACATCGCGCTCTATCGCGAAGTAACGGAACGTATCCGCGATGCAGATATCGACGTTGTGCTCAACCTGACCGCAGGCATGGGCGGCGACATGGTGTTCGGCTCGCCGGACAGCCCCCTGCCCCCCAAGGACGATGGAACCGACATGGCCGGAGCCGCCGAGCGGGTCGCCCATATCGCCGACTGCCTGCCCGAAATCTGCACGCTTGACTGCGGCACGATGAATTTCGCCGAAGCGGACTACGTGATGACCAACACGCCAGGCATGCTGCGCGCCATGGGCGCGATGATGACGGAACTCGGCGTCAAGCCGGAAATCGAAGCGTTCGACACCGGCCATCTGTGGTTCGCCAGCCAGCTCGTCTCGGAGGGTATCCTCAAGGACGATGCGCTGGTGCAGCTCTGCATGGGCGTGCCCTGGGGCGCGCCGGACGATCTCAACACCTTCATGGCGATGGTCAACAATGTGCCGCCGAACTGGACCTGGTCGGCCTTCTCGCTCGGACGGCACCAGATGGCCTATGTCGCCGCCGCGGTTCTCGCCGGCGGTAATGTCCGCGTCGGACTGGAAGACAATCTCTGGCTCGACAAGGGCGTCCTCGCAACCAACGCCCAACTCGTCGAACGAGCGGTGACCATCGTCGAGAACATGGGCGCGCGCGTGATCGGTCCCGACGCGGTACGCGAGAAGCTCGGTCTGACCCGGAGCGCGCCGCGATGAACACGAGAAAGGCTGCAATCATCGGCGGCGGCGTCATCGGCGGAGGTTGGGCCGCGCGTTTCCTGCTGAACGGCTGGGATGTCGCGATCAGCGATCCCGATCCGGAAGCAGAGCGCAAGATCGGCGAGGTGCTGGCCAATGCCCGGCGCTCCCTTCCCGCATTGTCCGACCATTCGGGCCCGCGGGAGGGCAAGTTGCTCTTCACGCATTCCATCAGGGAAAGCGCGCAAGATGCCGACTGGATTCAGGAAAGCGTTCCCGAACGCCTCGACCTGAAACACGCCGTCTATGCCGAGATCCAGGCCCATTGCCGGCCGGATGCGCTGATCGGCTCGTCGACCTCCGGTTTCAAGCCATCCGAACTGCAGCAAGGTTCGGCCAATCCGGAGCAGATCTTCGTCGCCCACCCCTTCAACCCGGTCTATCTGCTACCGCTGGTCGAACTCGTCGGCGCGCAGGAGAACGTGGCACGGGCAAAGACAGAGCTGGAAACGATGGGCATGAAGCCGCTCATCGTGCGCCAGGAAATCGACGCCCATATCGCCGACCGGTTGCTGGAAGCGGTCTGGCGCGAAGCGCTGTGGCTGGTGCGCGACGGCATCGCGACGACCGGGGAAATCGACGATGCGATCCGGTTCGGATTCGGCCTGCGCTGGGCGCAGATGGGTCTGTTCGAAACCTACCGCATCGCCGGCGGCGAAGCCGGCATGAAACATTTCATCGCCCAGTTCGGCCCATGCCTCCAATGGCCGTGGACAAAACTGATGGACGTGCCGGAACTCACGGAAGAACTCGTCGAAACCATCGCCGCGCAATCCGATGCCCAGTCGGGCCACCTGTCCATCCGGGAACTGGAACGCGTTCGCGACGACAATCTGGTTTCGATGATGCGGGCGCTGAAAGCCAGGAACTGGGGCGCGGGTGCCCTCTTGAATGAACATGACGCGCGCAACCAGCCGCCCCTGCCGACCGACATCACCAAGCCGATCGAGACCGTCCACCGCTTCATCCCGGTCGACTGGACGGATTATAACGGACACGTCAACGAGAGCCGTTACGGCCAGGCCTTCTCCGACGCCAGCGACGTGGTCATGGCGATGGTCGGCGCCGATGCGGCCTACATCGCCGGCGGACTATCCTATTTCAGCGTCGAGAACCACATCCGCTACCTCGCCGAGGCCGTTGCCGGCGACGAGGTCCGCGTTCGCACTCAGGTGCTCGAAGCCAAGGGCAAGAAACTGCGCCTCTATCACGAGATGATCCATGCCGACGGCCATGTGCTGGCTTCCTGCAACCAGTTGCTGGTCCATGTCAGCCTGGAAACACGGCGCTCCTGCGAACCGCCGCCGGATATTCTCGCCAGGGTCGAAGCGCTCGGTGAGGCGCAAGGCAAATTGCCGCCACCGCAAGGCGTGCGATGACGGCTTTCTCAGCCCGCAGGGAGGCTCAGGCCGTCCCCTCGACAACTTCCTTGAATTTCTTGAAGAACTGGCCGGCCAGCCGGTTCGCCGTCGAATTGATCAGCCGGCTGCCGAGCTGGGCGATCTTGCCGCCGACATCGGCCTTGGCCGTGTAGCGCAGCACCGTTGCGTCGCCGTCCTCTTCCAGCTCGACATCGGCCCCGCCCTTGGCGAAACCGGCGACGCCGCCGCTGCCCTCGCCCGACAGCGAGAACTGTCCCGGCGCGTTCGACTTGTCGAGCGTCACGTTGCCGCCGAACTTCGCCTTCACCGGACCGATCTTCAGCGTCACCTTCGCTTCCAGCTCGGTGTCGGAATGTTTGAGGAGTTCCTCGCAGCCCGGAATGCTTTCCTTCAGAATGTCCGGATCGTTGAGCGCGGCGTAGACGCGGTCGCGCGGGGCTTCGATCCGGATTTCGTCTTTCATTTCCATGTGTTCAGTCCTCAATCATCCACAACAGGATCGGCCATGAAGCATGGCCTCTACCACAAGATTCTCGTTCGGGGTTTCGGAATTTTCGTTGCCGCCGGCGTTCGGCGGAAACAACGTCGTCAGAACAACACGCAGGCAGCGCCGCAACAGTCTCATCACGCCCCTCCCGCCTGTTCGGCCGCCGCGCGCTGTTTGCGGCGGCGGACCTGGGTGATCTCGGCCAGGATCGATAACGCGATCTCGTCCGGCGTGATCGCGCCGATATCGAGGCCGGCCGGCGCCTTGAGCGCCGCCAGCCGCGCTGCATCGATGCCCTTGCCAGCCAGTTTCTCGCCGATGGCGGCAGCCTTGGCCTTGCTGCCGACGAAGGCGATATGCGCCGACGGTACCGACAGCGCCGCGCTCAACGCCGCCTCGTCGCCGCGCCCCTGTGTCGAGACGACGAGATACTTGTCGGCGGTCTCCGCGGTTTCCAGCATGAAACCGTCGATGCGGGCATCGGCAGTCGAGAAACCGCCCTGCTCGTCGCCCGGTGCGCAGACCGTGACGTGATAGCCGAAGCGCGGCGCGATTTCGGCCAGCGCAACGGCAACAGGGCTTGAGCCCAGAATGACGATGCCGGGCGACGGCAGAACCGGTTCGATGAACACGTCCATGGTTCCCTTGCTCGGGCACATGTTGCGCGCAAAGCGCACGCCTTCCTTCTCCGTACCCGCCGAAACGCCCAGTTCGGCCAGCATGTCCTCCGGCTGCACCGACACGAAGCGCGGCTCGCCGTCGGCAATCGCTTCCTTGGCTGCCTTCAGAACGGCGCCGCGCGCGCACCCGCCGCCGATCCAGCCCTCCATGATCGTGCCGTCGGCGCGGATGATCGCCTTGGCCCCGGCCTTTGCCGCCGTCGCCGCAACCGTGCGCACCACCGTCGCCAGCACGAATGCCTCGCCGGCATTCTTGAGTTCGGCGATCTGCTTGTGAATGTCCGCCTTCTGTCCCACGACGTCCTCCCTCACAATCCGTTCAGCCACGGCTCGAGCGCCGCAAGATCGTCGAGCGTGTTCGCCGCGGCGAAATGATCGAGATGCGGCAGTGCCGCCGCCATGCCGCGTGCTACCGGCGCGTAGCCCTCCCAGCCCTTCAGCGGATTGAGCCAGACAATACGCGCGCCGCGCCGTTTCAGCCTTGCAAGCGCCTCGTCCAGCATCTCGGGCGGGTCGGTGTCATAGCCGTCCGACAGGATGATGACGACGCTGCGCCCGTTGACCGATTGGGCCGCGTATTGCGCGTTGAACTGCTTGAGGTTGGTGCCGATTTTGGTGCCGCCGCCAAATCCCTTGGCCATGATCGACAGGCGGTTGACCGCGCGCATGGTGTCGCCGTCGCGCAGGGCATCCGAAATACGCACGAGTTGCGTGTGGAACAGGTATGCATCGGTTCGCTGATCGGCGGAAACGAGGCCTTTCAGGAAAGCGAGAAACACCCGCGCATAGACCGTCATCGAACCGGATACGTCCAGTATCGCGATAAGATTGGACGGCCGGTCGGGCCGCGCCTTGCGGAAAAGCTCGATTGGCTCGCCGCCGCGATGCACGCTCTTGCGCAGGATCTTGCGCATGTCGAGTGCCTCGCCGCGCAGCGCCGCCTTGCGCCGCCGTGAACGCCGGTCACGGATGCTCTTGGCGATCTTTTCGGCAATTCGCTCCGCCCGTTCAAGATCCTCCGGCGTCATCAGCTTGCGCAGGTCGGTTTTCTCGACATTGCCGGTTTTCGAGGCGATGAGCCGGCCGGTGCCCGAACGGCCCGTTGCACTCTCTGTTCCGTCGTCCGGCGTATCCGCCTCGCCCTCGTCGTCGCTCGCTCCCGGCGCCATCCGGTAATTGCTGCCGCTGGTGGCCTGCATATTGCGCGCGGACTGTTTGACGGACGCACCATCGCGCTTGCGCCCCCTGTTCAGCCAGTACGCATCGAACAATTCATCGAACCGCTTTTCCTGATCGGCATCGCCGGCACAGATCGCCCTCAGCGCCGAGCGCACCTCGCCGATCCGGCCGGCATCGACCGCGCCGAGCGCGGCCAGCGCCGTCTCCGTCTCGCCCAGGCCGGAGGGGATGCCGTTCAGACGCAGATGCGCCATGAAGCCAGCCAGCCGCTCCGCCGGTCCCACAGCGCGTTCGGGAAAGCGCGTCACCTGCATCATGCCGCCTTTCCGACGAGGCGCTGCTGCACCTCCTTCGGCACCGCCGCGCGGTCGCGTTCGGTCTTCAGGAGACAGACGAGCGTCGCCTGTGTCTGTTCGGGATCGTCGGCCAGATCGTTGACGCCAAGGCCGGCCAGCGCAGCAGCCCAGTCGAGCATCTCGGCGATACCCGGCTTCTTTTCGAGCTCTTCTTTGCGCAGCGCCTGCACGAAACCGACGATCTGCTCCGCCAGCCGGTCCTCGAGCGCCGGGCACCTCTTGGCGAGGATCGCCATTTCGGTGCGCCGATCGGGATAATCGACGTAGTTGTAAAGGCAGCGCCGCCGCAGCGCGTCCGACAGGTCGCGGGCGCCGTTCGCGGTCAGGATGACATGCGGACGCGTCGTCGCCTCGATGGTGCCGATCTCGGGAATGGTGATCTGGAAATCCGACAGGATTTCCAGAAGATAGGCCTCGAATTCCTCGTCCGCGCGGTCGATCTCGTCGATCAGCAACACGGCGGGCCTGTCCTGCCGGATCGCCTCCAGCAGCGGCCGTTGCAGCAGGAACTTTTCGGAAAAGATGTGATCCTCGACCTCGCCGGACGGCTTGTGCTCCTCGGCCGCCGCGCGGATCGACAGCAATTGCCGCTGGTAGTTCCACTCGTAGATCGCGTGGCTGGCGTCGAGGCCCTCGTAGCATTGCAGGCGGATCAGCTTCGCATCCTGCAATTCGGCGAGAGTCTTGGCGATCTGCGTCTTGCCGACGCCTGCCGGCCCTTCGAGCAACAAGGGCTTGCCCAGCGTTACCGCCAGGAAGAGCGCCATCGCCAGATCGTCGGAGGCCACATAGCCCGTATCGGACAGGTCGGCCTGCAGTTTTTGCCAGGACATGTTCAATGCTCCGCAGGCATCCGGGTGTCCCCGGATGCCCGATGGTACCGGACCGCGCTCAGCCGTGCAGGCCGAGATCGTGCGCGGTCTTCCAGATGCGCCAGTGATCGTGCGGCATGTGCGACTGCACGAGGCCGAACGGACGGAACGCGTCATGCACCGCGTTGGAGAAGGCGGGCACGCCGCCGACATTCGGGCTTTCGCCCACGCCCTTCGCACCAATCGGGTGATGCGGGCTCGGCGTCACCGTGTGATCGGTCGTGTAGTGCGGCGTTTCCCACGCGGTCGGAATAAAGAAATCCATCAGCGTGCCGGTCTTGACGTTGCCCATGTCATCATAGGCGATCTCCTGACCCATGGCGATCGCCAGTGCCTCGGTGACGCCGCCATGTACCTGTCCCTCGATGATCATCGGGTTGATACGGGTGCCGCAATCGTCGAGCGCGTAGAACTGGCGGATGTCCCATTCGCCGGTATCGACGTCAATCTCCATGACACAGATATAGGCGCCGAACGGATAGGTCATGTTTGGCGGATCGTAGTAGCTGACCGCCTCCAGACCGGGTTCGACGCCCGGGATCGCCTGGTTGTAGGATGCAAACGCGATCTCCTTCATGGTCTTGAAGCGCTCGGGCGCCCCCTTGACCACGAAACGGTCGACATCCCACTCCACGTCGTCGTCATGCACCTCGAGCAGGTAGGCCGCGATCATCTGCGCCTTGGCGCGGATCTTGCGGCCGGCCATCGCGGTGGCGGCGCCGGCGACCGGCGTGGAGCGCGAACCGTAGGTACCGAGACCGTAGGGAGCGGTGTCGGTGTCGCCTTCCTCGATAGTGATGTCGTCGGCGGAGATGCCGATCTCGGACGCGAGGATCTGTGCGAACGTCGTCGCGTGCCCCTGCCCCTGGCTGATCGTGCCCAACCGCGCGATCGCCGATCCGGTCGGATGGATGCGGATTTCGCAAGAGTCGAACATGCCGAGACCGAGGATGTCGCAGTTCTTCACAGGGCCCGCGCCGACGATCTCGGTGAAATGCGTCAGCCCGATGCCGAGAAGCTTGCGCGTCTCGCCGCGCTTGAACGCCTCGACCCGTTCGGCCTGCTCCTTGCGCAGATCCGCGTAGCCGACCGCCTTCAGCGCCTTGTCCCAGGCGGTGTGGTAGTCGCCGGAGTCATACTCCCAGCCAAGCGCGGACTGATACGGGAACTGGTCCTTGCGGATGAAGTTCTTGGTGCGCAGTTCGGCGGCGTCCATGCCCAGCTTGATGGCGAGAACCTCGATCATCCGCTCGATGAAATAGGCCGCCTCGGTCACCCGGAACGAGCAACGATAGGCGACGCCGCCCGGGGCCTTGTTGGTGTAGATCCCGTCGACCGCCAGATAGGCCGTCGGAATGTCGTAGGACCCGGTGCAGATGTTGAAGAAACCGGCCGGGAACTTTGTCGGGTCGGCACAGGCATCAAACGCGCCATGGTCGGCCGTCACGTGGCACCACAGCCCGGTGATCTTGCCGTCCTTGGTCGCGGCGATCTTGCCCTTCATCCAGTAGTCGCGGGCAAAGGCCGTTCCCATCAGGTTTTCCATCCGGTCCTCGACCCACTTCACCGGCACGCCGGTGACGATCGAGGCGACGATCGCGCAGATGTAGCCCGGATAGACGCCGACCTTGTTGCCGAAGCCGCCGCCGATATCCGGCGAGATGATGCGGATATTGTGCTCGGCGATGCCGGAGATCAGCGAGGCCACCGTGCGCACCGCGTGCGGCGCCTGAAAGGTGCCGTGGACGGTCAGCTTGCCGTTGACCTTGTCCATCGAGGCGACGCAGCCGCAGGTCTCCAGCGGGCATGGATGGGTACGGTGGTAGTAGACCATCTCTTCGGCCACCACGTCCGCCGATCCGATCACGCTATCGGTCGCGTCCTTGTCGCCCTGTTCCCAGGTGAAGATGTGGTTGTGATGCCGGCGCGGCCCGTGCGCGCCTTCCATGTTGCCTTCGAGATCCTCGCGCAGCACCGGCGCGTCATCGGCCTGTGCCTTGAATGGATCGACGACGACGGGAAGTTCCTCGTATTCGACCTCAATCAGTTCAACCGCATCGGCGGCGATATAGCGGTCCTCGGCAACGACGAAGGCCACTTCCTGCCCCTGGAAGAGAACCTTGCCGTCGGCGAGGACCATCTGCTTGTCGCCGGCGAGAGTCGGCATCCAATGCAGATTGAGCGGACGAAGGTCATCGGCGGTCAGAACGGCGATGACACCGGGAACCGCCATCGCCTTTTCGGCGTTGATCGACTTGACGCGGGCATGTGCATAGGGCGAGCGGACGAAATCGCCGAACAGCATGCCCGGGAACTTCAGATCGTCGACGTAATTGCCCTTGCCCTGGGTGAACCGCGCGTCCTCGACGCGCTTGCGTTCCGTACCCAGGCCCTTGAGGGCGGCGGCGCGTTCGGCTTTCGGGGGAGTCATCTCGTTCATTGTGCTGCCTCCTTGGCGGCGTTCAGTTCGGCCGCGGCGGCGAGAATTGCCTTGACGATGTTCTGGTAGCCCGTGCAGCGGCACAGATTGCCGGCCATGCCGAAACGGACATCCTCTTCGGACGGGTCCGGATTTTCCTGCAGAAAGCGGTAGGCCCGCGTAATCATGCCCGGCGTGCAGAAGCCGCACTGCAATCCGTGATGCTCCTTGAACATCTGCTGGAGTACGTGCAGCCCGTCGGGATTGCCGAGGCCCTCGATCGTGGTGATCTCGGCGCCGTTGGCCTGCGCGGCGAACACCGTGCACGACTTCACCGACTTTCCGTCCATGTCGACGGTGCAGGCGCCGCAATGCGACGTTTCGCAGCCGATATGCGGGCCGGTCACGCCGAGCCGCTCGCGCAGCACGTGGATCAGCAATTCGCGCGGTTCGGCCAGCAGTTCCTCCTGCTTGCCGTTAACCGTCAGCTTGATGTGAACCTTGCTCATGAATTCTCCTCCCTTACGCCCGCGACGCGGCGCGCTCGATGGCGCGGCGCAGCATCACACCGGCAACATGTCTCTTGAAATCGACAGGACCGCGATTGTCCTCCTGCGGATCGATGGCTTCCTGCATGGCGGCGACCGCGGCATCGAGCGCTGCGGCGTCGAGGCTCGACCCGACCAGCGCATTGGCCGCAGCCTCGCTCCACACCGGCGTATCCGACAGGTTGGTCATCGCAATGGAGGCCGACGAGCATTTGCCGCCGTCCATTTCAATCAGCACGGCAGCCGCAGCGGTGGCATAGTCGCCAATCTTGCGCTTCTGCTTCTCATAGGCGTAACCGCCCTTGGCCGCAGAGAAACGCAACGAGACAAGCAACTCGTCGTCGGAGCGAGCGGTGAAATAGGCAGCCTCGTAGAATTCTCTCGCCGCGACCTCGCGCGTCCCGTCCGGACCGGCGAGCACGTAAGTCGCATCGAGACACTGCATCAGCCCCGGCATGTCATTGCCCGGATCGCCATTGGCTACGTTGCCGCCCACCGTGCCGACATAGCGCACCTGCGGATCGGCGATCTGCAGCGCCGCCTCGCGGATGATCGGCGCGGCCTTGGCCAGCGCTTCGTCGGCGATCAGTTCGTGCTGCGTCGTCATTGCGCCGATGGTGACGGTGCCACCATCGATCTTGATGCCTTTCAAGTCGCCGATGGCCTGCAGATCGACGAGGTGGGCCACCTCAGCCATGCGCAGCTTCATCATCGGAATCAGGCTGTGGCCGCCCGCGATCGCGCGCGCTTCGTCGCCATATTTGACGAGCAGCGCAACGGCGTCATCGACGGATTCCGGCCGGTGATAATCGAAACTACCAGGTATCATGCATTTCCTCCCGCATAACGAAGAGCGCCGGGTCGATCCGGCGTCCGCGTGAAAGGGAAGATACGAGACGTTCTGTCGCATGCGACCGCTAAGACATGGCGGGCGCGGCGCATTTCACGAAATGCGATTTATCTGCACGAAATGCGAAAGGCGCAATGCCTTCCTTGCGGCACTAGAGACCGAGCGCCTCGCGCACGCCGGCGACGTTGCCGCGGCTGACCGGCGCGAATTTCAGCGACTGCACGCCTTCGAAATGGCAGGAACCGCTGTCCTTGTGGCGTTCGAACGCCGTAACCTGGTGGATATTGACCAGATAGCTGCGATGCGTGCGCAGGAACAGCGAATCGGGCAGCCGCTTCTCCGCTTCCGAGATCGACCACGGGCAGAACAACTTCTCCTCGCGCGTGTAGAGCACCGTGTAATGGCCCTCCGCACGAAGCGCGATTACCTGGTCGGCCGGAATGAAACAGGTCCGCTTGTCGCGTTCGTAGGGAATGCGCGGCGCATCGCCATGTGGCACGAAGGCGGCGGACAGCACTTCCTCGGGCAGCGGCTCCTCTCCGCCCTCGTGCACCCCCGTGAAGGCGGCAGCCGCAGCCGGAGCACCCGCCGTCGCCGCGCCGCCGAATCCGGTGAAGACGTAGTTCGTGGAGGCGAGCAGGAACGTGCCGCAAATCACGAACGCCGAGAACATCACCAGCAACGCCAGCGTACCGTTCTCGATCAACGGCGTCGTGCCGGCGAACGAACCGGACAACTCGAACGAGGTCCACGCGATGGCCACGAAATGCACCACGACGACCGAGGATCCGAAGATCACGGTCGAGGCGAGGATATGCGCCGTGTCGCGCTTGGCATAGGCCACGCCGATGGCGATGATTCCCATCACCGTTGCACCGGCAATGGAAAGGATGACTCCGACCGGATCGTACAGCGCCAGACACCCGCGCAGCGCCGACATGCCGACATAGTGCATGACCACGATGCCGTTGCCGAGGATCACGCCGGCGACGACCTGGCTGACCCAGGTGCGCGGCGCGAAATGCATGATCAGAAGCGCAAGCCCAGCCATCAGGATGGCGATCAGGGCGGAGCCCAGCGTGTAGATCGAATCGTAATCGATCGGCAGCGGAAAGCGCATCGCCAGGATGGCGACGAAATGCATAGACCAGATGCCGCCGCCAAGCGCCAGCGCGGCCATGACGATCTGGACCTTGCGCCGCCCGGCCGGCAGAGCGGAGATGCCCTTGGTGAGTGTCAGCCCCGTGAAGGACGCCATAAGCGAAACAAGCACGGATGCCGCAACCAGCAGATAATCATAGGTCGGTGTAATCATATCGGCGCGATCGAATTCCTCCCTCTTCGATGCGCAGCATATATCGCTCATATCCGCCCTGCTGTCACGTTTCGGAGCGAAGCAATGACAATGCGGTGAATCGCGGCGCGCAATCGCGCCAAGGGCTACCGGTTCGAGCCCGGTCCGGCAATCCGCCGGATATCGCAATTGGCGGTAGCGGCCTACCCGGAATGCGCCCGCAGATAGGCCAGCATCGCGTTGTAGGACCCCATCTCGTCATAGTCCTCCTCGGGCATGGGGAGACCGAGGCTCTTCGACAATGCGCTGACGAGGTTGAGGAAATCCATTGAGTCGATATCGTACTCCTCGCGCAGGTCGCCGAGCGGATCGATGTCCTCGAATTCCATGTCCGGTGCAATCTTGTGCAATTCCTGCCGCAGCGCGGCCTCGATCTTGTCGTCGCTCATAGTTTTTCGGGCTCCTGCAAGTTCTTGTCGATGGCGGATAGGAACAACGCGCCGCGATGGCCGTCACTGACTCGGTGATCGGCGGCGAGCGTCAGCGTTACGGTGCTGCGCGGCACGACCTTGTTCTCGACCACCCAGGGCCGCGTGACCGGCATGCCGATGCCGACGATCGCCACCTGCGGCGGATAGATGATCGGGAACATCGCCTCTACGCCACGTTCGCCGAGGCTCGTGACCGTGATCGTCGGGTCAGACAGTTCGGTGGCCCGGAACCGCCCCGCCCGTACGCGAGCGACCAGATCGCGGGTCTTTTCCATGACGGTATCGAGATCGAGGTCCTGCGCGTCGTGGATCGCCGGCGCGACAAGGCCGCCGCCGCGAATGTTTATCGCCATGCCGATATGGACGGATTCACCCTGCCGAAACTCACCGTTCTCGTAGTGACCGTTGAATTCCTTGTATTTCTTCAGCGCCTTGGCAACGGCTTTCACGAACAGCGCCGCGACAAGAATGCGTTCCTCCGGCGCCTTGCCGGCATTGCGTTCGGCGATGAATGCCTCGGCATTGGTCAGGTCCGAACGGTGCGACAGGTAGTAATGCGGGATTTCCCGCTTGGACCGCGCCATTGCCGCCGCGATGGCCTCACGCATAGCGCTGAAATCGAAACCGCCGGTTTTCGGGCGCGTCGCTTCCAGCTGGGGCGCAGCTGTCGCCGACGCAGCCTCGACATCGGCAAGCTGGATCGCGCCCTCCGGCCCGCTGCCGGTCAGCATGGCCGGATCGATGCTCTTCTCGGCGGCCAGCCGCCGCGCGGCAGGCGTGATCCTGAGCCGCCCGGAAGGCGTTACGACAGGCGCCGCGGTGACTTCCGGCTCCGGTCTGGGCACGGGCTTCTCCGCGACCGGCTCAACCGGCTTTTCCGGCTCCGGCGGAGGCGGTGCTTCGGCCGGTTTCGCCGCTTCAGCCTTCGGCGCGGCAGGTTCCTCGCCCGGTTTGCGGATCATCGCCAGCGGCGTGCCGACCGGAACCCTTGTACCGAGACCGACGAGGTAAGTGTCGAGGACGCCGTCCTCGAAGCACTCGATCTCGATGGCGCCCTTCTGGGTCTCGACCACCGCGATGATCTCGCCGCGCTTGACCGGGTCGCCGGGCTTCTTCAGCCATTCGACAAGTGTTCCGGCCTCCATGTCCGCGCCGAGCGACGGCATGAGGAATTCGGCCATGACGTCAGCTCCTGTTGCAGACGGTCTTGGCCGCAGCGACTATGCGCGGCACCTGGGGAATTGCCGCCTGCTCAAGATGGGCGGCATAGGGGATCGGCACTTCTGCACTGCACACCCGCTGCATCGGCGCATCGAGTTCGAAGAACGCCTTTTCGGCGATCTGCATGCCGATCTCGGCGGAGATAGAACCGGTCTTCCAGCCCTCGTCGACGAAAACGGCGCGATGCGTCTTCGAAACCGAGGCGATCACCGTGTCCATGTCGAGCGGGCGCAGCGTGCGCAGGTCGATCACCTCGGCGTCGATGCCGTCCCGGGCCAGTTCGTCTGCGGCCTCCAGCGTCTTGAACAGCGATCCGCCATAGGTGATCAGCGAGACGTCCTTGCCCTCGCGCCGCACGGCCGCCTTGTCGATTTCGACCGGCCCGGCATTTACGGCCAGATTGCCGGTCATGTTGTAGAGCATGACGTTCTCGAAGATCAGCACCGGATCGGGATCGTCCAGAGCCGTCTGCAGCATGCCGCGCGCATCTTCCAGCGTCGCCGGCGTCAGCACACGCAGGCCCGGAATATGGCCATACCAGCCCTCCAGGCTGTGCGAGTGCTGAGCCGCCAGTTGCTTGCCCGCGCCCGTCGCCATGCGGATCACCACGGGCACCCCGAACTGGCCGTTCGACATGTGCCTGAACGTTGCCGCCGTATTCATGATCTGGTCGAGCGCCAGCAACGAGAAATTGACGGTCATCACCTCGACGATCGGTTTCATGCCGGCCATCGAGGCGCCGATGCCGGCGCCGGTGAAACCCGATTCCGACAGCGGTGTGTCGCGAATGCGGTCTGGCCCGAACTTGTCGAGCAGTCCCTTGGACACCGCATAACAGCCGCCGTAGTGGCCGACATCCTCACCCATCAGGAAGACGCGCTCGTCTTTCTCCATCGCATCCGTGATCGCCCGCTTGACCGCCTCGCGATAGGTGATCTCCTCGGTTTCGGCGGAAGGCTCCGGAGCGGCAGGTGGCGCCGGACGGTCTTCGGCCATGACGTGTTGCGTCAGTTCCTCGACCGGCTCCCATTCGCCGGCTTCGGCAAAGGCCACCGCTTCGGCGATCTCGGCATCTGCGTCGGCGATGATCTTTTCGACATCGCCATGTTCGATCAGGCCGTTTTCCTCCAGCCAGCCCTGGAAACGCACGATCGGACCCTTCTCACGCCAAGAGGCGACCTCTTCCTTCGGCCGGTAGAGCTGGGCGTCGAACATCGAATGAGCGCGGAAACGATAGGTCCGGCACTCAAGGAAATACGGCTTTCCTGTCTCGCGGATAGATTTCAGCGCCCGCCGCGCCGCCGCTTCCACGGCGACGACATCCATGCCGTCGACGGCTTCGCTCTGGATATTGTAGCCGGCCGCCTTCTCGTGGATATCGGTTTCCGCTTCGGTGTATTGCAGGGCCGTGCCCATTGCGTAACCGTTGTTCTCGCAGACGAACAGCACCGGCAGATTCCACAGTGCCGCGAGGTTGAGGCTCTCGTGGAATTCGCCCTCTGCGACCGCGCCTTCCCCGAAGAAACAAGCGGTTACGCTGGTTTTCTGACTCATTTTATCACCGAGCCCGAGCCCGATGGCGAGCGGCAGCCCGCCGCCGACAATGGCGTTGCCGCCGTAGAAATTGGCTTCCTTGGAGAACAGGTGCATCGAACCGCCGCGCCCGCCGGCGCAACCGTTCGCCTTGCCGTACATCTCGGCCAGTATGGAATTCATCGAAACGCCGCGCACTAGGGCGTGCCCGTGCTCGCGATAGGTCGCCACGAGCCGGTCCTCCGCTCCGAGCAGCGGAATAACCCCCGTCGCGATCGCTTCCTCGCCGTCGTAGAGATGCAGGAAACCGCGGATTTTCTGCTGCGTATAGAGTTCGGCGCACTTGTCTTCGAAATGCCGTACACGGATCATGCGCGACAGGAGATCGAGCACGTGCTCGCGATTGAGATGCGGTCTGAGATCAGCGGCGCTCATTTTTCGTCACTTTCCAGCGTGGAGATATCGCCTTCCGGCAGGCCCAGTTCACGCGCTTTCAGGAGCCGGCGCATGATCTTGCCGCTGCGCGTCTTCGGCAGGTTTTCGCGGAACTCGATTTCCTTCGGCGCAACAGCCGGACCAAGCCTCTTGCGGGCATGGCCCTGGATGGAGAGCTTCAGCTCCTCATCCGCCGTATAACCGGGCTTCAGCGCCACGAAGGCCTTGACCATTTCGCCCGCCGTCTCGTCCGGCACGCCGATCACTGCGGCTTCCGCAACCGCTTCATGCTCGATCAGCGCGCTTTCGACCTCGAACGGACCGATCAGGTGGCCGGCGCTCTTGATCACGTCGTCGGACCGGCCGACGAACCAGAAATAACCGTCGCTGTCGCGCATCGCCAGATCGCCCGACAGGTACCAGCCATCGGAGAACGCCTTCTTGTAGCGCTCCTCCTCGTGCAGGTAGCCGCGCATCATCGACGGCCAGCCTGGCCGCAACGCCAGTTCGCCGAGCGCCATCGGTTTGGTCACTTCCTGCACGCCGTCCGCCGTGCGCTCGACGATGCCGGCCTCGATGCCCGGCATCGGCTTGCCCATCGATCCGGGCTTGACCGGCATGCAGGCATAGTTCGCGATCATGATGCCGCCGGTCTCCGTCTGCCACCAATTGTCGTGGAACGGCTTGCCCAGCACCTCCACGCCCCACAGCACGGCCTCCGGATTGAGCGGTTCGCCGACGCTCGCCATGAAACGCAGGTTGGAGAGATCCTCCTTCTTCGCCAGGTCCGCGCCCGCCTTCATCAGCATGCGAATGGCGGTCGGCGCGGTGTACCAGACATTGACCTTGTGATTGGCGAGGATGCGATACCAGCGTTCGGCGTCGAATTCCGCCTCGTCGATGATCATCGTCACACCGTTGGTCAGCGGCGCGATGATGCCATAGGAGGTGCCGGTCACCCAGCCCGGATCGGCCGTGCACCAGAAAATATCGTCCGGGTGCAGGTCGAGCGCCGTGCGGCCCGTGTAGTTATGCGCGACCACGGCCTGGTGGACATGCATCGCGCCCTTGGGCTTGCCGGTGGTGCCGGAAGTGAAGTGAAGCAGCGCCAGATCCTCCGGATCGGTCGCCACCACATCGAAGTCCTCCGAGGCGGCATCCATCAACTTGGCGAGATCGAGCAGTTCCTGGTCGGCGTCCTCGCCGTCGATCAGCAGAACATGCTTGAGTTGGGGCAGCTGATCGCGAATCGGCGCCACCTTGCGTTTGTAGAGCAGCCGCGTTGTCACCAGCACATTCGCACCGCCGATTTCCATGCGCGATTTTACCGGCTCCGGGCCGAAAGCCGAGAACAGCGGCGAGAACACGCAGCCCGCCTTGAGCGTGCCGAGCACCGAAATGTAGAGCTGTGGAACGCGCCCGAGCAGTGAGTACACCCGGTCGCCCCTGTCCACGCCCAAAGACCGCAGCGTATTGGCGAAGCGGTTCGTCAGATGCATCAGGTCCCGATAGCTGAGATCGGTCGAACTCTCGTCCTTGGCAACCAGCCGGAACGCCGTCTTGTCGCCGGACCCGTTGTCGACATGGCGGTCGACCGCCTCATAGGCGATGTTCAGCTTGCCGTCCGGCAATCCATCCAGGAGTGCTCTTGCCTGATCCCAGGAGAACGACGACCTTTCATCCGCGTAGTCATGCATGTTGGCATGCGACGCATCGTCCGCCGATTTCTCTATCAGGTCTTCGCTCATCCCGTCCTCCCCGGCCGTTTGGCCGCCTGAAATGAATTTCCATGGTCAGGCTAGGCGGAAGGCGATGACCACAAAATGACGTGGATCAACGGGGCGGGATTTTCTCGCCGGCGAGGTCAGTCGTTTTGCTTCAACGAGGATCTTGGCAGGCCGTGCTGCTTGGATGGCGGAGTGTGATCGACATCGATCGGGCCTGTCAGCATGCCGAGAGCGACGAGAATGCGGCGCAATAATCCGCTCTCGTCGCCCGGCATGCCCTCCTCCAATGCGACGTCCTCCTCGGAGACATTGTACTCCCAACGCCGCAGAATTTCGATCTTCTGGTCATTTTCGAGGTCGTCCGCCTCGAGCACGGCCTCCGGCGTCTCGAACACGTCGGACGGATCCGCAAGCGCTCGTTTGTACCGTACCTCGTTCACGCCGCCTGGCATCCTATTCCTGGCTTGTCAGCGTCAGGTACATCAGCACGAGGTAGACCGCCGGCATGACGGCCAGAACAAGAAGCTCAAGGCCAAGGGAGATGCCGCAATTGCTCGCCTGCATACGGTAGCCGACGAAAATCACTCCCGCCAAGATGACCAGCAGCCCGACAAACCACGGTGTGAGACGATTGCGCTTGTGTGTTTCCGTCGCCATGAACAGTACCCCGCTTGTTTTCGCCAGAGGGCCTTCTGTGTAATTCGAAGAGCAGTTCCTGACATTGATAGCTGTCAATAGGATAAAGCCCCGCACCGTTTGACCGGCAAGCGCGCATGCGTCTTAATCCGCCAATGAATATCGTCATGTTTACAAACACTTTCACGCCGCATGTCGGTGGCGTGGCCCGCGCGGTCAGCGGGCTGGCCGACGGTTTGCGTGCTGCAGGCCATCGCGTTCTTGTCGTCGCGCCGACTTTCCCCGGCATGCCCGAAGACGAGGAAGGCGTTGTCCGCATTCCCGCCGTCCAGCGCTTCGCCGGCAGCGATTTTTCGGTGCCGCTGCCCGTCACGCTGCCGCTGACGGCCGAACTTGACGTCTTCGAACCGGACCTCGTCCATTCGCATCATCCGTTCCTGCTCGGCGACACTGCGCTGCGGGTGGCAGCCGGCCGCAGGATCCCGGCCGTCTTCACCTATCACACCCGTTACGAACTCTACGGCCATTACGTCGCGCAGGATTCCGATGTCATGAAGCGCCTGGTCGTCAATCTGGCGCTTGGCTATTGTGACCTGTGCGACCACGTCATCGCGCCGAGCGAAAGCATCGCAAAGCTTCTTGCCGGGCGCGGCGTGACCGCGCCGGTCAGCGTGATTCCGAGCGGTATCGATTGTGCGCTGTTCGCTAACGGCAACGCCAACCGCGCCCGGGACCTGCTTGCCATCCCGCATGACGCACCCGTAGTCGGCCATGTCGGCCGCCTTGCACCGGAAAAGAACCTCTCTTTCCTCACCGACGCGATTGCGATCTTCCTGAAGCGCAATCCGCAAGCCTATGGCATTGTCACCGGCGACGGCCCGCAACGTACAGGCATGGAGCGCACATTTCTCGACGAGGGCCTTTCCGCGCGCCTTCGCTTCACCGGCGTGCTGACGGGCCGCGATCTGGCGGACGCCTACAAGGCTATGGACATCTTCGCCTTTTCCTCGCTGTCGGAAACTCAGGGGCTCGTGCTGGCGGAAGCCATGGCGTCGGGTACGCCGGTCGTCGCGCTCGATGCGCCGGGCGCCCGAGAGGTCGTGCGCGACGGCGTCAATGGCCGGCTTCTGGCGGCCGACGCGTCATCCGGCGAATTCGCCCGGACTCTGGCAGACCTCGCCAGGATGCAGGAGACGGACGCAAAAACGATGCGCGCCGAAGCCCGCAGGACTGCCAAGGCCTTTTCCGCCGAAACCGCGCTGAACCGCATCGTCACGCTTTACGAGGAGCTTTGCGCCCGCAGCAGCCCGCCGGTCAAACCGTCGACCGATTTGTGGGAGACGGCAAAACGCCGTATCGCACGCGAGGCCGAGCTTTTCGGCAATGTCGCTCAGGCGTTCAGCGATGCCGTCCTCGTCGAAGGTCCGGAAAACGGCAACCTGCAACGCAATGACGGCGGTACGCTTCCATGAGCGACGGCCACCACCCGAAAACGCTGCGCCGATCCGTTGCCACCTTCCTGACCGGAACGGCCATCGCCGCGCTGCTTGCGCTATGGGCTCTGACCTGGCGCAAGGATACGCGCGAGCTGGGCAAGCTCGAGCAGCATCTGGCGGAAGGCGAGCACATCGTGGCCGTTTTCTGGCACGGCAAGTATTTCTCGCTCTTTGCGCTGGCCACGGGGCTGAAAGCGACTGTCCTGACGACGCGCTCTTTCCGTGGCGACGTGATAGCGCGCATCTGCCGCTGGTTCGGTTACCGGCCGATCCAGATCGAGCATGGCGTCGAAACCAATGCGCTTGCCTATCTCGAGAACGATCTGTCGAGCAACCACGCCATGCTGGCGGCCATCGCGATCGACGGACCGAGAGGCCCGGCCCATCAGCCCAAGGCCGGCGCGCTGCGGATCGCCTCCGATCTCGGATTTCGCCTGATCCCCATCTCCGTGTCCGGATCGCCGAAACGCGTTGTCGAGAAGCGCTGGGACAAGCATGAAATCCCCCTGCCCTTCGCCAGGGTTCGCATAGCCGTCGGCGAGCCGCTCGACGTGCCGAAAAACATCCCGATGGAAGACCTTCCCGAATGGCAGGACAGGTTGCGTGACAGGATGGAAGCGACCGATCGGGCCGCATCCTGAAGTTGCGCGACATGAAAAGTGCATTTGTCTGTGGATTCCATTAAGTGCCTGACACATCCGGCCCTTACCGCGAAGCTCCACGCTCGACAGGAATCCCGACATGCCCCAGCTATCAGAACGTCTTGCCTTTGCGATCGATCTCGCGCGCCGCGCGGCTGAACTCGGTCGCAAGCACTTTCGCTCCCTCGACACGCTGACCATCGAAAGCAAGGGACACCAGGATCTCGTTTCCAACGCGGACCGGGATGTCGAGACCTTTATTCGCGCGGAACTCGCGAAAACCTATCCGGACGATGGCATTTTCGGCGAGGAACATGCGCCTTTCGAAGGGTCGAGCGGCCATGTCTGGGTCATCGATCCGATCGACGGCACGGCGAATTTCGTGTCCGGCATTCCCGCCTGGTGCGTCGTACTCGCCTGCTCATACAGGGGAACCACCGAGATCGGCGTCATCTGCGAGCCGTCGCACGACGAGACCTTCTGGGCCGAGCGCGGCAAGGGTGCGTTCGTCAACGGCAAGCCGATGACCGTTTCGCAGACGCCGAGCGTGACGGAGGGGTCGGTCGCGACCGGCTTCGCCGCCCGGCAGGATTCCGACGGTATCATCCGGTTGATCACCGGCCTGATTGCCGAGGGCGGCATGTTTTTCCGCAACGCTTCCGGCGCCTTGATGCTCGCCTATGTCGCCTCCGGCCGCCTGATCGGCTACATCGAGCAACACATGAATTCCTGGGACTGCATCGCCGGTTTGCTGATGGTCGAGGAAGCGGGCGGGAAAGTGATGCCGTTCGATCCCGATACCGTCATCGAGCACGGTGCCAGGGTGGTTGCGGGCGGACCGCATGTCTTCCCGCAGCTCGAGAAGCTTGCCCGACAGTCCTACGGCTGGTGACAGGCTAGCCGTGAAACAGCAGGTCGCGCACGTCCGATGACAAGCCGTGAAAGACAAATTCCGGCGTGAATTTCAGGATCGAAAACGGCTCGTCGAGATTCTTGAAGACGTAGTCGGCACCCGAAAAATCGTCTTCGCCGGTATAGATGCTCGGCGTGATGACGACGGGCACGGCTACCGCCTGGGCCGCCCGCAATCCGTTTTCGGAATCCTCGAAGATCAGGCATTCCTCCGGCCGGTAGCCCAGATCGTCCAGCACCAGCTGGAAGACCTCCGGATCGGGCTTCTTTCGCTTCGTGTCCTCGCCGGTGCGGATGGAGCGGAACCATCCGAGCGCTTCTTCGCCCAGCGTCGCCCGCATCAGCCCGGCCACATTGGAGCGGCTGGTCGTTGTCGCGATGGCAAGATCGAGGTTGATCTGGCGGGCACGGCGCAACAGGTCCTCGATACCCGGCCTCAGTTCGACCGTGCCGGGAACCATCAGCTCGTTGTACAGTTCGGTCTTGCGCCGATGCAGCGACGGTGCGTCGACGCCCTCCGCGCCGATCCGTTTTGCATAGGCCTCGATGCGTTCGCGCCCGCCAGTGACCTTGAGCAACTCCGCATAAAGCTCCCGATCCCATTTCCAGGACATACCCGCCTCGGCGAAGGCCCGGTTGAAGGCGATACGATGCAGTTCCTCGGTTTCGGCGAGTGTGCCGTCGACGTCGAAGATCAGCGCCCGCACGGCCATGTCATGCAGGCTCCTTGAGCCGTTCGATGGCCTGCGGCACCTCGTTCAGGCTGTCAATCACGATATCAGCGCCCAGTTCGTCGGCCGGCACCGTGGTATAACCGCCGCGCACGGCAATCGAGGCTATCGGCATGGCCTTGGCCGCGTCGATGTCGGCCGGGCTGTCGCCAACCATCAGCGCCCGGTGCGCGCCGACGCCGAGTTGTTCCAGGGCATGGCGCAGCATATCGGGCGCGGGCTTGCGCGCCGGTCCGGTATCCCCGCCGACGATGACATGAACCGAGGAACCGAGGCCGAAATGTTCGATGATCGCCCGCGAAAACGCTTCCGGCTTGTTGGTGACCACGCCGATCTTCACCCCGGCCCGCGCATAGGCGGTGAGCAGCGTTTCGGCGCCCGGCATCAGCGTCGTACCAACGGTCAGACCGCGCCCGTAGATGGTCATCATGCGGTCGGTCATCTTGTCGAGCGCCTCCCCCTCAAGCGAAACATCGCGCGCTGCAAAGGCGCGTTCGACGAGCTTGCGAACGCCGTGTCCGATCATCATGCGGACTTCGTCCATCGCCAGCGGCGGATGGTTTTCCGTCGCAAGCACGTCATTGACGGCCGACGCGAGGTCCGGCACGGAATCGATCAGCGTTCCGTCGAGGTCAAACAGCACGGCCTGCGGCCAGCCGCAGCGGTCGCCGTCTTGCGCAAAGCGCGGATTCATGCGGTTTCCTTCCACTTGATCGAGCACCCCATCGACGGTATCTGGTCGCGCGGACCCTCGCCTGTTTCGGCCACCTGGCGCATCGCCTCGAACAGGTCACGGCGCAGGTCGGCATCGCCCGCCTCCTTGCGCGAGGCATCGAGACGGCCGCGATATTGCAGTTCCATGGTCTTGTTGAAGCCGAAGAAGTCGGGCGTGCAAACGGCATCGTAGGCGCGTGCTACAGCCTGATCCTGGTCATGCAGATACGGGAAGGTGAAGGCATGCGCCGCGGCGAATTCCTTCATCCCGTCGAAGGAATCCTCCGGATAGCTGTCCGCGTCGTTCGAATTGATGGCGACGAACCCTATGCCCAGCGCCTCGAGGTCGCGAGCGTCGCGAACGATCCGGTCGATCACCGCCTTCACATAGGGGCAGTGATTGCAGATGAAGGCGACGACCAGACCTTTCGGGCCGGCACAGTCGAAAATCGAGAATGCGCGGCCCTCGGTGCTCAACAGGCGCGCATCGATGGCTTTCCAGCCAAAATCGCAAACGGGGGGTATTGCGGCCATGAATATTCTCCTATGACGTCAGGCGGCGGCGCGGGTCGCTCCGTCGGCAGCGTCGCGGATCGCCTTGATGTTCGCCTTGTAGGCGGCTTCCTCGCCGCCCTTGAATACGGCGGACCCGGCCACCAGGACATTGGCGCCGGCGGCGGCGACAAGCGGCGCGGTTTCCGGCGTCACGCCGCCATCGATCTCGATGTCGATCGGCCTGTCGCCGATCATCGCCTTGATCCTCGCCGTCTTTTCGACAACCGAAGGGATGAAGGCCTGACCGCCGAAGCCCGGGTTGACGGTCATCAACAAGACCAGATCGAGCCGATCGAGCACATACTCTATCACGTTCTCCGGCGTTGACGGATTGAGCGACACGCCCGCCTTCTTGCCGAGATTGCGGATCGCCTGCAACGACCGGTCGAGATGCTTCGTGGCTTCGGCATGCACGGTGATGATGTCGCAGCCCGCATCGGCGAATGCACCGAGAAACGGATCGCAGGGCTCGATCATCAGATGGCAGTCGAACACCTTGTCGGTCCGGTCGCGCACGGCCTTGATGATCGGCGGGCCGAACGTAATGTTCGGAACATAGTGGCCGTCCATGACATCCAGGTGGATCCAGTCGGCGCCGGCGCGGACAACCGCTTCGATCTCGTCGCCGAGCTTGGAAAAGTCGGACGAAAGCACGGACGGTGCGATGATGGTCTTCGTTGCCATAGCGATGATCCTCCGATTGGGATTGCCTATTTGGTCAGGTTGGCAAACAGGCTTGGCAGTTTTTCCGGCAGGCGTTCCACCTGGTCGATGATTGTATAATTGTTGGACCCGAAAATGCGCGCGACATATCGATCCGCTTCGGGGTCCAGCGTCAGGCAATAGCTTGAGATACCCTTCTGCTGTAACTCAACAGTCGCCTTTTTTGCGTCCATCCTCAGATATTGCGGATCGCGCTCGTCGATATCGGCAGGCTCGCCGTCGGTGACGATCAGCAGCAGCTTGTGCTGCTCGCTGCGCTGGGCGAGATGATGGGCTGCATGGCGCATCGCCGCGCCCATGCGGGTGGAAAGTCCGCCCTTCATGCCTGCCAACCGACTTTTTACATCCGAATCAAGACGTTGCTCGAAATCCTTGAACCGGTAGTACTGCACATCGTGACGGCCATCGGAGGAAAAGCCGTGAATTGCGAAGGGATCGCCGATCCCGTTGATGGCACTGGCGACGAGGGCGGAGGCCTCGCGGGTCAGTTCGAGGACCGTCTTCTCGGTTCCGCGCACCATTTCATTGGTGGATTCCGAGAGGTCGAGCAGGATCACGACCGCCAGGTCGCGACGGTTGATCACGTTGCGCATGGTAATGCGCGGATCGGGCTGCATGCCGATCCTGGTCATGACGATGGCATCGACCGCCGCGTTGATGTCGAGTTCGTCGCCGTCTTCCAGACGCCGCTGGCGTGAAATCCCCTGCGGGCGCAGCCGGTCGACGATCTGCTTGATCCTGTGGCTCACGCCCTTGTGCGCCGTCAACACGGAATCGATGGAATCGGGATCTCCCCTGCCCTGGCGACGTTCGTAAACGGTCGCCCAGCTCGGACGGTGCAACTGAACCTTGTAGTCCCACTCGGCGTAATGGAACGGGTCGGAGACCGGCTCCTTGCCTTCCATTTCATTGTACGAAACGCCTTCGTCCTCGTACGGGAAAAGTTCGCTGGAAAGCACCCAGACTTCCTGGGCATCGTCGCCGGCCGTCTCGACATCCACCTCGTTGATGAATTCCATCAGCCCGACATTGCGGCGGACCTGCCGCTGCAGATCCGGCCGGTAGGCCGCACTTTCAGACCAGTCGTAGTCATCCATCGACCAGACGAACCGGTTGTCGTCGCGATACGGAATGTTGAGCGATTCCAGGATACGCAGGCTGGGGATGGCACGTCGTTCCGACAACAGGTTATAAAGTTCGATGCCCAGCCCCCAGGAAAACATCGTTTCGCGTTCATTGGCCGCGATGTTGATGTGGAATTGTTCGACCAGCGCATCGACGGCCAGATCACCGGTCGATACGCCCGGCTCCAGCAAGGCCGTCGCGGCCTTTTCCAGCAGGTACATGGTGTCGTGTTCGTAATGTCCTGCCGGGGAATGCGGCATCAGGGATTTGAACAGCCCGCGCAAACCCGGAAATTGCCTGACGACGCAATATTCAATCCTGGCATCCTCGAGCATGCCGACGAAGAAGATCTGGGCGGGATTGAGCGCCTGCTGGCTGAGCCCCTTGTCGGAACTCGTGATATGCCCCGCCATGTGCGCGCTCATCGCCCGGTAGAGATCAAGCCCGCTGACAGTACCGATCGGATCGACCGCATCGGGAAGATGCATCGCGCCTTCCTCGATGAAAGGGCGAAATCCCGCATGATCGGCGGCGCTCGGACGCAGGAAGAAGTCCCGCCCCCAAAAAGCCCGGAGATAGAAGTTCAGGCGGCGTTGGGAATCGATGAACAGTGTGCCGCGGCGCTCCTGCTTGAGCATGGCACGCGAATCCTCGCTGACCAGACCGAAATAGTCGGCCTGTTTCGGCAGGTCGCGGCGATAGGCCTCGGCGCCGAAATCGACCCAGCGGCGCAGGCCCGACAGGGTTAGTTTCGACAGCAATTCCTCCAGCACGTTGAACATCGGGCGCAGGCCTCGCGGCGCCCGCGCGGCGAGACGATGCAGGAGTTGCAGATAATCCCTCAGAAGGTCCGGATCGCCGAACCGGCTCGCCGCACCGGGCAGAGTGGAGATCATCAGCGTCAGCACTTCGCCGGAGACCATCGAGGCCAGTTTCAGCGTCCCGCCCACGACATCGCGGATGATGTCCTCGCCGCATTCCTTGACCACTTGCGGCATCTCGTCGAGATAGCTGGTCAGCAGGTTCGGGCCCTTGCCGAGCGCGATCAGCGCCCTGGCGCCGTCGAGATAGTCCTTCAGCCCGGCTGGCGACATGATCCGCGCGGACTCGTGGAACAGCCCTTCCAGGGTGTCTTCCAACTCCGGCGCGGCCTTGATCAGCTCTTCACGATAATCGTCAAGATTGACCGTCATGCCGCCTGTTCTTTGCTGCTGTCGGTGATCTCCGGAAAGAACGTGCTGACGGCCGCCTGCAGCGTATCGCGCATGTCCGGATCGTCGGTGAGCGGCTCGACCAGCGCCATCTGGCAGGCAGCCTGCGCCGGAATCTTCTTGGCGATCAGCTGACCGGCATAGATCAGCAGGCGCGTCGACATGCCTTCATCCAGGCCGTGACCCTTCAGATTGCGCGACCGTTCGGCCACCTGGACCAGCCGCTCGGCGACCGAGCGGTCGACGCCTGCTTCGTGGGCGACGATCTCGCTTTCCACGTCGGCGGCAGGGAAGTCGAAGGACATGGCGCCGAAGCGCTGCTTGGTGGACTGCTTGAGGTCCTTCATCATCGACTGGTAGCCGGGGTTATAGGAAATCACGACCTGGAAATCGGGATGGGCATCGACAACCTCGCCCTTCTTTTCCAACGGCAGCTGCCGTCTGTGGTCTGTCAGCGGATGGATCACGACGGTCGTGTCCTGACGCGCTTCCACCACTTCGTCGAGATAGCAGATCGCGCCGATCCGGGCTGCAATGGTGAGCGGTCCGTCCTGCCATTTCGTGCCGTTAATATCGAGCAGGAACCGGCCGATCAGATCGGACGCGGTCATGTCCTCGTTGCAGGCCACCGAAATCAGCGGCTTGTTAAGCCTCCAGGCCATGTATTCGACAAAGCGTGACTTGCCGCAGCCAGTCGGCCCCTTGAGCATGACCGGCATGCGCACGTCATAGGCGGCGCCGAATTTCTCGATCTCGTCGCCCACCGGCCGGTAATAGGGCTCATCTTCGATGCGGAACTGTTTGGGATCGATGTCGCTCATGGTCGCCTCCTTTCGGAGCGGTCAGCTCGTGTTGCAGTTACAGGCGGCAAGGGCCGCGCGGACGCGCGGCCCCGGCCTTGAAATCAGGCCTTGATTTCGGCGCGGTGCACAACCATCGAAGTGCCCTGCGACTGCTTGAAATTGTCGTAGCCGACCAAGCGAACATGGTTATCCGGATTGGCCTTCTTGCACAGCTCGATTTCCTGGAAAATGGCGTCGATATCCGTCTCGCCGAACATCGGCAGCTTCCACATGTACCAGTAGTTGGAAGAAGCGCTCTCGGGCTCTGTGTGCTCGATCGCCGGGTTCCAGCCTTTGGCCACGATATATTCCACCTGCTTGCGAAGCTCTTCCGGCGTCAGTTGCGGCAGATAGGAGAAAGTGCCCATTTTTCGGCTGTTGGGGTCCGACAGACGGGAGTTGTAGTCTTGTACGTCACTCATCGTTTCGTTCCTTGAATATGATCCTGGTTCTTGTCGCTGCGGGCCGGGTTACCGGTGGGCGACATCCAGCTTGTCCACGGTGTCGAACTCGAACTTGATCTCTTTCCACGTTTCCATGGCGATCTTGAGTTCGGGGCTGTGCTTGGCGGCGGCGGTCAGGATGTCCTTGCCTTCCTTCTCCAGTTCACGGCCCTCGTTGCGTGCCTTGACGCAGGCTTCGACCGCAACGCGGTTTGCTGCAGCACCGGCGGCATTGCCCCAAGGATGGCCGAGCGTGCCACCGCCGAACTGGAGGCAGGCATCGTCGCCGAAGATGTTGACCAGCGCCGGCATGTGCCAGACGTGGATACCGCCCGAGGCGACCGGCAGGACACCGGGCATCTGGCCCCAGTCCTGCTCGAAGAAGATGCCGCGTGAACGATCCTCTGGGACAACCTTGTCGCGCATCAGGTCGATCCAGCCCAGCGTCGCGGCGCGGTCGCCTTCCAGCTTGCCAACGACCGTGCCCGAGTGCAGGTGGTCGCCGCCCAGCAGGCGAAGCATCTTCGCCAGCACACGGAAGTTGATGCCGTGCTTGGGGTGGCGGTCGATCACGCCGTGCATGGCGCGGTGGACGTGCAGCAGCATCCCGTTGTCGCGGCACCAGCGCGACAGGCTCGCCTGAGCCGCCCAGCCCATCGTCAGGTAGTCGCTCATGATGATCGGGCTGCCGATCTCCTTCGCGAACTCGGCGCGCTTGTACATCTCCTCGATGTTCGGCGCGGTCACGTTCAGATAGTGACCCTTGCGCTCACCGGTCTCGGCTTCGGCCTTGTCGATGGCTTCCTGGCAGAACTCGAAGCGATCCCGCCAGCGCATGAACGGCTGCGAGTTGACGTTCTCGTCGTCCTTCGTGAAGTCGAGACCGCCACGCAGTGCTTCGTACACGGCACGGCCATAGTTCTTGGCTGACAGGCCGAGCTTCGGCTTGATGGTGCAGCCCAGGAACGGACGGCCGTATTTGTCCAGCTTGTCGCGTTCCACCTGGATGCCGTGGGGCGGGCCGTCACACGTGGCAACAAACCACAGCGGGAAGCGGACGTCTTCGAGACGCAGCGCACGCACCGCCTTGAAGCCGAACACGTTGCCGACCAGCGAGGTGAAGACGTTGACGACCGAACCTTCCTCGAACAGCCCCATCGGGTAGGCGATGAAGGCGTAGTAGGATTCATCGTCGCCCGGCACGTCCTCGATGGCGTAGGCGCGGCCCTTGTAATATTCCAGGTCGGTCAAAAGGTCGGTCCAGACCGTCGTCCAGGTGCCGGTCGAGGATTCGGCGGCGACGGCGGCCGCAGCTTCTTCACGCGGCACACCTGCCTGAGGCGTGATCTTGAAACAGGCGAGAATATCGCTTTCCTTGGGAGTGTAGTTCGGCTCCCAATAGGTTTCGCGGTATTCCTTCACTCCTGCAGAATATTTTCCGGAAGGCTGATGGGTATTCATGTTTCTCTTCCTTGCGTTGATCGGTTTGTCTGAACAGGCCTACCGGCTTGCCTAGGCGGCCTTGGCGGCTGCCGTCTGGGGATCGAGTTTTCCAACGGCGTATCGCTTGGCCATCTCGTCCATCGGGATGACCTTGATCTTGGACGCGTTGCCGGCGGTGCCGAAGGCTTCGAAGCGGTCGCGGCACAGATCGCGCATGGCGTCCATTGCCGGTTTCAGAAACTTGCGCGGATCGAATTCCGCCGGGTTTTCCTTGGCGATCTTGCGGAACTGGCCGGTCATCGCCATGCGGCAGTCGGTGTCGATGTTTACCTTGCGCACGCCATGCTTGATACCGCGCACGATCTCCTCGACCGGCACGCCGAAAGTCTGCGGCATCTCCCCGCCAAACGCGTTGATGATGTCCTGCAGTTCCTGCGGCACCGAGGACGAGCCGTGCATGACCAGATGTGTGTTCGGCAGCTTGCGGTGGATTTCCTCGATCACGCGCATGGCGAGGATGTCGCCGGTCGGCTTGCGGGTGAATTTGTAGGCGCCGTGCGACGTGCCGCAGGCTATCGCCAGCGCGTCGACCTTGGTGCGAGTGACGAAATCGACCGCCTGGTCGGGATCGGTCAGCAGCTGGTCGTGGGAAAGCTTGCCAACCGCGCCATGGCCGTCCTCGGCTTCGGACTCGCCCGTCTCCAGCGAACCGAGCACGCCGAGTTCGCCTTCGACGGACGCACCGACCCAGTGGGCCATGCGCGCGACGCGTTCGGTGATCTCGACATTGTAGTCGTAGGAGGCCGGCGTCTTGGCATCGGCTTCAAGCGAGCCGTCCATCATCACGGAGGTGAAACCGTGCCGGATCGCCGTCATGCAGGTGGCTTCGTTGTTGCCGTGGTCCTGGTGCATGCACACCGGAATATCGGGATAGATCTCCGAAAGCGCATCGATCATTTTGGCCAGCATGATGTCGTTGGCATAGGAGCGCGCGCCCCGCGACGCCTGAATGATCACGGGCGCGTCGCAGGCCTTGGCCGCTTCCATGATCGCGAGCCCCTGCTCCATGTTGTTGATGTTGAAGGCCGGCACGCCGTAGGAGTTTTCGGCGGCGTGGTCGAGCAGTTGGCGAAGGGTGATACGGGCCATGTTCAAGCCTCCTCTCTGGAAATGGTCGGGATTGCCGAGAAGTCGGGTTCCGGCAGAATTTGCTTCAGCGCGGCCTGCCAGCCTTGCTGGTTGAGCGGCGGATCGCCTGCGTCGATGAAATAGTCGCCGAGCACCGACAGCCGCATGGCGAAGACGTTTTCGGCGCGGCGCTCGTCGGAGTGGAAACGCAGGTTTTCCATCAGCGCGATTTCACCATAAGGCACGCCGGCGAGCTTCGCCTCGGCGCCAGTGCCCACGCTCTCGTCGACGAAGGTGACCGGCTTGCCGGTCATTTCCCCGAGCGTCGATGTGAACGGACGCAGGCTGAGCGCCGGATTGATGTCGCCGGCCGGGTCGCCAAGTCCGGCGACCACGACGACGCGGGCACCGGCATCGGCCAATGTCGTGATCAGCGGAATGGCCGTATGGCTGATGCCGCCATCAAGGCTGATGCGGATGATCGCAGTATGCCCGGCAATCGGATCTTCCATCACAAGCTCTTCCATGACCCTCGCCGCCAGCATCAGGCTCTGCCCCCGGCAGCAAGCCGAACGGCCGCGTCGATGACTGCGTCGGTGGTGATGCCGAAATGGCGGTAGAGATCGGCGGCCGGCGCGCTAGCACCGAAGCTGTTCATGCCGATGAAGGTTCCGTTGTCACCGATCCAGCGGTCCCAGCCGAGCCTGGACGCTGCCTCGATGCCGATGCGCGGCGCCGAGCCGAGGACGGCATTGCGATAGGCCTCGTCCTGCGCTTCGAACCGCTCCCAGGACGGCATCGAGACGACCGCGGCGTTGATGTTTTTCTCGGCGAGCAGTCGGTCGGATGCGGATTTGGCGATTTCGACTTCAGATCCCGTCGCCAGCAGCGTGATATCGCGCCCGCCCTTGGCCTCGTGCAAGACGTAGGCGCCGCGCGCCGCGAGGTTCTGTTTCGAATGGCCGGCCCGCAGCATCGGCAGACCCTGGCGCGACAGGACCAGGACGGTTGGCCGGTCAGTCGTCTCCAGCGCAATTTCCCAGGCTTCCGCCGTCTCGATGATGTCGGCCGGGCGGAACACGTTGATATTCGGCGTCGCCCGCAGCATGGCGAGATGCTCGACCGGCTGGTGTGTCGGCCCGTCTTCGCCCAGGCCGATCGAGTCATGCGTCATCACATAGATGACCCGCTGGCCCATCAGTGCCGACAGGCGGATGGCGCCGCGCGCATAGTCCGTGAACACCAGGAAGGTTCCGCCATAGGGAATGAAGCCGCCATGCAGCGCGATGCCGTTCATCGCGGCGGCCATGCCATGCTCGCGAATGCCGTAATGGATGTAACGGCCCTTGAAATTGCCCGGCGCGATCGAGCCCAGCCCCTTGGTGATCGTCAGGTTGGAATGGGTCAGGTCCGCCGAGCCGCCGACCGTCAGGCTGGTCGCCTCATTGATGACGCCAAGCGCCATCTCGGATGCCTTGCGGGTCGCGACCTTCGTGGCCCCGTCGACATGTTCCTTGCGGAAGGCGCTCAGTCCGCGCTTCACGCGGGGAGGAATTTCACCGGCCATCGCCGCCTTGAAGGACTTCTTGCGCGCGCTGCCTTCCAGCCGCTCCTCCCAGGCAAGCCGCTCGTCTTTGCCCCGCTTTGAAACCGTGCGCCAGGCGTTGATGATATTGTCCGGCACCACGAAGGGCTCATGGGCCCAGCCGATATTGGCGCGCGTGGCGGCGATCTCGTCCGCACCAAGCGGCGCGCCGTGGGTCTTTTCAGACCCCTCCATGTTCGGTGCGCCCTTGCCGATGGTAGTACGGCACGCGATCAGCGACGGCTTTCTAGATTTACGCGCTTTTTCAACAGCTTCAGCGACAGCGTTCATGTCGTGACCGTCGACGCGCTGAACATCCCAGCCGGCCGCCTTGAAACGTGCCGGCTGGTTCATCGATGTCGAAAGGGAGGTGGAACCATCGATGGAAATGTGATTGTCGTCCCAGAGCACGATCAGCTTGGAAAGCTTCAGGTGCCCGGCAAGGTCGATCGCCTCGTGACTAATGCCCTCCTGCAGGCAGCCGTCACCGGCGATGGCATAGGTGAAATGGTCGACCAGCTTGCCGCCGAAACGCGATGCCATCATCCGTTCGGCGATCGCCATGCCGACGGCGGTTGCGATGCCCTGGCCGAGCGGTCCGGTCGTCGTCTCGACGCCCAGCGTATGACCGTACTCGGGATGACCTGCCGTATGGCTGCCAAGCTGGCGAAACTGCCGCAGCTGCTCGATCGGCATGTCTTCGTAACCGAGCAGGTAGTGGATCGCGTATTGCAGCATCGAGCCGTGCCCGGCCGACAGCACGAAACGGTCGCGGTCCGGCCAATCCGGTGTCGACGGATCGAGCTTGATGAAGCGGTTGAACAGCACCGTCGCCACGTCGGCCATGCCCATCGGCATGCCCGGATGGCCGGAATTGGCTTTCTGGACGGCATCCATCGCAAGCGCGCGAATGGCATTGGCCATGTCGCGTTCGCTGGCCTCAGACTGCAGTTTTCCCGATGCTTGGATGTTCATCGTTTCCTCCTCAGGACGCGCGGCGTTTCAGATCCATCAGCTTGTGGATCAGCGGCGTGAAAATGAGCTGCATGGCCAGGTCGAGCTTCTCGCCCGAACAGACGATGGAATTGGCGCGCGACATGAAGGCGCCATCGAGCATCGAAAGCAGATACGGAAAGTCGATGCCGCGCGGATTGGCGAAACGGATGACCAACATGGATTCAGCCGGGGTCGGAATCCAGCGCGCGACGAACGGGTTCGACGTGTCGACCGTCGGAATGCGCTGGAAATTGATATTGGTCTCCGAGAACTGCGGGCAGATGTAGCGCGCATAGTCCGGCATGCGCCGCAGGATCGTTTCCGTGACCGCCTCGGTGGAATAGCCGCGCAGCGACTTGTCGCGGTGGATCTTCTGGATCCACTCGAGGTTGATCACCGGCACGACGCCGATCTTCAGATCGACATGTTTCGGCAGGTCGACCTTGCCGGTCTTGATGCAGCCATGCAGTCCTTCGTAGAACAGGAGATCGCTTTCCGGCAGGTCTTCCCAGTCGGTGAAGGTCCCGGGCGGCGCGCCGAACAATTCGGCTTCCTTGTCGTCATGAACGTAGTGGCGGGTCTTGCCCTTGCCCTTGCGGCCATATTCCTCGAACACGGATTCCAGGATCTCGAGTTCGTTTGCCTCGGGGCTGAAATGCGAGAAGTGGTCGTTGCCCTTCTTCTCCTCGTCAGCCACCTTTTTCTTCATGCCCGCGCGGTCGTAACGGTGAAACGCGTCGCCCTCGATGAAGGCGGCGGTGACGCCCTCGCGGTTGAAGATTTTCCCGAACGTGTCCTTCACCGTCGTCGTGCCGGCGCCCGAGGAACCCGTAATCGCGATGATGGGATGCTTGTGAGACATTGATCTTGTTCTCTCTCGTTCAGGCCCGGAACAGGCCGCGGTTCGTGAACAACGGGTGGCGCGTGCCGATGGCCGAGGGATTGGTCAGGTAACGGGCGATCTTCTCGACTTCCTTCCTGGAGCCGAAAAACAACGGGGTGCGCTGATGCACGTCGCCCGGCGCAATTTCGAGAATGCGATTGATCCCGTCAGTCGCCATGCCCCCTGCCTCCTCGATGAGCAGGGCAATCGGATTGGCCTCGTAGACAAGGCGCAGTCGGCCTTGCGAATAGCCCTTGCGGTTGTCGCGCGGATAAAGGAACACCCCGCCCCGGATCAGGATGCGATAGGTGTCGGCGACCAGCGAGGCGATCCAGCGCATGTTGAAATCCTTCTCGCGCGGACCTTCCGTGCCGGCCAGGCAGTCATCGATGTAAAGCCGGGTCGGCTCGTCCCAATGACGGTAGTTCGATGTGTTGATGGCGAATTCGCTCGCCATCGCAGGGATAGCGACGGCCGGATAAGCCTCGACGAAGGTGCCAAGGCGGCTGGAGAACACGAATATCCGCGTGCCGTTGCGCTTGGTCAGCACCAGCGCCATCTGCGGGCCGTAGATGAAGAAACCCGCCGCCAACTGTTCGGTACCTGGTTGCGAGAACGTCGCGTCGGCATCGTCCTTGCACGGCAGTATCGAGAAGATGGTTCCAATGGAGACGTTGGTGTCGATGTTGGACGAGCCGTCAAGCGGATCGATCGCGACGGCGATCCTGGAATCCGGGTTGATCGCCACCGGATTGGCCAGCTCCTCGGAAGCGTAATAGGCGATACCGGCCTTGCGCGCGCCCTCGAGGAACAGGTTGTCGGCGTGGACATCCAGTTCCTTCTGCGTGTCGCCTCCCGCATTGGCGCTGCCGCGCGTGCCGGCAAAGGCGGCGCCCAGCGCGCCTTCGTTGATCGACTTGCGAACGAGAACAGCCGCTGCGGAGAAGGCGCGGATCGTCTCTGCGATCTGCATCTTCACCGGATCGTTTCCGCTGGTGAATGTATTGAGATAGGCGTCGAGCGTCGCAGCCGGCATGTCCATCCTCCCGTCGCGGCTGGCCTCCCCGAACCGCGTGGTGACTAGATGGCGAAGACCTGTCGGTTAGTAAAATTTATTTTCTTTATTTATGAAGTTAGAAAAACTAATATAAAGGCATGTTGAACCTGACTATCCGCCAGCTGCGTTCCGTGCTCGCGATCGAGCAGACCGGGAAAATATCGTTAGCCGCCAGGTATTTGGGGCTGACCGGACCGGCCATCACATTGCAACTCAAGCAATTGGAGGAGGAGATCGGCCTGTCGCTGTTCGACCGCACGCCGGACGGGATGCGTCCGACTGCCGCAGGCCAGGCCCTGCTCGATGCAGCGCATGCGGTTCAGGAGCGGTTGCGCACGCTGGAGGAGGAAATCACCGCCTTCAAGGGCGGCAAACGGGGTACCCTGAAACTCGGCGCCGTCTCAACGGCGAAGTACTTCACGCCGCGCCTGATCGCCGGCTTTCAGAAGATCAATCCCGACATCGACATCGAGTTGTTCGACGGCAACCGCCTCCAGACCATCGAGGCCTTGCGCCACCAGACGATCGACATAGCGGTAATGGGGCGCCCTCCGCGCGATATCGAGGTCGAGGCATTCCTGTTCGGCGATCATCCCCTCGTTATCGTTGCGCCGCCCGGGCATCCCTTGGCGAAAAAGCGCGATATCACCAAGGAGGAAATCGCCGCGGAAAAGTTCCTGGTCCGTGAACCGGGATCCGGCACGCGCACATCGTTGGAGATCTTCTTCGCCGATGTCGCCGGCAAGATCGACAATCTCGGCACCGAAATGGGATCGAACGAAACCATCAAGCAGGCCGTCATGGCCGGGCTCGGCATCGCCTTCATCTCGGCGCATACCATCGAGCAGGAGCTGCAGATGGGCCGCCTCGTCATTCTCGATGTGGTCGGTATGCCGATCCGCCGCCAGTGGTTCTCCGTCTGCCGCTCAGATCGCACGCAATCACCGGCGATGCGTATCTTTCAGGACTTCCTTATCCGCGAAGGCGCGAAATACCTGCCGATCATTCCGACCACATATCCGGCGGAAATGCTGTCGAGCTATGGCGCCCTGCCGATGACGCGCTAGCTCAGGATAACAGCGCTGTCGCCATCGGCGAATCCGCCCCGGCCAGTCCGTCGATGACATCGAAATGGTGCCGGTCCGGCTCCTCGACCGCGTCGGTGGCCAGTCCGAGCCCCCGCCAGATATTGGCGAGCAGAGCGTTTTGCCGCACGAATTCCGAGCGCTCGTTGGCACCGACCCAGCATATGACCGCCGCATCGACGACCGGTTCAAGCAGCGCCGGGCTCTCGGCATGCGCTTCGTCCATGTCGACATGCAGCGACCGGTTCATCGCCGTGCGGATCATCGGGCGCAGATCATGCACCCCCGAGATCGACATCGCCCGGTCGATGCGGCCCGCGACCGCATCCGGCAGCCCTGTCCCGCCGCAAAGCAGCCGCGTCACGATCTGTCCGCCGGCCGAATGCCCCGCGAGCCGAATCGGCCCGCCGATCCGTTCAGCCGCAAAGGCGACAGCCCTGGCGACCGAACGGGAAATGGCGCCGACCCTCACTTCAGGACACAACGGATAGGACGGCATGACGACAGCCCAGCCGCGCTCCAGCGCCCCTGCGGCGAGATGCGACCAGTAGGACTTGTCGAGCCTTAACCAGAAGCCGCCATGGACGAAGACGAACAACCCTTCCGGCTTGCCTTCGGGCAGGAAGATATCGAGCTTCTCGCGCCCGTTCTCCCCATAGGAAATATCGAGTTCCGCCCGGTCACCCAGCGAAGCACGGAAATCTGCCGCCGGCTTCATCCAGGCATCGGGCCAACGGTCCCCGCCGGGGATGTTTGCCCCGTTGGCGTAGGCATCGTCCCAGTCCTCGACACGAAACAGCGTCATGCCCCCTCCTCCTCAAACACCGAGATAGCGTTCCGTGACATCATCCGACAGATCACCCGGCGTGCCGGACCATACGGTTGCGCCCTTCTCCAGCACCACGCAGCGGTCCGCGACCGCGGTCAGTTCGCCGATCGACTTGTCGACGACGAGGATCGACAGGCCGGACGACTTCAACTCGCCGATAGCCGCCCAGATTTCATGCCTGACGACAGGCGCCAGCCCCTCCGTCGCCTCGTCGAGAATGAGCAGACGCGGATTGGTCATGAGCGCGCGGCCGATTGCGAGCATCTGCTGTTCGCCGCCGGACAGCAGCCCCGCTTTCTGCGAAAGCCGTTCGCCGAGCCGCGGAAACAGCTTCTCCACCGCCGCTATATCCCATGCGCCCGGCCGCGCTGCGGAAACGAGATTTTCGGCGACCGTCAGCGGCGCGAAGCAGCGCCGCCCCTCCGGCACCAATCCGACCCCCATCTGCGCGATCCGATGCGGTGGCAGGCCGAGAATGTCGCGGTCCGCGAGCCGGACCCCGCCTTCGACGCGCTTCAACAGCCCCATGATCGCGCGAATGGTCGTCGTCTTCCCCATCCCGTTGCGCCCCATCAGCGCGACGCACTCGCCGTCCTCGACGTTCATGTCCACACCGAACAGCGCCTGCGATGCACCGTAGAATGCCGTCAGCCTGGAGACGTCGAGAAGCGCGCTCATGCATCCTCTCCGAGATAAGCGCTCTGCACTTGCCGGTTGGCGCGGATCTCGTCGACGCTGCCGGTGGCGATGATACGGCCATAGACCAGCACCGATATGCGGTCGGCAAGCGCGAACACCGCGTCCATGTCGTGCTCGATCAGCAGGATAGGCGCTTCGTGCTTCAAATCGTTGAGGATCTCCGTCAGTTCCACCGAACCTTCCGGCCCGAGCCCGGCCATCGGCTCGTCCAGCAGGAACACACGCGGCTCCATTGCCAGCGCCATCGCCAGTTCGAGACGGCGGCGTTCACCATGCGACAGGATAGAGGCAGGGACGCTCTCCCGCCCCTTCAGCCCGACGCGCTCCATGTGCCGCAGTGCCGGTTCGGTCAGGGCCGGGTCGGAAAGCGCCGGACGCAGGAAGCCGAATGTCTTGTGGCTCGCGCCCTGCACGGCGAGAACGACGTTCTGCAGCGCCGTGAAATCAGGCGCGACGGAGGACACCTGAAACGTCCGCGCGAGCCCGCGCCGCGCACGTTCGACCATCCCGATTCCGGCAAGGTCGCGCCCGGCAAAGCGGATCGCGCCGGCATCGGGCACGAGTTCGCCGCAGATTTGCTTGATCAGCGTCGACTTTCCGGCCCCGTTCGGTCCGATCAACGCGTGAATTTCTCCGGATTTCAGATCGAGCGAGACATCGTCGCTCACCGTCAGTGCGCCGAAACGCTTTGTCAGGCCGCTGATTTCGAGGACCGCATCAGCCATGCGTCCGCTCCCGCGTCAAAACGCCGACCAGCCCGCCACGCGCGAACAGCACGACCAGCAGCAGCAGCACGCCGAGCAGGAACTTCCAGTACTCGCTGACCCCACCGAGCCAGTGCTCCAGCAGGATGAACAGGGCCGCGCCGGCGAGCGGCCCGAAATGCCGCCCCACCCCGCCGAGAATGACGAAGACCATGATCTCGCCCGATGTCTGCCAGGACAACATGGCCGGGCTGACGAAACGGTTGAGATCGGCGTATAGCGCACCGGCCAGCGCGGTGATCATTCCGGAGATGACGAAGGCGACAAGGCGCACCTTGTAGGGATCGATGCCGACGGCGCGCACCCGCGCCTCGTTCTGGCGCGCGCCCTGCAGGGCAAGTCCGAAGCGCGACCGCGACAGCACGAAGGAAAGCCCCGCCGCGATCATGAGCCAGACGAAACAGATTCCGAAGAAATCGAGCGGCGCGAGCGTGTTCAGGCCCGGAAAGGAATTGCGCACGTAGATCGGCAGCCCGTCCTCGCCGCCATAGGCCGGCCACGACACCGCGAAGTAGAATACCATCTGCGCGAAGGCGAGCGTGATCATGATGAAATAGACGCCCGACGTGCGCAGGCTGAGCGCACCGATGGCGAGCGCCGCGATTCCGCCGGCTACGAGCGCCACCGGCCAGATGACCAGCATCTGCTGCGTGCCCTCGATCGTGAAGGGCCACATCGTCAGCGGCTCGTAATTCTGCGCGTGACTGGCGAGAATACCCGCCGCATAGCCGCCGATTCCGAAGAACGCAGCATGGCCAAACGAGACCAGCCCGCCATGTCCGATCGCGATGTTGAGCCCGATGGCAGCCGTCGCGAGGATCGCCACCTTGGTGGCAAGGGTGACGATGAACGGCTCTCCTAGCGACATCGCCGTAAACGGCACGAGCAGCAGGAGCACCACCAGCGCGATATTAACGGTCATTTCTCGCAGCATCACGTCCCTGCCCCGTAGAGCCCGCCCGGCCGCACCACCAGCACGACGGCCATCAGGATGTAGATCAGCATCGAGGCGAGTGCCGAACCGATCGCCGTCGCATCGGACGCATTCATGAAGGCGCCGAAGATGGCCGGCAGCAGGAAACGGCCAAGCGTGTCGGTGATGCCGACCAGCAGCGCGCCGACAAACGCGCCCTTGATCGAGCCGATACCGCCGATAACGATGACCACGAAGGCCAGGATGAGCACCGGCTCGCCCATGCCGACCTGCACCGACTGTATCGTGCCGACCAATGCGCCGGCGAAACCGGCCAGCGCCGCGCCGAGCGCGAAGACCATCGTGTATAGTCGGCCGATATCGACACCGAGCGCGGCGATCATTTCGCGGTCGGCCTCGCCCGCGCGGATGCGGATGCCGAGCCGCGTCCGGCCGATCAGCAGGAACAGCCCGACTGCAACCAGGATCCCCGCGGCGATGATCGCCAGACGATAAAGCGGATAAGCCGATCCGCCCGGCAGGGGTACCGCGCCGGAAAGCAGCGGCGGCACGTCGAGATAGAGCGGAAACGAGCCGAACAGCCAGCGCGTGCCTTCGGAAAAGATCAGGATGAGAGCGAAGGTCGCCAGTACCTGGTCGAGGTGATCGCGCTTGTAGAGCCGCCGGATGACGACGATTTCGATTATCGCGCCGGCAAGCGCCGCGACGGCAAGACTCGCCGCCAGGCCGAGCCAGAAAGATCCCGTTGCCGCCGCCGCGGCCGCGCAGGCGAACGCGCCGACCATGTAGAGCGACCCGTGGGCGAGGTTGATAAGCCCCATCACGCCGAAGATCAGCGTCAGCCCCGCCGCCATCACGAAAAGCATGATGCCGAACTGCAGGCCATTGAGGACTTGTTCGATGAAAAGGGCAGCGCTCACGGCTCGGGCGTCCCGCCTTGGCTGGAAGGCGCAACGGGCCGCAAAAGCGGCCCGTCACAAAATTTCGTTACATCTTGCAGTCGGCCGCGTAGGCGTCGCCACGATCGGTCAGGGCGGTACCCACGATCTTGTTGGTCAGGACATCGCCTTCCTTGACCACTTCACGCACGTAAATGTCCTGGATCGGATGGTGGTTCGGCCCGAATGAGAACTTGCCGCGCACAGATTCGAAGTCGGCAGCCTCGAGCGCCGCGCGGAACGCGTCGGCGTCACTGACCGGAGCCTTGGCCAGCGCCGAGAGCATGAGGTTCGCCGTGTCGAAACCCTGGCTGGCGTAGAGCGACGGCAACCGGCCGTACTCGGCCTGAAAACTCTCGACGAATGCCTTGTTGGCCGCATTGTCGATATCCTTCGACCACTGCGACGTGTTCTTCACGCCGAGCGCGGCATCGCCGACCGCCTGCAGAATACCCTGGTCGAAGGAAAAGGCCGGCCCGATGAGCGGAATGTCGACGCCCGACTGGGCGTACTGCTTCATGAAGGCAATGCCCATGCCGCCGGGCAGGAAGAAGAACACGCTGTCCGCGCCCGATGCGCGAATCTGCGCGATTTCCGCCGCATAGTCGGTCTGGCCAAGCTGGGTATAGACCTCGTTTGCGACATCACCCTTGAAGAAGCGCTTGTAGCCGGTCAGCGCGTCCTTGCCGGCGGGGTAGTTCGGCGCCAGGATGAAGGAGTTCTTGTAGCCCGCGTCATTGGCGTAGGCGCCCGCGGCCTCGTGCAGGTTGTCGTTCTGCCAGGCAACGTTGAAATAGTTCTTATGGCAGCCTTTTCCGGCCAGTGCCGAGGGGCCGGCATTCGGCGACAGGTAGAACTTGCCCTGCGCAACCGCCGACGGAACGACGGCCATGGCGAGGTTTGACCAGATGATGCCTGTCAGTATGTCGACCTTGTCGGACTGGATCATCTTGTCGGCAATCTGAACCGCGATGTCCGGCTTCTGCTGATCGTCTTCGACCACGACCTCGACATCCTTGTTGCCGGACTGCTTGACCGCCAGCATGAAGCCGTCGCGCGCGTCGATGCCCAGGCTGGCGCCGCCGCCGGACAGCGTCGTGATCATGCCGACCTTGACCGGTTCGGCAACGGCCGCCGCCGTCATGCCGAGAACCGCCAGGGCGGCGAGCGATTTGGTGATCAGTTTCATATGTTCTCCTCCAACAGAAATGAAATGACCCGTGCCTTTAAAGTGCGGGTCAGAAAGCCTTGAAAGTCAGCGTGGTCAGCGAGCGCGAGATGCCGTCGATGTCGAGAATGTGGTCGTTGATGAACTTGCCCACATCCTCCCCATCGGGAACGTAGATCTTCATCAACAGGTCGAAGTCGCCGCTTGTCGAATAGAGTTCGGAAGCGATTTCGCGTTCATAGATCTTGTCGGCAACCTTGTAGGTTTGTCCGGGACGGCAACGCAACTGGACAAAAACGCAGTTCATCGAATGCTTCCTCTGGCTCGAACCGGCGCCGCCGGCCCCGCAATCCTGCGTATCCTTGAAGATTGCCCGCTGAAATGCAACCAGGCAATTTCAAGCTTGAAATTCTTTCGGAACCGGCCTGACGGCACCTTATTCGAAAACGATGTTGGGTGCCGCCTGCTGCGCGGAGCCTGCCCGGTCCCACACCGCCCTGGCGATATCGCGATAAGCCTGCGCATGCGGGCTGTCCGGGTCGGACACGACAATCGGTTCGCCTGCATCGGAGGTTTCGCGAATCTGCATTGTCAGCGGAATGCCGCCCAAGAACGGCACACCGAGGCGTTCCGCTTCCTTTTCCGCCCCGCCATGGCCGAAGATGTCGTGCCGGGAACCACAATCGGGACAGACGAAATAGCTCATGTTTTCAACGATCCCCAGCACCGGTACCTCGACCTTGCGGAACATGGCCAGGCCCTTGCGCGCGTCGATGAGCGCGAGATCCTGCGGTGTCGAGACGATGACTGCGCCGGCCAGCGGCACGTTCTGCGCCATGGTCAGTTGTGCGTCGCCGGTCCCCGGCGGCATGTCGACAACCAGCACGTCGAGTTCGCCCCATTCGACTTCCTTCAGCATCTGGTTGAGTGCCGAGATCACCATCGGGCCGCGCCAGATCATCGGCGTGTCCTCGTCGACGAGGAAGCCCATCGACATCACCTTGACGCCGTAATTCTCCATCGGCTTCAGCGTACGGCCATTGACCGTTTCCGGCCGGCCCGTGATCTGCAGCAGCCGCGGCATGGACGGGCCGTAGATATCGGCATCGAGAATGCCCACCTTGAGACCGAGCGCCTTCAAAGCCAGCGCCAGATTGACCGCGGTCGTCGACTTGCCGACCCCGCCCTTGCCCGAAGCAACGGCAACGATGGAGCCGATGCCGGGGATGCCGGCCGGCTTGCGCGGTCCGGGCTGCGGTGCAGGTCGCTGCTGCGGAGGCGGCGCGTCACTGCGCGATCCGCCCTGCTTCGCCGCCGTCAGCACGACGCCGGCCTTCTCCACGCCCTCGACGCCGAGCGCCGCCCGCTCGGCTGCTTCGCGCAGCGGCTCCAGTTCCTCGGCGCGCTCGGCCGGAACGGTAACCGAGAAGAAAACCTTGTTGTCGGCGACAACGATCTCCGAGACGAGACCGAGATCGACGATATTGCCCGAGAGATCCGGGCCCTTGACCCGCTTCAGCTGCTCCAGAACGAGGTCCTTGATGGCCACCGCTATCCCCTTTTACCTGGCGTGTTCACATCGCAGATAGGCGATTTGGCAAACACATCCAATGGGGTAGCGAAAAAACCGGGCTCGATCCGTCAACCTGACCCGCCTTCACCGACCGAAGGCTTTCCGGCGAAGCTCGTCAGAATGCTCTGCGGCGTGATCACGCCGACCGGTGCACCGGCGCGCGTCACCTGCAATGGCTGGTCGTTCGACAGAAAGATATCCATCACCTCGCTTACGGCCATGTCATGCGCGACGACCTGCGCGCCCGTGGCCGCCGCGCCATCGGTCATCACGTCTTCCGCACAAAGCACTCCGAGCGGGTTCATGTGGGCGACGAAATCGGCGACATACTCGTTGGCAGGATTGCGGATGATGTCCTGCGGTGTGCCGCACTGCACGATCCGCCCGCCCTCCATGATGGCGATGCGGCCACCGAGCTTGAAGGCTTCGTCGAGATCGTGGCTGACGAAAACGATCGTACGCTTCAGGTTCCCCTGAAGTTCCAGCAACTCGTCCTGCAACCGTGTGCGGATCAGCGGGTCGAGCGCCGAAAACGGCTCGTCCATCAACAGGATCGGCGCTTCCGTGGCGAAGGCGCGAGCCAGACCGACACGTTGCTGCATCCCGCCCGAAAGTTCGGAAACCTTGTTGTCTGCCCAGTCGGTCAGCCCCACGAGTTCAAGCTGCGCGCGCGCCTTTTCTTCTCGTTCCTTCTTGGGCATGCCATCGAGCTCGAGGCCGAAGGCGACGTTTTCCAGCACGTCTCGCCAGGGCAGCAGCCCGAATTGCTGGAACACCATGGCAACGCGGTGCAAGCGCATGTCCCGCAGTGTCGCGGCATCAGCTTCCGTGATGTTTGTCATCCCGGAGCCGTCATTGATCAGCACGGACCCGCGCACCACCTTGTTCAAACCGTTGACGGCGCGCAACAGGGTGGATTTGCCCGACCCGGACAACCCCATCAAGACCAGGATCTCGCCCTCTTCCACTTCGAGAGAGCAATTGTGAACGCCGAGAACCTGGTTGGTTTCCGCCTGGATTTCCGACCGGTCCATTCCCTTGTCCATAAGCGGCAGGGCCGACTTTGGATCCGAGCCGAAGACAATGCTTACATTGTCGAAAACAACAGCCTTGCTCATGTCCGGTCCTTTCCGAGATGCAGCATGCGGTCGAGGATGATCGCGACGACCACGATGATGAAACCGCTCTCGAAGCCGAGCGCCGTATTGACCTGGCCGAGCGCGCGCATCACCGGAACGCCGAGCCCGTTCGCGCCGACCAGCGCCGCGATGACCACCATAGAAAGCGACAGCATGATCGTCTGGTTGAGTCCCGCCATGATCTGCGGCAACGCATACGGAAGCTCCACTTTCACCAGCGTCTGCCATCCCTTGGCGCCGAAAGCTTCAGCTGCCTCGAGCAGAGGCGTCGGGGTGGAGGCCACTCCGAGATAAGTCAGCCGGATCGGCGCCGGCAGCACGAAGATAACCGTCGCCAGAAGGCCGGGCACCATGCCGACACCGAAGAACACGATCGCCGGGATCAGGTAGACGAATGTAGGCAGCGTCTGCATCAGATCGAGGACCGGTTGCATGAACTGGTAGAGCCGGGGCCTGTGCGCCGCAGCGATGCCGATCGGCACGCCGACGGCCATGCAGACGAGGCAGGAGGAAAGCACCAGCGTCAGGCTCTCCGTCATTTCCTCCCAGTAATCCTGGTTGATGATGAACAGGAAGCCGAGCAGGACAAGCAGGCAGATCTTCCAGCTACGCTGGAGATACCAGGTCAGGCCGACGAAAACGGCGACGATGACCAGCGGATGCGGCGTCTGCAACACCCAGAGAATTCCGTCGATCAGGGACTCCATCCAGTCCGCGAGCCCGTCGAAGAACCAGGCCCCGTTTTGCTGGAGCCAGTCGAATACGGATTTCGCGGTCTTCCCGACCGGTATCTTGTGGTCAGTCAGCCATTCCATACGAGGCCCCCTCCAACGCTGCGGCGTGATGCCGGATATTGAGTTTGACGCCAGCCCGATGCGGCGCGCAAGGAAATAAGTACTCGGCGTTGTTCGCGCGAAATCAGTCCTCCCCGGCGGACGATGCAAAGAAAAAGGCCGGGCTTTTTCAAGCCCGGCCCGCGGAGTTTAGAGGCCGAACGCGGCTTTCACCGCCGGCAGGCCCGGCTCGCCATCCTTGGTCGTGACGCCGTCGAGCCACGCGTCGAGAACGCCGGGATTGGCTTTCATCCACGCGAGAGACGCATCATCGGCATCTTCGCCATCGTCGAGGATCTTGCCCATGATCTCGTTTTCCATCGGCAGCGTGAACTTCAGGTTGGTCAGAAGCTTGCCGACATTCGGGCACTCTTCGGAATAGCCCTTGCGGGTCGTCGTGTAGACAACCCCCTCGCCGCCGAAGAAGTCTTCGCCGCCGGGCAGATATTTCAGGTCGAAATTGGCGTTCATCGGGTGCGGTTCCCAGCCGAGGAACACGACCGGCTCCTGCTTGGCGTAGGCGCGCGCGACCTGCGCAAGCATACCCTGTTCCGAGCTTTCCACGATCTCGAAGCCGCCGAGGTCGTACTTGTTTTCCTCGGTCAGGCTGACCAGGTAGCCGTTACCCTCGTTGCCCGGCTCGATGCCGTAGATCTTCTCGTCCAGTTCGTCACGGAACTTGGCGATGTCGGCATAGCTCTTCAAACCCTTTTCCCAGGCGTATGTGGGGGTTGCGAGCGTGTATTTCGTGCCTTCGAGATTGACGGCGACCTGTTCGATCTCGCCGCTTTCCAGATAGGGCGTGATAGCGCCGGTCTGGGCCGGCATCCAGTTGCCGAGGAAGACATCGACATCGTCCTTTTCGAGCGATGCGAAAGTGACGGGAACCGAGAGAACCTTCAGGTCGACTTCATAGCCAAGTGCCTCGAGAACCTGTTTCGTTGCCGAGGTGGTCGTCGTGATATCGGTCCAGCCGACATCCGAAAAGACAACCTCGTCGCATGCGGCAAGCGCTGTTCCGGAGGATGCGACAAGCGCGATCGCCCCGGTCAACGTGCTTCTCAAAATGCTCATCTGTAACTCCTGTAGCTGGCGGCTTTTTTATTGATTGACGGATCAATTAAAAAACAACTAGGGATAATTGGCAAGCGACGATTGGAGATTGCGATGCCCAAGGTCGGTATGGAGCCAATTCGCAGGGACGCGCTGGTCAGCGCGACCATTGCCGAGATCGGAGCATCGGGCTCGCTTGAGGTGACGGTCAGCGCGATCGCCCGCCGCGCCGGTGTCTCTCCGGCGCTCGCCCACCACTATTTCGGCTCCAAGGACCAGATATTCCTGGCCGCGATGCGGCGCATCCTGTCGGACTTCGGCAGCGACGTTCAGGAACGCCTGGTATCGAACACAGATCCCGTTGACCGGCTGCACGGGATCATCGCCGCCAGCTTTGGCCCCGAGCAGTTCGACCGCGAGATCGTGGCCGCGTGGCTTGCCTTTTACGTGCAGGCGCAGAAATCGCCGGAAGCCGCGCGCCTTCTCAGGATTTATGCCCGCCGCCTCGATTCCAACCTCGTCTTCAATCTGCGCCAACTGGTCGACGAGAATGCCGCCCGTCGCATCGCCCAGGGCCTGTCGTCGATGATCGACGGCTTCTACATTCGCCATGCATTGCAGGAACGCGTGCCCGACCGCGAAGGCACCAAGCGGCTGGTGTGCGAATACCTCGAAATGTGCCTCGAAAAGGAACGGCGAAAGTGAGCTCCGCGCCAAATATCCTGATCCTGATGGTAGACCAGCTGAACGGAACGCTGTTTCCGGACGGCCCCGCCGACTGGTTGCACGTGCCCAACCTGCGCAAGCTGGCCGACCGTTCGGTTCGCTTCGCCAACGCCTATACCGGCTCGCCGCTCTGCGCGCCGGGACGCGCCAGCTTCATGGCCGGCCAGTTGCCGCGGCGCACCCGCGTCTACGACAACGCGGCGGAGTTCTGTTCCGACATCCCCACTTACGCCCATCATCTGCGCCGCGCCGGCTACCAGACCTGCCTTTCGGGCAAGATGCATTTCGTCGGTCCCGACCAGTTGCACGGCTTCGAGGAGCGGTTGACGACGGATGTCTACCCGGCCGATTTCGGCTGGACGCCCGATTACCGGAAGCCTGGCGAGCGCATCGACTGGTGGTACCACAATCTGGGCTCCGTGACGGGTTCTGGCGTCGCCGAGATCACCAACCAGCTCGAATATGACGACGAAGTCGCCTATCACGCCGTGCGCAAGGTCTACGACCTGTCGCGCGGCAAGGATGACCGCCCGTGGATGCTCACCGTCTCCTTCACCCACCCGCACGATCCGTACGTCGCGCGGCGCAAATACTGGGACCTGTACGAGGATTGCGAGCATCTCGAGCCGGAGGTCGGAACAATCCCCTACGAGGAGCAGGACGACCACTCCAGGCGCATCTTCGACGCGAACGACTGGCGCAGCTTCAACATCACCGACGAGGATATTCGCCGTTCGCGCCGCGCCTATTTCGCCAATATTTCCTATATCGACGACAAGATCGGCGAGATCCTCGACGCGTTGCGAAGCACCCGCCAGGAGGACAACACGATCGTCCTGTTCGTATCCGACCACGGTGACATGCTTGGCGAGCGCGGCCTATGGTTCAAGATGAGCTTCTATGAAGGATCGTCGCGCGTGCCGCTGATGATCGCCGCGCCCGGCATCTCGCCCGTGCTTGTCGACACCCCGGTCAGCACCATGGACGTGACCCCGACCGTGTGCGACCTCGCCGGTATCGACATCAGCGAAATCGATCCCTGGACGGATGGCGAAACTCTGGTGCCGCTGATGTCCGGAGGCACGCGCGAAACCCCGGTGCGCATCGAATATGCCGCCGAGGCCTCCTACGCCCCGCTGATATGCATCCGGCAGGGCAAGTGGAAATACACCCACTGCGAACTGGACGAGCCGCAACTCTTCGACCTCGAGGCCGATCCGAAGGAACTCAAGAACCTCGCGCACGAGCCGGATCATGCGGAAACCGCTTCCGAGTTCGCCCGCATGGCCGGGCAGTACTGGGACATGGCGGCTTTTGACGCCGAGGTGCGCCAGAGCCAGGCGCGACGCTGGGTCGTCTACGAATCACTTCGCAACGGTGCCTACTATCCCTGGGACTACCAGCCGCTGCAGAAAGCGTCCGAACGCTACATGCGCAATCACATGGACCTGAACGTGCTTGAGGAAAACCAGCGCTTCCCGAGGGGGGAATGATGAACCAGCAGCCCGCCGCCAGCCATTTCATCGACGGCAAGCCGGTCGAAGACACCGCCGGCAAGCCGATCGACGTGATCTATCCGGCGACCGGCGAGGTCATCGCCACTCTCCATTCGGCGACACCCGGCGTGATCGAGCAGGCGGTGGCAAGCGCCGCGCGCGCGCAGACCGAATGGGCGGCACTCTCCCCGACCGAGCGCGGGCGCGTTCTGCGCCGCGCCGCCGACATCATGCGTGACCGCAACCGCGAACTCTCCGAACTGGAGACGCATGACACCGGCAAGCCGCTGCGGGAAACGGTTGTCGCCGACGCCATGTCGGGCGCCGATGCGCTGGAATATTTCGGTGGCATTTCTCCGACAATCGGCGGCGAGACGGTCGAGCTCGGCGGCGATTTCGCCTACACGCGCCGCGAGCCGCTCGGCGTCTGCCTCGGTATCGGCGCCTGGAATTACCCGATCCAGATCGCCAGCTGGAAAGCCGCCCCGGCGCTCGCCTGCGGCAACGCCATGATCTTCAAGCCTTCGGAGATGACGCCGCTTTCCGCGCTGAAACTGGCCGAAATCATGATCGATGCGGGCGCCCCCGCCGGGCTTTTCAACGTTGTGCAGGGCTATGGCGATGTCGGCGCGGCGCTGACCACCGATCCCCGTATCGCCAAGGTGTCGCTGACCGGCTCCGTGCCGACTGGGCGCAAGGTCTATGCGAGCGCTGCCGAGGGCCTGCGTCATGTGACCATGGAACTTGGCGGCAAGTCGCCGCTGATCGTTTTCGAGGACGCCGACATCGAGAACGCCATCGGCGGCGCCATGCTCGGCAATTTCTATTCAACTGGCCAGATCTGCTCCAACGGCACCCGTGTCTTCGTCCATCGCTCGATCCGCACCCGCTTCGTCGAACGCCTTGTCGAACGCACACGAGCAATCGTGATCGGCGATCCGATGGACGAAGCCGTACAGATGGGCCCGCTGGTCTCCGCAGCCCAGCGCGACAAGGTGACGGGCTATGTAGAGACCGGCAAGAAGGAAGGCGCGACGCTGGAGATCGGCGGCGGCATCCCGTCGATCCAGGGTTTCGAGAACGGCTTCTTCATGGAACCGGCCGTCTTCACCGGAGTCACCGACGACATGACCATCGCCCGCGAGGAAATCTTCGGGCCGGTCATGTCCGTGCTCGATTTCGATGACGAGGACGAGGTAATCGCCCGCGCCAACGGAACGGAATTCGGCCTTGCCGCCGGCGTCTTCACCGCCGACCTGACCCGCGCCCACCGCGCCGTCGCACGGCTTCAGGCGGGCACCTGCTGGATCAACGCCTACAACCTGACACCTGCCGGCATGCCGTTTGGCGGCGTCAAGGCATCCGGCTTCGGCCGCGAAAACGCCGCTGCGGCCGTCGAGGCCTACAGCCAGATCAAGAGCGTCTATGTCGGCCTCCAGCCGGTCGACAGCCCCTACTGACGAGACGGACGGCCATGGAAGCGGATTTCATCATCATCGGGTCGGGGTCGGCAGGATCGGCCATGGCCTGGCGCCTGTCCGAGGACGGCAAGAACTCCGTCATCGTGGTCGAGGCCGGCGGCACGGATATCGGCCCGTTCATCCAGATGCCGGGCGCCCTGTCCTACCCGATGAACATGAAACGCTACGATTGGGGCTACAAGTCGGAACCGGAGCCGCACCTGGACGGCCGGCGGCTGGCCACCCCGCGCGGTCATGTCATTGGCGGCTCGTCCTCGATCAACGGCATGGTCTACGTACGCGGCCACGCCCGAGACTACGATCACTGGGCAGAAAGCGGCGCGACCGGCTGGGCCTATGCCGATGTGTTGCCCTACTTCAAGCGGCTGGAAAGCTGGCACGATGGCGGCCATGGCGGCGACCCGGCGTGGCGCGGCAGGTCCGGCCCGCTGCATGTGACGCGCGGCAAGCGCGACAATCCGCTGTTTCATGCCTTCGTCGAGGCCGGACGCCAGGCCGGATTCGAGGTCACGCCGGACTACAATGGCGAGAAACAGGAGGGCTTCGGCCCGATGGAACAGACGGTCTGGCAGGGCCGCCGCTGGTCGACCGCCAACGCCTATCTCAAGCCTGCATTGAAACGGTCGAACTGTACGTTGCTGCGCGGCTTCGCGCGCCGCGTTACCTTCGACGGCAACCGCGCCACCGGGGTGGAGATCGACCGCGGCGGCCGTACCGAGACCGTGACGGCGCGCCGCGAGGTAATCCTCGCCGCCTCGTCGATCAACACGCCGAAGCTGCTGATGCTGTCGGGGATCGGCTCCGCCTCTCATCTCGCCGAACATGGCATCGACGTCGTCGCGGACCGGCCCGGCGTCGGACAGAACCTGCAGGACCACCTGGAGCTTTACATCCAGCAGGCCTGCACCCAGCCGATCACGCTTTACAAATATTGGAACCTGTTCGGAAAGGCTTTCGTCGGCGCGCAATGGCTGTTCACCAGAACCGGTCCCGGCGCGTCCAACCAGTTCGAAAGCGCGGCTTTCCTGCGGTCGAAGGCCGGCGTCGAATATCCCGACATCCAGTATCACTTCCTGCCGATTGCCGTACGCTATGATGGTCAGGCAGCGGCCGAAGGACATGGGTTTCAGGCGCATGTCGGCCCGATGCGCTCGCCGTCGCGTGGCGCCGTGACGCTACGTTCCGCCGATCCGGCGGACGCACCGAAAATCCTGTTCAATTACATGAGCCACGAGCAGGATTGGGCCGATTTCCGCCACTGCATCCGGCTGACGCGCGAGATTTTCGGGCAGAACGCCTTCGACCCCTATCGCGGCAAGGAAATCCAGCCGGGCTCTTCCGTAAAGTCCGATGACGAACTGAACGGCTTCATTCGCGAGCACGTGGAAAGCGCCTATCACCCCTGCGGTTCGGCGCGCATGGGCCGCGCCGATGACCGGAATGCGGTTGTCGATCCGGAGTGCAGGGTAATCGGTGTCGAGGGATTGCGCGTGGCGGATTCGTCGATCTTCCCGCGCATCACCAACGGCAATCTGAACGCGCCGTCGATCCTCGTCGGCGAGAAGGCGGCCGATCACATTCTCGGGCGCACGCCCCTGCCCCCGGAGAATGCAGAACCGTGGATCAATCCGCGCTGGAAAGAATCGGACCGCTGACGCGGTCCGATGGAATGCGAATACCTGTCAGGCGTCAGGCAGCTTCGGCTTCGGCCTCAGCCTCGACAACGGCTTCGACCGCCCCGACACCGACCTGATCGAACAATCCTTTGAGATCAAGGAAGCAGATCATGTCGTCGCCGACCGGCACGATGCCCTTGGTCAGTGCCTTTTCCTCGTCACTCATCACGTCCGGCACCGGCTGCATCTCTTCCGGCTTGACGCTGACCATGTCGGAAACGCTTTCGACCAGAATGCCGACACCACGGTCGCCCTCATCGATGACGATGATCGCGCTCTGTTCGGTCGGCTCGATAGCCCGCAGGCCGAGGCGCAGGGCCATGTCAACGACCGGAATCACACGGCCGCGCAGATTGATGAAGCCGAGGACATAATCCGGCGAATGCGGGAGAGGCGTAGCCTTGACCCATACGCGAATTTCCTTCACCGCCATGATGTCCAGGCAAAACACCTGATCGCCAAGACGAAACGAAATAATCTTCAGCGTGGGCTCCGAGGAGTTCGCATTTTCATCACGCATTGTTTTCCTCCACTGACGGGGGTTGGTCGCGAGGCTGTTACTCGCCCTGAACGCTCATCCTGCACCTTGTGGCACAGGCAGAATCTCATAGGGCTCCCGGGCCGCACATTGGTCGGCCGTACCGCATCGCTTCAATTTTGACGAAATCCGTACATGATGTCGGATCCGCGGCCTTCACGGCGAAACGGTCGGACGACATCATGTCGACAAATCCTCGGGGTGCCCCAGGCAATAATTGCTGAGGATCACTTGGCCCGAAAAACAATAAAAAATTCTTAACCGGCAAGCCCGGCGTGTCAGGCGTTTGGCGGTTTGCCCGCACGAAACGGCGTGATGTGCGCTGGAGGAGAAAAAGCGCGCCGATTTACCTCGGCTATCGGCGCGCAAATTCCCTAATGCGCGAACACCACGGTCTTGTGTCCGTTGAGCATCACGCGGCGCTCCAGATGCATCTTGACGGCACGCGCCAGCACCCGGCTTTCGATGTCGCGTCCCGCAGCGACGAAATCATCGGCCGTCATCGCGTGGGAAACGCGTTCGGTCTCCTGCTCGATGATCGGTCCTTCGTCGAGATCGGGCGTCACGTAATGCGCGGTCGCGCCGATCAGCTTGACGCCACGCTCAAAGGCCTGGTGATAGGGCTTGGCGCCCTTGAAGCTCGGCAGGAACGAATGGTGGATGTTGATCACCATGCCGAACAGACGGTTGGAGAGTTCGTTCGAGAGGACCTGCATGTAGCGCGCCAGGATCACCAGCTCCGCTCCGGTCTCCTTGACCAGTTCGAGAAGCTTCTCCTCCTGCGCGGCCTTGTTGTCCTTCGACACTTTCCAGCAATGGAACGGAATTCCCTCGATCTCCGCGGTGCGACGAGAGTCCTCATGGTTAGAGACGATGGCGACAACCTCGGCGTTCAGCCAGCCGACGCGTATCTGGTAGAGCAGATGCAGCATGGCGTGGTCGAACTTCGATACCATGATGATGATCTTCGGACGCTGCGCCAGGTCCGATATCGACATCTTCATCGAGAAGCGCTCGGAGGCCGGTTTCAGCGCCCGTTCGATCGCCACGCGGTCGACATTCTCCGGCGTCGTGAACGAAATGCGCAGGAAGAAGCGATTGGTCTGGCGGTCCCAGAACTGGTTTGATTCGGCGATGTTGGCGCCGACCGAAGCAAGCTCGGTCGTCACCGCGGCGACGATGCCCGGCTTGTCCTCGCAGGTCAGAGTGACGACAAATTGGTTTTCGCTCATGACGGCGATAGTCCCTGTTCTAGTCATTCCCTTATCCGGATTTCGGATACGGCACCCGCGCCGTAGCTTGTTTTCCGACACATTCAAATAGGCTTGGCCGGCTCGCCGGGGCAAGCATTTTTCGCTCAAATTCTCGTTTTATGAGACTTCGAGCTTATTGCGATAAATGGAGCCCTCCGTTTTTCGCACTTTTTCCCCGAGTTTTTGCAGTCCATAATGCGCTAGAACTAAAAAACCGGGTCCTTTCGTCGAATCCTGCGGCGACCCGGTGGATGACAAACGGCAAAAAATGGCTTGATATAGGCGCAACTGGGCCGAAAGCAGACCGCGGGGAGGAATCGCGATGCGACGGCACGAGGCAAGCGCCTAGAAGCCGCTGCCAACCGGACAACTGGAGGAGGAAAGCATGAAATCCTTGAAATTCGCGGGTGCGGCCATACTTGGCGCAGCCATTGCAGTAGCGGGCACGACCTGGGCATCGGCCCAGGAATTCACCTTCAAGCTGCACCATCTGCTCGGCGCCAAGGCGCCGGCGCAGACCCAGATGCTCGAACCTTGGGCCAAACAGGTCGAGGAAAACTCCGGCGGCCGCGTCAAGATCGAAATCTATCCTGCCATGTCGCTCGGCGGTCGTCCGCCTGAACTCATCCAGCAGGCTCGTGACGGTGTTGTCGACCTGGTATGGACCGTCAACGGCTATACGCCGGGCCTGTTCCCGCGCACCGAGGTCTTCGAACTGCCCACCGTCTTTGTGAACGATCCGAAGGCCGCGAACCTGGCGCTGTACGACATGTTCGAGAGCGATCTGAAGGAAGAGTACAAGGGCGTTGAAGTGATGTTCCTGCACGTCCACGCAGGCCAGGCCTTCCATATGCGTGACAAGCTGATACGCACGCCGGAAGACGCAGCAGGCACCAAGCTGCGCATCCCGACGCGTACCGGCGCATGGGTCATCGAAGCGCTTGGCGCCGCACCGACCGCGATGCCGGTTCCGGAGCTTCCGCAGGCGCTCTCCAAGGGCGTTGTCGACGGGGCGCTGATCCCGTGGGAAATCATCCCGCCGCTCAAGATCCATGAGCAGACCAAGTACCAGATCGAAGGCTACGACAAGGCCCGCTTCGGCACCACGACCTTCCAGGTCTCGATGAACCAGGCGCGCTGGGACGGCCTGCCGGACGATATCAAGAAGGCGTTCAAGGACGCTTCCGGTCCGGATTGGTGGGGCAAGGTCGGCGAAATCTGGCGCGCTTCCGACGAGTTCGGCATCAAGATGGCCGTCGACTCCGGCAATGAGCACATTACCCTGACCGAGGAAGAAACGGCCGCATTCGACGAAAAATTGCAGCCGGTCGTCCAGCGCTGGATCGACGAAGTCACCGCGACCGGCATCGATGGCGCCGGTCTCGTTGAAAAAGCCAGGTCGGCAATCGCAAGCCACAGCGGCATGTAATGTCCGGCACATCGGCAACACAGCGGGCGGGGCTTTCAAGCCTCGCCCGAAACGCGATTATCGGCTGGGCATTTTTCGGGGGCATTATCCTTTCGCTGGTTGTCCTGATCAACGTGATCTCGGTCATCGGCGGCGTCGTCTGGACACCCTTTCCGGGCGACTTCGAGATGACGGAAGTCGGCGTCGCTGTCGCCGTTTTCGCCTTTCTGCCCTACTGCCAGATGGTCGGCGCCAACGTGACGGCGGATATCTTCACCGCCGGCGCATCCGACCGTGCGCTCGGGTTTTTCTCCCTGCTCGCTTCGGTCGTCGCGCTCGGTTTCAGCCTGCTGTTGCTGTCGCGCATGTATTTCGGCATGCTCGATCAGAAGGCTTACAACTACACCACGGCCATCCTGCAGTTTCCCCATTGGGTCGCATTTATACCGATCCTGGTTTCGCTTGCCCTGCTGGCAGTAGCCTCTCTCATCACGCTCTCCGAGAGCGTCAACACGATAAGGAAATCTTGAGCGATGGCCGATGCGCTCCTGACCGGCGTCGCCGGTCTCGTCATCCTCATCCTGCTGATCGCCATCCGCATGCCGATCGCCTACGCGATGATCCTCGTAGGCGGGATCGGCGTTACCCTGCTCAACGGCAGCGCGATCTTCATGAGCCAGCTGAAGACGCTGGCTTACGGGCAGTTCTCCATTTTCGACCTTTCGGTCGTCCCGATGTTTATCATGATGGGCGCGCTGGCCACGCGAGCGGGTCTCAGCCAGGACATGTTCCGCGCCGCGAATGCATGGCTCGGCTGGCTGCGCGGCGGAACCGCGATGGCGGCCATTGCGGCATGCGCGATTTTCGGCGCCGTTTGCGGCTCCTCGCTTGCCACTGCCTCGACCATGGGCAAGGTGGCCCTGCCCGAACTCAAGCGCTACAACTATGCCGGTTCCCTGGCCACAGGCACACTTGCCGCAGGCGGCGTGCTCGGCATCCTCATCCCGCCCTCGGTGGTCCTGATCATCTACGCCATCATCGTCGAGGCCAACATCGTCACCATGTTCATGGCGGCACTGATCCCCGGCATCATGGCGGTCCTTCTGTTCCTGCTGACCATCGCCATATACGTGCTGGTTTGGCCGAATGCCGGTCCGCGGGGCGGCTCGAGCAACCGCGAGGAATTCATCGCCGCCACCGTCGGCATGATCCCGGTTCTGGTGATTTTCCTCATGGTGATCGGCGGCATCTATGCCGGCCTCTACAATCCGACGCCTGCCGCCGCCGTTGGCGTGTTCCTGGTCTGGCTCTACGCAACGGTTCGCGGCCGGCTGGGCTGGCAGGGCTTGAAGGACTCCCTGTTCGAAACGGCGCGCACTTCCGGCATGATCTACCTGATCCTGCTTGGCGCCGAGATGCTCAAGATATTCATGTCGCGCGCCGCCGTGCCGCAAGTCACCGCCGAATGGATGGTCAACTCCGGCTTCGAGCCCATGACCGTGCTGATCCTACTGCTTTTCGCCCTTATCCTGCTCGGCTGCCTCATGGACAGCCTGTCGATGATCCTGCTGGTCATCCCGTTTTTCTGGCCCGTGCTGATGGAACTGAACGGCGGCATCTACCAGGGAGCGGAGGGTGCCGGTTTCGGCATGAGCACCGAGGAACTGAAAGTCTGGTTCGGCATCCTCGCGCTGATCGTCGTCGAACTCGGCCTGATCACGCCGCCGGTCGGCATGAACGTCTTCGTCATCTCCGCATTGGCCGAGGACACGCCCATGAGTGAAACTTTTAAGGGTGTTGTGCCATTCTTCATCATGGAAATCATCCGGGTGGCCATTCTGGTGGCATTCCCGGCAATCACGCTCTGGCTGCCAAGACTGTTGAGCGGATAACGAAAACAGGACCGGGGTTGAACGATGAAACACACGGTTTCCGGTGACATCACCGCTGGCGGTGCGATCTTCACACGCCTGAAAGCGCTTGGCGTCGACTACGTCTTCGCAAATTCGGGCACGGATTTCCCGCCGATCATCGAGGGGTTGGCCGAAGCCGCCGCCAAGAATATCGATCTGCCGCAGCCCATCGTCATTCCGCATGAGCATGCGGCGCTCGGGATGGCGCATGGCTACTACCTGATGACCGGCAAGGCGCAGGCGGTGATGCTGCACACCAATGTCGGCCTCTCCAATGGCGCGACCGGTGCGATCAACGCCGCTTGCGAGCAGATCCCGATGCTGCTGATGTCCGGCCGCACACCGGTGATGGAAGGCGACCGTTTCGGCGCCCGCACCGTGCCGATCGGCTGGGGGCAGGAAATGCGCGACCAGACCGCTTTGGTGCGCGAGGCCTGCAAGTGGGATTACGAGTTGAAGTTCCCCGAGCAGATCGCCAGGTTGCTCGACCGCGCCCATGCCATCGCCAACTCCACGCCGAAAGGGCCGATCTACCTGTCTCTGCCGCGCGAGACGCTGTGCGAGGCCACGCCACGTGAAGGCCTTGAAGGCCCCGCGACGATCCAGCCGGTCGTCGGAGCGCCCAATCCGCACGACATCGAAACCGCCGCCCGTTGGTTGGCAGAAGCGAAGAATCCGCTCGTCATCGCCCAACGCGGGTCGGGTGATGAGGCAAGCTTCGCCGCTTTCGCGAAATGGGCCGAGGACTGGGGCATTGCCGTGTGTTCCTGGTGGGCGACCCACCTTGCGATTTCAACGGAGCATCCCTGCCATGTCGGCGCAGATCCCGGCCCCTGGATGGAGACGGCCGATGTGGTCGTCATACTGAATTGCCTGGCGCCATGGTGGCCGGACAAGCACAGGCTTGCAGACGACGCCAAGGTCATCAACATCGGCCCCGACCCTGTCTTCAGCCGCTTCCCCGTACGCAACTTCCGCTCCGATCTGACGATCGCCGGCGAATCCGCGCTCACGGTGCCAGCGCTGATCGAAGCGATGAAACCGCTGAAACGCGACAAGGATGCGCTTACCGCCCGCCGCGAAGAGCTCGCCAAGGCGTCCGATGCAAACCGCGCGGCACTGATCGAGCGCGCCACCGATACGAGTCGCGGCATCACCAAGGCCTATGCCAGCCATTGCCTCGGCAAGGCGCTGGAAGGCATCAAGTCGAGCGTGTTCTCCGAACTCGGCACCATGCTCGGTTCGATCAAGCGCGAGGACCACAAGTCGTGGTTCCAGGAGCCCCATTCCGGCGGTCTCGGCTGGAGCTTCCCGGCCGCTCTCGGCGCGCAGCTTGCCGAGCCGGAGCGCGTCTGCGTCGCCACGATGGGCGACGGCTCCTACATGTTCTCCAATCCGACGGCCTGCCACCAGATCGCCGAGGCGCTCGAGCTTCCCGTCCTGATCATCATCCTCAACAACGAGGAATGGGGCGCGGTGCGGGCTTCCGTCACCGGGCTTTATCCGAACGGCTTCGCCTCGCGTGCCAACGAGATGCCGCTGACGGCGCTGAAGCCGTCGCCGGACTTCACCAACGTCGCCGCGGCCAGCCGCGCCTGGGCGCGCAAGGTGACCGATCCGGAAGAGCTTCCCAGGGTGATCGACCAGGCGCTGCGCGTGGTGCGCGAGAACCGTCGCGTCGCACTGCTGGACGTCCGCGTCCTGCCCGACTGATCGAACGACTCTTCCTGTGGAACAGGCCGGGCAGCCGCTACATGGCTACCCGGCATCCGGCTCAGCTGCTCGCCATCGCCTTGATGTCGGCCGCGCTCGGCGTGTTGCCGCCGATCCCCCACTGGCCGCTGCGAACCTCCTTTACGCGCACCCATGTCACGCCGCGCATGGCCTCGCCTTCGACCTCGACCATGGCATTGGTCACCTTCTCGATCATCTGACCGATCTGGCGTTTGTCGAAAACACCCTCGATCACTTCTATATCTACCAAAGGCATGTCCACTCTCCTTGCTGGTTGTTGACGCAATGATGTTGTCAGGGGAGCGAAGTGCGGTGCCAGTTCTGGAAGTGTAGGAAAACCGCTACAGTTTTTGAACTGGACGCATATCCTCCAACCGTGAGACCTTGGGGATGGAGGCGATGCCATGTCCGAGACGGTTTATCCCTGGTTCTGCCCGGTCGCGATGGCCGCCGACATGATAGAACCGCGCTGGACCATGCTGGTCCTCTGCGAGATGTGGTCGGGATCCACACGCTTCAACGATATTCAACGCGGTGTGCCCGGCATGTCTCCGGGGCTGTTGTCGAAACGGCTGAAGGACATGGAAGCGAAAGGCCTGCTCAACCGTATCAAGAACCCGGCGAGCGGCCAGTTCGAATATCTCACCACGCCGCTGGCCGACGAACTGGAGCCATTGGTGCGCCAACTCGGAGAGTGGGCGCACCGGAATATCGACTGCGAGGTTTCGCTGCAGCGTTTGGATGCGCGGATGCTGATGTGGAATATTCGCAGGAAAATCAACCGGCTGGAACTGCCGCGGCAGAAATGCGCGATCCAGTTCACCTTGAAGAACCCGCCGGACGAAACGGCCAACTACTGGCTGGTTATCAAACCGGGCGTCGAGACCGATATCTGTTACACCAATCCCGGCTTTGAAATTGACCTGTTCATCATCAGCCATTTGCGTGCGCTGACGTCCGCCTGGATGGGCCACACGAGTTTCGAGCACGAAATCGACGCGGGAAACATCGCTCTTATCGGGAACGAGATCATGGCGCGCAGCCTGAGGAAGTGGCTGGTCACCAGCAGCTTTTCCCAAGTGGGAAAACGGCGAAGTCCGCCAAAACAGCCGGCCGGAAACGCCGAACGGGCTGCGTCTCGCAGCCGTATCGTAGCGGCGAGATCATAGGCAGCAAAATCGGCAGGGCTATTGATCCGACGCCTCGGGCAGATGCGCCATGTAATGCGCTAGGATCGCGAGGTCTTCGTCGCTGATTTTCTGCACGACCTCGACCATCGCCGCCCGATCACCGAAACGGCGTTCTGCCTTGTAGTCATGCAGCGCGTTCAGCAGATAATCCTCGCGCTGATGGCGGAGCGGCGGCATCTGGTGGCCGCCGAGGAGGTCCTTCCCGTGGCATCCATTGCAATGGTTTTGCGAAACCAGCTCCGCGCCACGCTGCATCTTCGCCGGATCGCCTTCCCCATCCGGCTTCGGCGGACGCGGCAGGCTGTCGATCCAGGCCGCCGCGGCGCGTAAATCGTTGTCGCTCATCTCCGCGGTGATCTCGTTCATGACATCGGCCTTGCGATTACCGGACCGAAAGGCGACGAGCTGCAACAGCGCGTAATAGTCGTCGATACCGCCGAGCGAAGGCGTATCGGGGATTTCCGAATATCCGGCTTCGCCATGGCAGGCGATGCACTGATCTTTCAATTCGACAAAGCCTTCCTGCGCGAAGGTGGGCGAACAGGCCAATGCCAGAGAAGCGGCCATTCCGATTGTAAACTGGCGCATGCAAAATCGTCCCGAAAACGGATGAAAATGCCCGGCGCGGCAAGCGCGCCGGGCGGAAGGCAGCAATTACATGCCGTAGCTGACGCGGTAGACCGCACCGTTCCAGTCGTCGGTGACGAGCAGCGAACCGTCCTTCATGATTTCCACATCGACCGGCCGGCCGATATACTGGTTGTCCTCGATGAGGCCGGTCAGGAACGGCTCCAGCGACTCCACATTGCCGCTTTCGTCGAGATGCGCGACAACGATGTCGGCGCCGATTTTCTGCGTCCGGTTCCACGGCCCGTGACGGGCGATGAAGATCGCGCCCTGGTACCGCTCCGGAAACATCTCACCGGTGTAGAAACGCATGCCGAGCGGGGCCGAATGGGGCCCGAGCAAGGCGATCGGATCGGTGAAATCCGAGCATTTGTAGCCCCAGCCATGCTCGGGATCGGTAAACGTCCCGTTGTGGCAGAAGGGAAAGCCGAAATGCTGCTTACCGGGTTCTGTCACGCGGTTCAGTTCATCTTCAGGCAGATCTTCCGACAGCCAGTCACGCTGGTTGTCGGTGAAGTAGAGCTCCCCGGTTCCCGGATGGAAGTCGAAACCGACCGTGTTGCGCATGCCGCGCAGGATCGTCTCGGCGCCCGAACCGTCCGTGTTGATCTTGCGGATTTCGCCGAAGCCCGGCTCGACCGCGCAAATGTTGCAGGGCGAGGAGTTCGATACATAGAGCTTGCCGTCCGGTCCCGTCGCGAGGAAGCGCCAGCCATGCGGGCGCGGCTCTCCCAGATCGGTATAGATCGGCTCCAGCTCCGGCGGATTGTCGAGATTCGCCTCGATATCCGCCGCCCGGGAGACACGCTGGTGTTCGGCGATGTAAAGATCGCCGCCGACGAGCGCGATGCCGTTCGGCCAGTCCAGCCCCTCATAGATCGGTTTTGGCTCTCCGCCTGCGGGGATCGCCCAAACCCGGTTGGCCTGCCAGTTGCTGACGATGACCGTGCCGCCTTCGGCGACACGCACCGAACGGGCATTGTCGATACCGGCCGCAAAGACCTCCACCTTGAAGCCTTCGGGAACCTTGATCTTGCTGATGGGCAGATCCTCGGCGGCTGTCGGCAGCGCAGGCGGCGTCTGGATCGCGAGCGCCTGGGCTCCCGGCGTCTCCGGACGTCCCATCAGTGGCCCTTCGGCCGGCGGCGGATTGTCGACGGCCGGCGGTGCCGGCGGATCTTCCTGTGCCAGCGCGGCATTGCCGCCAAACAGCAAAGCGCCGGCAACGGCACCTGTTAAAAGACGCAGATAGAGTCTTGATTTCATGACATTTCCTCCCGTGGTGAAAGATCAAGCCGCTATCGCGGTTCTGTTGGGGTGGTATCCTCCAATACTCACCCGTCACGGCAGCCCGTCGGCCGTGTGTCACGCCGGCAAATCCTCCGCGCCGGCGGTGCGGACAGGAACACCGGCCCTGTCCGCGAAAAACTCGTGCCCGCTTAAAAGACCGGCGGGAACGGTCGCCCGCCGCGATCGAGCGTGATCCAGCGGGTTTCGGTAAAGGTTTCCATCGACCACTTGCCGCCATGCTTGCCGAGACCGGACGCCTTGAAGCCGCCGAACGGAACATGCGGCTCATCGTTCACCGGCGAACAGTTGACGTGGCAATTCCCGGTGTCGAGCCGGTTGACGATTTCGAGCGCCCTGCCCTCGTCATCAGACATGACGCCGGCGGTCAGGCCGTATTCGCTGTCATTGGCGATGCGGATCGCTTCTTCGTCGCTTGAAACCTTGAAGATCGAGCAGACCGGGCCGAAGGATTCCTCCTGGTAGAGCAGCATGTCAGGCGTCACGTTCGCAAACACGGTCGGCGTGATGAAACGGCCGTCGACATCGCCGCCGGCCAGCAGCGTCGCGCCCTTTGCCTTGGCGTCGTCGAAATGCCGCTTGATGCGCTCTGCGGCACGATCGTTGATCACCGGCCCCAGGATGTTTTCCTTGCTGGAGGTTTCGCCGACCGTCAGCTTTTTCACGCGCGGAATGAACTTCTCGATGAACTCGTCATAAACGTCCTCATGCACGATGACGCGTTCGATCGACATGCAGATCTGGCCCTGGTGCATGAATGCGCCGAAATTGGCCGCCTGCACGGCCCGTTCCATGTCGGCGTCGTCGCAGACGATCATCGAGTTCTTTCCGCCGAGCTCCACGCAGCATTTCTTCAAATGCGCGCCGGCCTTGGCGGCGATCTGACGACCCACCGCAGTGGAACCGGTAAAGGAGATGCCCTTGACCAGCGGGTTCTCGATCAGCTCGTCACCGACAGCAGCGACGTTTTCACGCGAGCAGGTCACGACATTGAGCACGCCCTTTGGCAGTCCGGCTTCCTCGAATATCTCTGCCCACAGAAGCCCGCCGATATAGGGCGTATCTTCCGACGGCTTCAGAACGATGGTGTTGCCGGCAACCAGCGGGAACAGCAGGCCGCGGCCGGTCAGGATCAGCGGGAAGTTCCATGGGCTGATCACCGAGACGACGCCCATTGGGCGGCGAACCGCCATCGACACCTTGCCGTATTCCGACGGCAGGACATCGCCGATAGAGCCGTAGTTCGCAGCAGCGGCAGCCGGAAAAAGCTCCGCCGTATATCCGGTCTCGAACATCGCCTTGCCGAACCAGCCTCCGCCCTCGGCCATTACAGCTTCGGCGATTTCCTCGCGGCGTTTCTCGAAGATCTCGCCCGCCTTGATCATGATGTGCGAGCGCTTGGTGAAGGGTGTCGCCGACCATTCGGCGAAGGCTTCATGCGCCGCCTCGATCGCCCGGCGGGTGTCTTCCACCGACGCATCGGGAACATTTGCCCAGATAGACCCGTCGGACGGATTGTAGTCCGGGAATGTCTGCGACTTGGCGGTCCAGCCACCGCCGATATACATGCCGTCCAGTACGCGTGCCATTTCAATCTCCCATCAACATCTGTGTCTATTTGTTCGCCTGCAAAGCCTTCTCGGCGAGCTTTTCGGCCTTCCTGGCCAGTTTCGCGGCCTTCTTCGCCAGCTTCTTGCTTCGGCCCTTCAGTTTCTTGCCTTCCAGCGCGGCCAGATCCTCTGTTGCCCCGGCTTTCTGCAAAGCCTTAGCGCTTTTCCGGGAAGCCTGTTTTTCGCCCTTCGCCGGTTTGGAAGCTGCGGAAAGATGATGGTCGACACGTAGCGCCTCGACATGTTCCCGCTGGATGCGCGCCGCCCTGTTGGCCATTTCGGCTGCATGCTGGCTCAGTTCATGGGCTTGGTCCGACATGATGATCGTGTCTCCGCTTTTGGCCAGTGTTTCTGCCAGTTCGTGTCCGTGACCATTGGTGCCGCCATTGACGGCTCCCGAAGGAACGTAGAACTGCCTGTGTTCCGGGCGAACGGCGCTGTCCGGCGATTTCGTCGTCGCAGCCACGGCCGCGCTCCCCGAATTGGAAGCAGCAACGGCACCGTTTCCGACCGCGCCTGACGGCACGTAGAACTGGCGATGTTCCGGTCGCACGCCACTATTCGCGGACAGTGCCGGTTTATCCGTACCGGCTTCCGCTGTCGCCGTCGAACCGTTGCCGACGGCGCCGGCGGGCACGTAGAAATGCCGGTGCTTGTCATGCATGATCGCCTCCGCTTGTGGTTGTTCAGCCGCCGCAACACCGCCCAGATAGGCAGCCTGTACGGCCGGGTCGCGCGCCAGTTCCGCGCCCGTCCCTTCTCCCGTGATATGTCCGTTTTCGATCAGATATCCACGGTCCGCGATCGCCAGGCTCTGCTTGGCGTTCTGCTCGACCAGCAGGATGCCGACGCCGGTCTCCTGGACCGCCCTGAGCGACTTGAACAGATCCTTGGTCAGCAAGGGCGACAGGCCGAGCGAGGGTTCGTCCAGCATCAGGATCGTCGGATTGGACATCAGCGCCCGGCCGATGGCGACCATCTGCTGTTCGCCGCCGCTCATCGTGCGCGCGATCTGGTTGCGCCGCTCGGCAAGTCGGGGAAACAGATTGAGAATCTCGACGCGCCGTTCCAGTTCGCTGGCGCGCGCCTGCGGGCCATAGGCACCGAGTTGCAAGTTCTCCGCGACCGTCAATTCGCCGAAGATCCCGCGCCCTTCCGGCACCAGCGCGAGACCGGCTTCCACGACCTTGTGCGGTTTCGCGCGGGATATTTCCTTGCCGTCGATGGCAATCCGCGCACCGGGAGCCCCGCGCACTATGCCGCCAATCGCCTTTAAAAGCGTGCTCTTGCCTGCGCCGTTGGCGCCGAGGATGACGCAGATTTCGCCCGCCGCCACCTTGATGGAGACGTCCTCCAGCGCACGGTGCGCGCCATAGGAAACAGTCAGATGTTCGACCTCAAGCATCCTCGGCTCCCAGATAGGCGGTAACAACCTCGGGCTGCGAAAGCACGTCATGCACGGATCCGTCCGCGATCTTGACGCCACTCGACATCACCACGCAGCGATCGCACAACGAGCGAATGGCATCCATCACGTGTTCGACCATGATGATGGTGCGGCCGTCCTCGCGCAGGTCGCGGATCAGTTCGATGCCGATCCTCAGTTCGCTCGGATTCAGACCGGCGAGCCATTCGTCAAGCAGGAGCAGTCGCGGATTGGAGGCTAGTGCGCGCGCCAGTTCCAGCCGCTTCTGGTCGATATAGGTCATCGATCCTGTCGGCGCGTTGCCGCGTCCGCCAAGCCCGACTCGATCCAGCAGTATCTCCGCCTCGCGGTAGGCATCATCGCCCCAGGCGCGAACATGGCCGAAGACCGCTCCGGCGATAACGTTCTCGACCGCCGAAAGCGACGGCAGAATGCGCACGAGCTGAAAAGTGCGCGCCACGCCACGCCGCGCGATCTGGTGTGCCGGCATGCCGGAGATCACCTCGCCGTCGAGGCGGATTGCGCCGGAAGTCAGCTGCAACGCGCCGGAGATCAGGTTCATCATCGTCGTCTTGCCGGAGCCGTTCGGCCCGATCAGGCCGATAAGTTCGCTCTGCTTGACGGTGAAATCGACATCGTTGACGGCGACCAGGCCACCGAAGGCCTTGCGCGCGGCTTCGACGGAAAGGAGGTTGGTGCTGCTCATTCCGCCGCCTCCGCTACACCTGCTGCGACCGGTCGGGTCTTGTCCTTCCGGGCGCGGATGTCCTCGAAAAGACCCATGACGCCACGCGGCAGGAAGTAGACGATGGCCATGAAGGTAACGCCGATCAGAAGGCTGGTATGGTTGGGGAAGCTCGCCGAAATACGGTCGAACAGGATCGTGAACGGGATCACCCCGAGCAGCGGCGCCCATAGCCTCCCTGTTCCGCCGAGCAGCGCCATGATGACCACCTGGAAAGAGATCACCGGATTGAAGGCGGATGGTGGCTCGACATAGGCGAAGCGCGGCGCGAGGATCGCGCCGGTGATGCCTATAAACGCGCCGGAAATCACGAACAGGATGACCTTGGCCCGCGCGACGTCGATGCCGACGTGCCGCGCAACTGTTTCGTCATTGCCGATGATGCGCATGGCGAAACCCAGCCGCGAGCGGTTGACCAGCCAGCCGGTGATGAAGACCACCGCCGCGAGCGCCAGCAGCATCCAGAAAATGTGCTTCTCGGCCAGGTCGGTGAAGACATAGAGGCCAACGGCGCCGAGGAACTTCACCTGCAGCCACGTCACGACCTGACGCACCAGTTCGGCGAGGCCGAGCGTGAAGATGACGAAATAGACGCCCGAGAGACGCAGCGTCGCGATGCCCACGAGACCGGCGAGAATGCCGCTTGCAAGCGCGGCGATGAGGAGCAGCAGCGGAAACGGCAGCGTATCGATGCCTAGCCCGACCGAATAGGTGCCGATGCCGAAGAACGCCGCAGTCGCCAGCGAGATATAGTGCGTCGGGCCCGAGAACAGCGTCCATGCCGTGCACAGCACCGCATACATGGCGATATTCACCGAAAGCGACAGGTAGTAGCCTTCATCGAGGAGCGGGATGCTGGCCGCCGCGCCGAAAAGCAGCAGGGCGATTGCCGCGACGCGCTGTTCCCTGTTGTTCATCCGGATCATGCCGTCTGCCTCCCGAAGATGCCCTGCGGGCGGAAGAGCAAGACGAGGATGAACAGCGTGTAGGTGGCCGCCAGCGTCAGGCCCGGATCGATCAGGCTCGCCACCGCGGTTTCGGCAAGGCCAAGCAGAAGCGCCGCCAGCACCGCGCCACGCACGTCTCCGACGCCGCCCATGATGACGATGATCAGCGCCTTCATGGTGAAGATCACGCCCATCGAGGCGTTGAAGGTATAGAAGGTCGACAGCAGCGCGCCGCCGGCGGCCGTCAGCGCCCCGCCCAGCGCGAAGGCAAAGGCCGACATGCGCGGCACGTCGATGGCGACGAGGCTGGCCGAGGACGGGCTCACCGACACGGCGCGAACGGCCGTACCGTAGCGCGTGCGATAGAGAAAGACGTAAAGCGCCACCGCGATCACGACTGCGGCGCCCAGCGCCACGATCCGGTTCAGCCCGTAATTCTCGCCGAGGATACGCACCGGCTCCGACAGGAAATTATAGGAGAAATATTCGCCGCCGAAGACCAGAAGCATCACGCCCTGCATGATGAACATCAGCCCGAAGGTCGCGAGAATGCTGTCGATTTCCAGCTGGCCGCGGTTTTTTGCCCGGTCGACCAGCGGCTTCATCGCATAGGCATAGATCGCCCAGTTCAGGACGAAGGCTACCGGCGCGATCAGCGCGATGCCGATAATCGGATTGATTGATGCCGCCGTATACAGCCAGAACGCGCAGAAACACGCCAGAACGAGATTCTCCCCGTTGGCGAGATTCATGATCCGGGCAACACCGTATTGCAGCGTCAGCCCGAGCGCGATCAGCGCGTAGGTGCCGCCCAGAACCGTTCCTGTGATCAGTATATCCATTGGCGAATTCTAGTCTTTTTGACCGGTGCGGCGAAGGCCGCACCGGTTTTCGTGGTTAAGCAAGAAGCCGGGCCTCAATTCCAGCCGGACTTGACGATCGGCTCGGCTTCGCCGCCCACACCGGTCGATGCGATGCCCTTGAACACGCCATCCTGCCACTGGCCCACGGTCCAGAATTTGCGGATGACGTTATCCTCGAACTTCCATTCGCCCATGATCGTCTCGAACGTGCCATTCTTGATCGCGTCGATCACGGCTGCCTTGTCGAGCGAACCGGCGGCGGTGATCGCCTGCTCGAGAACCTCGAGGCTGGCGTACTGCACCGGGCTCGCCCAGTAGTCCGGCGCCTCGCCGGTCACTTCCTTCTGGCGCGCCGCGAAGTCCTTGTAGGCTTCACTGTCGGCGTTGACGCCGCCGACACCCATGATGCCGTTGGCTGCCGCACCGTTTGCGCCCGCAAACGCCGGGAACGCGGTCGCCACGCCGACATAGTAGGCTTTCACCGGCAGGTCGGCGATCGCCGCCTGCTTGGTCAGGCCGAACGTGTCACCCGGATAGGAAAAGGCGATGAACGTGTCCGGGCCGGCATTCTTCGCACCGGAGATGATCGGCGCGAAATCCTGCTGCTGCAACGGATAGGAGGTCTCGTAGACGATGTCGAAACCCGCCTCGGCGAGCGCCGGCTTGCCGGTGTTGGCGAGCTCGATACCGAAGGCGTCGGCCACGTTGACAACGGCCACCTTGTCATTGATCTGGCCCGCTTCGCGCATGTCCTTGAGAACATCAACCAGCGAGGTCGCCATGCCTTCCGAGGTGCCGAGCGTCCAGAACGAGTTCGGCCAGCGCGCGGCGAAGTCGTCGACGCCGTCCGCAACCGCGGTCACGGCGATATGCGGATAGCCGTATTTGGCGATCAGCGGTGCGGTGGCCAGGTTGATGCCGGTGCCGTAGGGCGGAACGATGAAGTCGACCTTGTCGACAGTGGCCAGGCGCTGGATGTTCTTGATCGCCTCCTCGTTGGAGGTGCGGTCGTCATACTCGATCAGCTCGACCTTCATCTTCTCGCCGCCGACATCGATGCCGCCGCGCTCGTTGACGTCATGCACCCACAACTGCACGGCCGGCCAGTAGGTCACTGCCGAGCCGCCGGCTAGCGGACCGGTCTTCGGCGCGCTGGCGCCGATCTTGATCGTGCCTTCCGCCAACGCCGGACCGGCCATGACAGCACCCGCCAAGAGCGTCGCCGCGAGGGTTTTGATAAGAGTTCTGCGTTCCATTGGTTTCCTCCCTTTTGAAACGTCGGTTTGCTGCTGCCCGATCGTCAGATCGGATAGCGGTTCTCTCCCTGCTGGATTGTGATCCAGCGAAGCTCGGTGAATTCGTCGATACCCGCCTTGCCGCCGAACCGGCCATAGCCGGATGACTTTACCCCGCCGAACGGCATCTGCGGTTCGTCGTGGATCGTCGCGGAGTTGATGTGGCATATGCCGGTCTCCAGTCGCTGCGCGATAGTCAGCGCCCGGCCGACATCGCGGCTGAACACCGCCGCCGCCAGTCCGTATTCGGTATCGTTGGCGACCGAAACCGCCTCGTCGTCGCCGTTGACGCGAATGATGGAGGCAACCGGACCGAAGCTTTCCTCGTGATAGATGCGCATCGCCGGCGAAACATTGTCGAGGATCGCCGGATCGACGAACACGCCTTCCTGACGACCGCCGGTCACCAGCGTTGCGCCTTTCATCGCCGCATCGTCGATCAGTCCCTTGACGCGTTGAGCGGCCTGCTCGGTGATCATCGCGCCGAGAACGCACTTGGGATCCCGCGGATCACCAGCCCGGATCGCGTCGGCGCGGGCGCGAAACTTTTCGACAAACGCATCGGCGACACTCTCGTCGACAACGATGCGTTCGGTCGACATGCAGATCTGGCCCTGGTTGAAGAACGCGCCGAAAACAGCCGCGTCGACCGCCGCGTCGATATCGGCATCGTCGAGCACGATCAGCGGCGCCTTGCCGCCCAGTTCCAGCAGGCACCTCTTCAGGTGCCTGGCCGCCTTTTCGGCGATCATCCGGCCGACCCGTGTCGACCCGGTGAAATTGACCCGGCGGATCGCCGGATGTGCGATCAAGGCCTCGACGATCTCCGGCGCCTTTTCCGGCGAGGAGTGAATGACGTTGACGCAGCCTTTCGGCAACCCGGCTTCGTTCAGCACTTCGCCAAGCAGCCCGTGCGTGCGCGGGCAAAGTTCCGATCCCTTAATCACGACCGTGTTGCCGCATGCAAGCGGCATTGCGACGCTGCGCGCAGCCAGGATGACCGGGGCGTTCCAGGGCGCCATAGAAAACACAACGCCGCAGGGCTGTCGAACCGCCATTGCAAAGGAGCCGGGCTTGTCGGCCGGAACAACCTCGCCCGTCACTTGGCTCGCCATCGCGCCGGCTTCCCGCAGAACACTCGCCGCCAACCTGCAGTTGAACTGACCCCAGGAAGCTGTGCTGCCGGTCTCGGCGATCATCGCCTGAACGAAATCGCCGGTACGACGTTCGAGAAGATCGGCGGCCTTGTTGAGAAGCTCGCGGCGCTCGCTTGGCGGCGTCGCCGACCAGGAGGGAAAAGCGCGGGCGGCCGCATTGGCGGCGCGAACTGCATCGTCCACGCTCGCCGCGCTGGCACGCGTCGACACTTCATGCGAAACGGGATCGATCCGCTCGAATGTCTCGCCACCCGCGGCTCCAACTGCCGCGTTGTCTATCAGGAGCGCTGCTTCCAGCATTCCTCCTCCCTAAAGCGCCTCTTCGGGCGCCATTACCGGAAATGTATACCATGCCGACGGCAGGGCATTTCCTCCTCATACTAAGGATATCGCACCTGCACAGAAAGGAAATGTAAATTTTTGGTCGATTATTGCATATTTTCAGGCTAGATAGCCTGCCAAAGGACCGAACGCCGGACACTATTCGACAATGGCATCCCACCTGCCCCAATTCGCCCATCTGCCGATATATCTGAACCGCGTGGAAGGCGGATTGCAACGGCGCATCGAAACGCTCAAACGGGGACTGGGAGCCGATGCACGCATCCTTTTTCTGCTCACCGACGGCGAAGCGAGCATTGAGGGGCGTGGCGGCAGAGCGGTTCTTTCCGGACCGTCGATTGCCTGGCGGCAGACGGCGGGCGACTTCCGCCTGATCATGGAAGCAGGCTCGTCCGGCTATGTCGCCGAGATTGCCGAGGAGACGCTCGCACGCGCGATCGGCGACTTCTTCGAATCCGCCACCATGCATACATTATTCGACAGGGACTGGACGTGCTCGTTCTCGGAAGATGAAGTGGCCCACCGCTCGGTGCAGCAACGCCTGGACAGCATCCGGAACGAGTTGTCCGGACCGCAGGCTGCGACCGGCATGATGATCGTCGCCCATCTGAGGATCATTCTGGTGACGATCCTGCGCGCCTCCGGAGTCGACGAGGTCGCCACCGCCACGCGCGGCAACAATGCGCACTATCTGCAACGCTTCCGTCAATTGCTGGAAGCCGGGTTCAGGGCCCATCACCCCGTCAGCCACTATGCTCAGGAACTGGGCATCACCCATGACCGCCTGCATACGATTTGCGTGCGCGAACTCGACAAGACGCCCAAATCGCTGATCGCCGAGCGCCTGGCGCGCGAAGCGGCCCTCGGACTGGAACGCTCTACACTTTCCGTGAAGCAGTTGAGCTACTCGCTGGGCTTCAAGGATCCGGCGCATTTTTCGAACTTTTTCCGCCGCATGACCGGACTGACGCCCGGCCGATTCCGGCGCATGACGGCTTCCACGAATCCGGAGGCGGGCGAATTCTCGCCGCCGAACTTCGCCGATTGGCCGTAACGGCCCGATGCGCTGTTGCAGCGTCCCGACAACGCGCTTACAAGCAGCCCATTCAATAACAATTCTCGCCTAGGGAGATTCTGATGAGCGTTGCCAAACCGCCCTACCGCGCCGACCACGTCGGCAGCCTGCTGCGTCCCGAACCAGTCAAGGAAGCCCGCAAGAAGTTCTTCGAGGACAAGTCGATTTCCGCCGAAGAACTGAAAGCCGTCGAGGACGCGGCCATTATCGACCTCATCAAGATGCAGGAAGATGTCGGCCTTCCGGTCGTCACCGATGGCGAAACGCGACGCGCCTATTGGCACTACGATTTCATGGGCATGCTGACCGGCCTGGACATGGAAGAAAAGCCCGGTGCGGTCACCTTTACCACCACGGCGACGCTTCCCCTCTCGCCGGTCATCAACGGCCCGCTCGATTTCCCGGCCGACCACCCGATGCTGGATCATTTTGCTTTCGTGCGCGACCACGCGAAGGTGATGCCGAAAATCTCCATTCCGGGCCCGTCCTGTTGCCATTTTCGTACTGCGGTCGAAGACATTCACGTCCCGGAGTACCGGGAAGATCCGCAGGCGCTGTTCGCCGCGCTGGCCGAGACCTACGCCAAGGCGGTGCAGGCCTTCTACGACGTCGGCTGCCGCTATCTGCAGATGGACGACATCTTCTTCGCCTATCTCTGCGACCCCAAGCACCGCGAAGCGAAGAAGGCGGCCGGACAGGATCCCGACTGGCTTATCGACCGCTATGGCTGGATGCTGCGCGAGGCGATCAAGGATCGTCCGGACGACATGGTGATCGGCATGCATATGTGCCGCGGCAACTTCAAGTCGACCCACGCCGCAGAAGGCGCCTACGACCTCGCCGCCGAGTCGATCTTCTCCACCGGCGTCGACATCTTCTTCATGGAATACGATACCGATCGTGCCGGCGGCCTGGAGCCATTGAAACTGCTGCCGAAAGGCAAGCAGCGCGTCATGCCGGGCTTCATCACCACCAAGACGGCCGAACTGGAAAGCATCGACTGGCTGAAGCAGAAATTCGACGAAGCCTCGAAATACTGCGACATCGACCAGCTCGGCATCGCGCCACAATGCGGTTTCTCTTCCACCCAGGAAGGCAACGCCATCACCTATGACGACCAGCGCCGCAAGCTGGAACTCGTGGTCAAGACGGCAGAAGAGATTTGGGGCGGAGTTAACGCCTGAGCGGCACTACCCGCTTAATACGGAAACGCACCGGTCTCGCGGCCGGTGCGTTTTTCTTTGTCGCGTGTGAAGCCGCCTCAGACGGCTTCCAGCGCGATGGCGATGCCCTGGCCAACGCCGATGCACATGGTAGCCAGCGCCTTCTTGCCGCCGCGCATCTGCATTTCCAGCGCCGCCGTTCCGGTGATGCGCGCACCCGACATTCCGAGCGGATGACCGAGCGCGATCGCCCCGCCATTGGCATTGACGTGGCCGGCGTCCTCGGCAATGCCGAGCTCGCGCAGCACGGCGATACCCTGGCTGGCGAAGGCCTCGTTTAGTTCGATTACGTCGAAATCCTGCGGTGTCCAGCCGATGCGCGCGCACAGCTTCTTCGTCGCCGGCGCCGGGCCGATGCCCATGATCCGCGGCTCCACGCCCGCCGTTGCGCCGCCGACGATGCGGGCGATCGGCGTCAGCCCGTATTTCTTCATGGCAGCTTCGGAGGCGATGATCAGCGCGGCCGCGCCGTCATTGACGCCCGAGGCGTTGCCCGCCGTGACGCTGCCGTTTTCGCGGAACGGCGTGCGCAGCTTGCCAAGCGCCTCCATCGAGGTCTCGCGCGGATGCTCGTCCGTGTCGACGACAACCGGGTCGCCCTTGCGCTGCGGGATCGTCACCGGAACGATCTCCTTCGCCAGGCGGCCGTTCTTCTGCGCGGCCGCAGCCTTGGCCTGCGAACGCATCGCGAAGGCATCCTGGTCCTCGCGCGAAACCTTGAACTGCTCGGCGACGTTCTCTCCGGTCTCCGGCATCGAGTCGATGCCGTACTGCTTCTTCATGACCGGATTGACGAAACGCCAGCCAATGGTCGTGTCATGGATTTCCGCGTGCCGCGAAAAGGCCGTGTCCGCCTTCGGCATCACGAATGGCGCGCGGCTCATGCTCTCAACGCCACCGGCAATCGCGATCTCGATCTCGCCTGCCTTGATGCCTCGCGCGGCCATGATCACCGCGTCCATGCCCGAGCCGCACAGCCGGTTGATCGTCGTGCCCGGTACGCTGACCGGCATGCCCGCCAGCAGCAGACACATGCGCGCTACGTTGCGGTTGTCCTCGCCGGCCTGGTTGGCGCAGCCATAATAGACCTCGTCGACCGCCTCCCAGTCGACCTTGGCGTTGCGCTCCATAAGCGCCTTGATCGGGATCGCCCCGAGATCGTCGGTGCGGACGGTGGAAAGTGAACCGCCGAAGCGGCCAATGGGAGTTCGGATGTAGTCACAGATGTAGGCGTCGGCCATCGTTGTTATGCTGCCTTTTCTTTTTTGTTGCCTTCATGGGCGGCCTTGGTACGCGCCTTCAGGTCGCGAAGCGTCTTCAGCTCCTCTTCTGTTGGCGTGGGGGTCTCTTCGATAACCGCTGCGAATTTGACTTTCCACCCGCATGTTGCCTGAACATCGTCTCGGCTGACGCCCGGATGCAGCGACACGACCGTGAATTCCTTCGTTTCGGGGTCAGGCTTCCAAATCGCCAGGTCCGTGATCAGCAATGTCGGCCCCTTGGTCTTGATGCCGAGGCGTTCGCGGTGGTCGCCGCCCTCGCCGTGACCGAAGGATGTGAAGAAGTCGATATTCTCGACCATGCCGCGCAGGGACTGCTTCATGGTGATGTAGATTTCACCCGACGAAGTAGCAATTTCCGGCGCGCCCCCGCCGCCCGGCAGCCGGGTCTTCGGATGATCGTAACCACCGATCACCGTGGTGTTGATATTGCCGTACTTGTCGAGCTGCGCCGCGCCGAGAAAACCGATGGTGATGCGACCGCCCTGCAGCCAGTAGCGGAACATCTCCGGCACCGACACTGTCGTGACAGCCGTGTCACAGAGTTCACCATCGCCTATGGACAGCGGCAGCACGTCCGGCGCGGTACCGATCGTGCCGCTCTCATAGATCAGCGTGATATCGGGTGCATGCGTCAGCCGCGCCACGTTGCAGGCGGCCGATGGCGCACCGATGCCGACGAAGCAGACATCGCTGTTCGTCAGCGCCCGCGAGGCCGCGATCGTCATCATTTCGTCAGGGGTGAAACCGAGGTCGCTCATGCCGCACTCCTCAAGCCTGCGACGCGACCGGCGAAATCCGCCGGCGACGCTTCGAGAACGTTTTCCTTCATCCAGACCTGGAATGTCTCGCGATCGGCGGCGATCCTGTCCCATTCCAGATAGCTCGCATTATCACGGCCGTAATAGCCATGCGCGTAGGACGGATGCGCACCGCCCGGCACTTCGCATAAAGCGGTGATCGTCCAGAACGGCAGGACGCAGGCATTGGGATGCGCATCGAGATCGTCGACGATCTCCTCGACAGTCACCACCGCACGCTTGGCGGCCAAGACGGCCTCCTTCTGGATGCCGATGATCCCCTCGATCAGGACATTGCCTCTGCGGTCGGCCTTCTGCGCATGGATGAAGCTCACATCCGGGCGTACCGCCGGAACGGCCGCCAGTTCCTCGCCCGTAAACGGGCACGTCACCGATTTGATGGTCAAATTGACCTCCTTGAGGCCGGCGCCCATGTACCCGCGAAAGACCGCGCAAGGCAGTCCTGCCGCGCCCGCCTCGTAGGCGTTGGCCATTGCCGAATGCGAATGCTCCTCGATTTGCGGCCGGTTCGGCCAGCCATTCTCGACCGCATCGCGAAGACGGCGCAGAAGACCGACGCCGGGATTGCCGGCATAGGAGAAAACGAGCTTCGCCGCCATGCCCATCCCTATCATCTGGTCATAGACCACATCGGGCGTCATCCGGACCAGCGTCAGGTCTTTGCGACCCTGGCGGATTGCCTCATGCGCTGCGGCATGCGGGATCAGGTGGGTAAATCCCTCGAAGGCAGCCACGTCGCCGTCTCTCAGGTTCTCCGAGACGGCCTCGGACAATGTCACGAACTTTACCATCGAATACGCTCCTGAGTGCCGAAAGCGTCGCTGCCGCAGCCCCGCCTCCACTTGTTCATCGACTGCTCCCGGCTGCCGAAAGGCCGGAAATGAAAGCGCGCATCACCGCGACGAGAGCCTCCGGCTGCTCGACGCATGGCAGATGTCCGGCGCCGGCGATGACCTCGTAATTGGCGGCGGGGATTAGCTTCGCCATTTCAAGCACCAGCTCCGGCGGTGTCGAACCGTCCTGATCACCGACAACGCATAGCGTCGGCACGCCGATCAGTTTCGCTTCGCGCGTATAGTCGGCGTCGCGCAGCGCGGCGCATGTCCCGGCATACCCTTCCGCAGGCGTCCGCGTCAGCATGTTGCGATAACCGGAGAAGTCCGGATTGCCGGCACTGCGAAAATCGGCGGTGAACCAGCGCTCGAGAACCGCATCGGCGATGGATGCCAACCCGTCATCCCCGACCGCCTGGATGCGCGCGTTCCACATGTCTTCCGTGCCGATCCTGTGCGCCGTGTCGCACAGGATAAGCGCCTGCACGAGATCGGGCCGGCGTGCATAAAGTCCCTGTGCAATCAGGCCGCCGACCGACAAGCCGCAGATTATGGCCTTCCTGATTTCGAGATGATCGAGCAGCGCCTCGAGATCCCCGACATGGTCATCCATCGCGTAAGGCACCTCGCCGATATCCGACAGGCCGTGGCCGCGCTTGTCATAGGTTACGATGGCGAAATCGCCGGCCAGTCGCACGATCACGTCGCGCCAGATGCGGAAGTCGCTGCCAAGCGCGTTTGCGAACAGAATCAACGGCTTACCCGCCGGAGCGCCAATTGTCTGGTAATGGATCGTCACGCCGTTGAGAAAGGCAAACTGCACGTCTTCATCCTCCGCTTGCTCGCTATTGCATATCCATATCGGAATTAATAATCAAAATACCCGATCAATCTATATCGGTTTCGCTATGGATAAGCTGTCACGTATCAAACTACGTCATCTGGAGACCTTTATGGAGGTCGCCCGCCACGGCAGTGTCAGCCGGGCCGCCGAAAGCTTGCACCTGACCCAGCCGGCCGTAACCCGCACGATCCGCGAACTGGAAACGATCTGCGGCAAACCCCTGGTCGAACGCGAGGGTCGCGGCATCCGCATCACGCCGCACGGCGAGATATTCCTGCGCCATGCCGGGCGCAGCCTGTCTGCGGCACGCAGCGGCATCTCCGCGCTGGAAGAGCTTGAATTGTCCGAAGCCACTCCGATCCGGATAGGCGCTCTGCCGACGGTTTCGGCGACCATCATGCCCGAGGCCGTCGCCGCCTATCTGGCTACCGGTACGCGCAACCGGCTTGGCATCGTGACCGGCGAAAACCGTGTCCTGCTCGATCAGTTGCGCAACGGCGACCTCGACCTTGTCATCGGCCGCCTTCCCGCACCGGAAAACATGCAGGGTCTCGTTTTCGAACCGCTCTATCGCGACAAGGTGGTTTTCGTTGTCGCTTCGAACCATCCGCTTGCCGGACGCCGGCAGATTGCCATCGACGACATGTCGGCATTTCCCGTCATTGTACCGACACCAGGTTCGATCATCCGGCCATTCGTCGACCGCCTTTTCATCGAACAGGGCTTTCCATGGCCCCGCCAGGCGCTGGAAACGGTATCGGATTCCTTCGGCCGCGCCTTCGTGCGCCGCCATCAGGCTGTCTGGATCATCTCGCGCGGAGTGGTCGCATCGGAAATCGAGAGCGGGGAGTTATCCGTACTGCCGATCGATACGGATGCGACGATGGGATCGGTCGGCCTGAACAAGCGCGCCGAGACCGACTTGCCGCCCGGTGCGGAAATCTTCGCCGACATCGTGCGCCGGATGACGATTGGCTAGAAGGGCACAGATGCCCTCGCCGGCATTAGCTGCAGTATATGCCGTTCAGGGTCCGCAACACCGACTCCACCTCATCGCCCTGCAACGAGTAGAAAATCGTCTGCGCATTGCGGCGCGTCTTGACGAGATTGGCGTCGCGCAGCTTCTTGAGGTGGTGCGAAATGGCAGGCTGCGTCAGCCCGGTATCGTCTGCCAGGCTGCAGACGCTGCGCTCGCCTTCCATCAAAAGGCAGAGGATTCTCAGGCGCTGGTGATGCGCCATCATTTCCAGCAGTTTGGATGCATCGAGAATCTTCTCTTCGAAGGCCCCCATATCCATCTTTTTATATTCAATCTCTTGCATATTCATGGTCGTAAATATATGTGAGAATGCGTCAAATCGCAAGTGAAAGACGGTAAATGTTTGTCGTGCCGAATTTGGGCAGTATCGATCGTCTGATTCGTCTCGTTATCGGGGCCCTTGTAATTTCGGCACCGTTTCTGACGGAAACAGTGGCCGGTGAGGTTGCCGCGATCGGGGTGATTGTGATTCTGACTGCTTTTGCGCGTTGCTGCCCGCTCTGTCGTCTGTTCGGTGCGAGCACGTGCGGACTCAATTAACGGGAGGAAATGAATGGAAACGGAGTTCACGCCTGTTGCCGCGCTCAGCGGTGGCGTGCTGATCGGATTGGCATCGGTACTGCTTATGGCACTGCATGGCCGCATCGCTGGCATGACCGGCATCCTCGGCGGCATTATCCCGCCTTTGGCATCCGACTGGGTCTGGCGCGCTGCCTTTCTTGCCGGCTCCATCATCGCCCCCTCCCTCGCCTTGGCGGCTGGCATCGATGTCCCGTTTGATGTCCCGGTTTCAACCGCGGCCCTTCTCGTTGGCGGCGTGATTGTCGGCCTCGGCGCTACGATCGGATCCGGCTGCACCAGCGGCCACGGCGTCTGCGGAATGGCGCGCCTGTCGCCCCGTTCGATCGTCGCGACGCTGGTCTTCATGGCCTCGACTTTCGTCACAGTCTATGTCGTTCGCCATGTACTGGGAGGTGCGTAAGCCATGCGCGTTCTTTCCGCACTCCTGATCGGCATGATCTTCGGCCTGGGCATCGCCATTTCCGGCATGGCCAATCCGGCCAAGGTGCTAAATTTCTTCGATATCGCCGGCACCTGGGATCCGAGCCTTATCCTGGTGATGGGCGGCGCACTGGTAACGGCGGCGATCGGCTACCGGATCGTTTTCCGTGCCTTGAAAGACCCGGTCCTGGAACCGACATTCAATGTACCCACCAGCCGGACGATAGACGCGCGCCTTGTCGGCGGCTCCGCCGTTTTCGGCATCGGCTGGGGTATTACCGGTTTCTGTCCGGGCGGCGCTGTTCCCGCGCTCGGCCTCGGTTACACGGAAACCTTCCTGTTCATCGCCGCCATGATCGGCGGCATCGTTTTGGCGCGGGCCTTGCAGGCAAGCGTGCTCAAAGTCCGAACCATTTGAACCAGCTCAATTGCGAGGAAGAAGGAGACGAAAATGTCGAACTACCCCGTGAACATGAACGTCAAGCCCGAGGTCAAGGCTTTCTTTGACCCGGCAACCAACACGATCAGCTATATCGTCAAGGATCCGGACAGCGATGCCTGCGCCGTCGTCGATTCCGTCATGGACATCGACTATGCCGCCGGCCGGATCACCTACGACCACGCCGACCAACTCATCAATTACATCACGTCGAACGACCTGAAACTGGAATGGATCATCGAGACCCATGTCCACGCCGACCACCTTTCCGCGGCGCCCTATATCCAGCAGAAACTGGGCGGCAAGATCGGCATCGGCGACAAGATCATGGTCGTACAGGAGACCTTCGGAAAGATTTTCAACGAAGGCACGGAGTTCCAGCGCGACGGATCGCAGTTCGACGCCCTGTTCAAGGACGGCGACACGTACCAGGTCGGCTCCATGCAGGCTTTCGCGATCTATACGCCCGGCCACACGCCGGCCTGCATGACACATGTCTTCGGTGACGCCGCCTTTGTCGGCGATACGCTGTTCATGCCCGACGGCGGCTCGGCGCGCGCGGATTTTCCCGGCGGCGACGCAGGCACGCTTTACGACTCCATCCAGAAAGTCCTGGCCCTGCCGGACGAGATGCGCCTGTTCATGTGCCACGACTACGGCCCGAATGGCCGTGACATCCAGTGGGAAACGACGGTCGGCGACGAAAAGGCGCACAACATTCATATCGGCGGCGGCAAGACGAAAGAAGAGTTCGTTCGCATGCGCACCGAGCGCGACGCTACGCTCGACATGCCGAAGCTCATCATCCCGTCGCTGCAAGTCAATATGCGCGGCGGCGAGGTTCCCACTGACAAGGACGGTCGGCCGATGCTGAAGGTCCCGGTCAACGGGCTGTAAAATAAAGCAGGCGCCGCCACCTCGGCGGCGTCTTCGTTCGGGAGGGAGGAACCCACATGGACGTCAAACCGATCAACGACAACATCGCGGTCAGTCCGCAGATTCAGCCCGCCGACGTGGCCGAAATCGCCAGGCTCGGTTACCGCTCGATCGTCTGCAACCGCCCCGATGGCGAAGGCGCCGACCAGCCGACCTTTGCGGAAGTCGAAAAAGCCGCGAAAAAGGCCGGGATCGAGGCCCGTTATGTCCCGGTTGTCGCCGGCAAGGTGCAGGACAGCGACGCCGCTGATTTCGGCAAGGCGCTCGACCAGCTTCCCAAACCCGTCTTTGCCTACTGCCGTACGGGCACCCGTTCGGCGACGCTCTGGTCGCTGCACCAGGGCGCACTCGGCACGCCGCTACCGCAGATCCTCGAAACGACCCGCAACGCCGGCTACAATATGGCCGGTGTCGTGCGCCGCATCGCCAATGCCGGCAAGACGCCGACCGATGTCGCCGACGCGGCACATGACATCGTCATCGTCGGCGGCGGCGCGGCAGGTATCTCGGTTGCCTCGAGCCTGATTGCGCGATCCGGAAATCTAGACATCGCCATCATCGATCCCGCCGATATCCATTATTACCAGCCCGGCTGGACGATGGTCGGCGGCGGCGTGTTCGATGCCGCCGTCACCGCCCGCACCATGGCATCGCTGATCCCCAAAGGCGTGCACTGGATCAAGGCCGCCGTCTCGGCCTTCGAACCGGAAAACAACGCGGTCATTCTCGATGGCTGCAGGGTGGTCAAGTACAACCGCCTGATCGTCGCCCCCGGCCTCAAGCTGGACTGGCATGGCGTCGAAGGTCTCGTCGACACGCTCGGCCGTAACGGCGTCACCTCCAACTATCGCTATGACCTCGCGCCGTACACCTGGGAGCTGGTTCGAAATCTCAAGTCGGGCCGCGCCTTGTTCACCCAGCCGCCGATGCCGATCAAATGCGCCGGCGCGCCGCAAAAGGCGCTGTATCTGTCCGCAGACCACTGGCGCCGCGCCGGGGTGCTGAAGGATGTCGACATCCATTTCTACAACGCCGGCGGCGTACTGTTCGGCGTCAAGGAATATGTGCCGGCGCTGATGGAATATATCGCGCGCTACGACGCGCACCTGGAATTCATGCACAATCTCAAGCGCATCGACGGCCCGGCGAAAAAGGCCTGGTTCACGAAGACCGGCGCCGACGGCAAGACCGAAGAGGTCGAAACGGAATTCGAGATGATCCATGTCGTGCCGCCGCAGACCGCGCCGGACTTCATCCGGGTCAGCCCGCTCGCGGATGCCGCGGGATGGGTCGACGTCGACCAGAACACGCTGCGTCACAAGAGTTTCGACAACATCTGGTCGCTCGGCGACGTGATGAATGCGCCGAACGCCAAGACCGCCGCCGCCGCCCGCAAGCAGGCGCCGACCGTCGCCAACAACGTGCTCGCGGACATGGGCCTGCTCAAGGGCATCGCCCATTACGACGGTTACGGCTCATGCCCGCTCACCGTCGAGAAGGGCAAGATCGTGCTCGCGGAATTCGGCTATGGCGGCAAGCTCTTGCCGAGCATGCCGTGGCTGATCAACGGACAGAAGCCCTCGCGTCTCGCGTGGCTGCTGAAGGAAAAGATGCTGCCGCCGATCTACTGGAAGGCGATGCTGCGGGGCAAGGAATGGCTGGCCAGGCCGGAAATCGTCGGCTGACGGTTCGGCGCGGCGATGATAGGGCGTCCGAAGCCGTCGCGGCGGTAACGGGACGAAAACGGAAAGAGACTGCGTGATGACCGGAAACGGATTGTCGGTATTCAAGCGTTACTTGCCGATTCTCGATTGGGGCAAGGACTACAATCGCGACATCTTCGCCAACGACATGCTCGCGGCGGTGATCGTGACGATCATGCTGATTCCGCAGTCGCTTGCCTATGCGCTGCTCGCCGGCCTTCCGGCGGAGATGGGTATTTACGCCTCGATCCTGCCGATCATCTTCTACGCGATCTTCGGCACCAGCCGGGCGCTTGCCGTCGGTCCGGTTGCCGTCGTCTCGCTGATGACGGCGGCCGCCGTGGGCAACATCGCCCAGCAGGGCACGCCGGAATACATCACGGCAGCGATCACCCTCGCCTTCCTCTCCGGCGCATTCCTCGTAGGACTCGGCCTGTTCCGGCTGGGCTTTCTCGCCAACTTCCTCTCGCACCCGGTCATCGCCGGTTTCATAACGGCATCGGGGATAATCATCGCCGCCAGCCAGCTGAAGCACATTCTCGGTATCAATGCCTCCGGCCATAACCTGTTCGAACTGGTCGTCTCGCTGATCGAGCATCTGGGCCAGATCAACTGGATTACCTTCGTCATCGGCGCCTTCGCCACGGCCACCCTGTTTTGGGTGCGCAAGGGGCTGAAACCGCTGCTGATCAAGAAAGGCATGAAACCGCGCATGGCCGATGTCGCCGCCAAGTCGGGCCCGGTGGCGGTCGTCGCGGTCACCACGTTCGTCGCCTGGGCGTTCTCGCTCGCCGATTATGGCGTGAAGACCGTGGGCGCCGTGCCCCAGGGCTTGCCGCCGCTGACCGCACCGTCCTTTTCGCCCGACCTCTGGGCAAGTCTGGTGGGCTCGGCCATCCTGATCTCTATCATCGGCTTTGTGGAATCGGTCTCCGTCGCACAAACGCTGGCCGCCAAGAAGCGCCAGCGCATCAACCCGGACCAGGAGCTGATCGGCCTCGGCATGGCCAATCTCGGCGGCGCCTTCACCGGCGGCTATCCGGTGACCGGCGGCTTCGCCCGCTCGGTCGTGAACTTCGACGCCGGCGCCGAAACGCCGGCTGCCGGAGCGTTCACTGCGATGGGCCTGTTGCTGGCGTCACTGTTCTTGACACCGCTGCTCTACCACCTGCCGCAGGCGACCCTCGCCGCCACCATCATCGTCGCCGTGCTCTCGCTCGTCGACTTCTCGATCCTCAAGAAGACCTGGACCTATTCGCGCGCAGACTTCGCCGCCGTCTCCGTCACCATCCTCGCCACGCTCGGCCTTGGCGTCGAGATCGGCGTAACGATGGGTGTCGCCCTGTCGATCTTGATCCACCTGTACCGCTCGTCGAAGCCGCACATGGCAGTCGTCGGCCAGGTGCCAGGCACCGAGCATTACCGCAACGTGCTGCGCCATGACGTCATTACGCACGACACGATCCTGACGTTGCGCGTTGACGAGAGCCTGTATTTCGCCAACGCCCGCTACCTCGAAGACAAGATCTACGACATGGTCGCCCAGCGGCCGAAATTGAAGCACGTCATACTCATGTGTCCGGCAGTCAATGAGATCGACATGAGCGCGCTGGAATCGCTCGAAGCGATCAACGACCGGCTGAAAGAGCTTGGGGTCCAGTTCCACCTGACAGAGGTCAAGGGCCCGGTCATGGACCGGTTGCGCCGCTGCGATTTCTTCAACCACCTCAACGGCAAGGTGTTCCTCAGTCAACACCAGGCCGTCCACACGCTGACCGGCGAGCCGGGCAGTACCGTCGCCGCATAGAACTGCTTTCCGCCCACAGCTGCCCGAACAACACTCCTGAAGAACAAATTTTCGCCATCTGCTGGAAACGGCGGATCGTTTTTCACTCCTCGCCGCGCATTTGGTGTTCCCTGCCCTGCCCTTCCGGCTATCCCCCGTTATGAACGGGGAATTGACAGGAGGGTCCCATGGACTTCGTACCGCTTATCGACGCCATCGGCGAACCGGCGACATTCGCCGTCATCGGCCTCGCTCTCGGCCTGGCTTTCGGCGCCATCGCCGAACGCACGGGCTTCTGCACCCGTTCCGCTGCGCTGGAGCTATCGCACAGCAAGGCCGGACGCATGCTGCCGCTCTGGTTGGTCGCCTTCGCCACGGCCGTTATTGTCACCCAGGCGCTGATTTTCAGCGGTCATATCGATCTGGCCGATACACGCTTTTTCGGCACCGCACAGAGCCTCTCCGGCGCGGTGATCGGCGGCGCGCTATTCGGCGTCGGCATGGTGCTGACACGCGGCTGCGCCAGCCGCCTTTTGGTACTCGGCGCATCCGGCAATCTGCGCGCCGTGTTCTCGATCGCCGTCATCGCGGCTGTCGCCTGGGCGACCTATCAGGGCCCGCTCGTACCGCTGCGCAACGCCGCCGCCGGACTGCTGATGACCTCGTCGATCGGCACCAACGATCTTTCGGTGGCCTCCGGTACCGGTTCCGGTACCGGGCTCGTCGCAGGCATCCTCCTCGCATTGCTCGCGCTCTCCGTGGCGATACTGCGCAAGCTGCCGCCGCTCTACGGAGTCGCCGGCATTGTCTTCGGCGCGTTGATCCCGGCCGGCTGGTATCTGACCTACCAGTTCTCGTTGCAGGTCTTCGAACCGGTCCAGGCCGACAGCCTGTCCTTCATGCGGCCGCTCGCCAACACACTGAACTTCGCGGCCTCCGGTGGCGACGAATCCTTCCTGTCGATGGATGTCGGCCTGTTCGCCGGAACCGTCGCGGGTGCGGCCGCCGCCTCTCTGTTCGCCCGCTCGTTCAAGGTCCGCACATTCGCCGATCCCGGGACGCCGCACTGGTTGCGTTACGTCGCCGGCAGCGTGCTGATGGGCTTTGGCGGCATTCTCGCCGTCGGCTGCACCATCGGCGCGGGCTTTACCGGCGGCGCCGTGCTGGCCATCTCGTCGCTTGTTGCGCTCGCCTCGATGATCCTGTCGGCCATCGTGGCAGACCGGGTGGTCGACGGCCGCAAGACGCAGAATGCCGAACAGGCGCCTTTCGCGGTGGCCGCCGAGTAGAAACGAAAACGGCCGCGCATTGCGCGGCCGTTCCGATTGAGGCTTTACGGCGATCAGCCGAACATGTCGGCGGTGATGCCGGCATACCAGCCGACGGATTCCTCGTAGGTCGCCTTGCGGGTCGCGGCGTCCTCCCCGGTCTGGCTGATGAAGGATTGCGTCGAGGCGATCTCGCCCTCCTGCGGCGCATATTGCGCACCGACCTTCACCCCGTCATCCGTCTCGATCAGGCTCCAGCAGGTGTTGGAGTATTTGGCCGGAAACACCTTCGATCCGATCAGTTCGCCGCGAATGTTCATCGCCGCGACCTTGGCCTGGCTGTTCGCCGAGAAGCCCGATTTCGGCATCGCGCCGGCAATCGAGGCATCGCCGATGACGAAGATGTTCTCGTCCGCCGCCGAGCGCATCGACGCCGCGTCGATCGGGCAGAAGCCGCTGTCGTTGGTGAGGCCCGCTTCGGCCGCGATCATGCCGGCTTTCTGCGCCGGGATGATGTTGAGCAGGTCGCCTTTGAAGGTGTCGATTCCCGTCTCCACCGTGCCTGCCGCCACATCGACGCTCTCGATGCCGCCATGCACATTCGGCCCGTACCACTCGATCATGCCCGGATAGTATTTCTCCCAGCCCTCCTGGAACAGGCCCTGTTTTGAGAACTTCTCCTTCGGATCGATGATTATGATTTTCGCGTCCACGCCTTTCGTCTTGAGCACATGCGCCATCATCGACACGCGCTCATACGGACCGGGCGGACACCGATAGGGATTCGGCGGCGCGATCATCACGATCTGCTGACCGCTTTCCACCGCGTCCAGTTTTTCCTTCAGCAACTGCGTCTGCGGCCCTGCCTTCCACGCATGCGGCGCGACCTCGGCCAGTTCTTCCGAATAGCCCGGCACGGAATCCCAGATGAGATCGATGCCGGGAGACACGACAAGCCGGTCGTAGGGAATCGTCGCGCCGTCCGCCATCTGCACGGTCCTGGCCGCGCGATCGACCGACATCGCCATGCCGGTGACTTTCGTGATTCCGTAGTCGGACTCCAGCTTGTCGTAGGAATGGGTGATCGACGCGAAATCGCGGTAGCCGCCCAGATAGAGATTGGAGAAGAAGCAGGTCGTGAAGGTGTCTGAATCGTCGATCAGCGTCACGTCGATCGCCCCTTCGGAGTCCTTCGCGATGTAACGCGCGACCGTCGCGCCGCCCGCACCGCCGCCGATCACGACGACCTTGGGTTTGTCCTGGGCGCGCAAATAGGTCGGCATCGCGAGCGTCGCCGCGCCGGCTCCCGCGAGCAGGCCGAAATGGCGTCTGGTTATCTGGGTCATGGTTAGATCCTCCCGTTTGGTTGCCCCGACTATCGAGCCCTATTGCGGCTCCAACCTTTCGAAATACGCGGCCAGCGCCGCGATCTCCTCATTCGCCAGGTTGGCGACACGCAGTTTCATCACCTCGTTTCGGCGGACATTGGTCTTGTACTCGAACAGCGCCTTGACGAAATAGTCCCGCGGCAGACCGACAATTGACGGGATGCCGTCCGCATGGCCGGACGCCTGGTGACAGGTCACGCACTCTCCGGCCAGATATTGGCCGTAGTCGGGATCGCCTTCCATCGCCAGAACGATATCGGCGAAGCTCGTTGCCGGACCCTCTGCCGTATCCGTGTCTTCGACAAGCGCCCCCGGGACGTTGACCGACGCCGTCGCCAGCCACTCGATCAGAATCGTACGGTCGTCGGGATCGCTCATGCCGCGAAACGACATGCGGTTTCCCTTGATGAAGTCGCGCGGCTTGGCGAGATAGGTATCGAGCGCTTCGGCATCCCAGACGAGGCCGTTGTCACCCGCTTCGCGCATCGCCTTGGAGTATTTGAAGCCGTCCATCGAACCGGCCACCCGGCCTATGATGCCGTCGAGATGCGGGCCGATCTTGTGACGCGCGCCTTCGCCGACCTCGTGACAGGACTTGCACTGCGAAAAAAGACGCTCGCCGGCAGGATCGGACCGATCCTCGGCGAGCGCTGGGAGGTAAAGGACTGGGAGCGCGGCGAAACAGAACCCGAGCAAGACCTTCGCCAGGTCAGCGACGACTGTGCTTCCTCTTTCCCTGTTTCGCATCGGCCTCCTCCCAAAGCCTGCTGCGGAATGTCCAAGCCGTCCTAGTCGATCCCGCCGCCTGCATTTTCATCATCACCGGCATCCGGCGTCACGTCCAGTACGCGTGCATGCATGGTGATCTCTACCGATTCCTTGCAGTCGGTCATGCAGGCGTTGTCCGCCGTGAAAACCGGATACTCCGTCTCGGCGCGGTCATCGATGATGAACCCGTCGGCGTTGGGCATTTCCACGTCGAGGAAGTTCTCGTTCGACAAGACAAAATCCTCGTCCACGAGATCGTTCGAGTACAGGATGTAAGCCACAATGGCATAGACTTCGTCGGGCTCGAAGATCTGCGCGTTGCCGAACGGCATCGAGCGATTGACATAGTCCCAGGTGGTCGAGAGATAGGGCCAGTATGAGCCCACGGTTTTCAGCGGATCTTCGTGGGCCAAGGTGCCCTGACCGCCGGCGAGTTTCGGCCAGTTGTCGACGCCCTCCGCGAAATCGCCATGACATGAGGCGCAGTTCTCGGCGAAAATCTCTTCGCCGGTGAGCACGTCGCCACTGCCTGCGGGCAAGCCGCGTCCATCGGGCAGGATTTTCACGTCCCATGCCGCGACTTCATCTCCGGTCGCCTTTCGTCCGAGACCGAAGGCACCATCGTGATCGGACTCGTGCGGAGCGGCAGCGGCGGCCGGCGCGCTTGCCGCCGGTTCGGCCGCGGGTGCCTCGGCGACTTCCGTCGCCTCCTCGGCCGGAGCCTCGGCAGCCTCTTCCGCCGCGGAGCCTTCCGAGAAGGTCTTCAGATAGGCGATGACATCTTCGATCTCAGCGTCCTTCTTCAGGCCGGCGAATGCCATTTTCGTTTTTGGAACGACGTCTTTCGGCGCGGCCAAATATGCCGCCAGCGCCGCGTCGTCCCACACCATGCCGCCTTCACCGGCTGCGATCATGGCCTTGGAATATTTGAAACCGTCCGCGGTGCCGGCCACGCGGCCCATGACATTGTTCAGTTCCGGTCCGACCTTGTGCTTGGCGCCTTCGCCGACCGCGTGGCAGGCACGGCACTTCTTGAACACTTTTTCGCCGGCGGCCGGGTCGGCGGCAAATGCCGGGCTGGCGACCATGGCAACGGCACCGGTCAGAAGCGCTGCCTTAAGAAACTTCAACATTTTCCGCCTCTCCGTTCGCACGCACCCACCAGGTCTGGATGCCGTTGTTGTGGTAGATGGAATTGTAGCCACGCACTTCACGCAATTGCGTTTTGGTCGGCTGCACGTAGCCGGTATTGTCGCGTGCACGTGACTGCAGGAGCATTTCCGAGCCGTCCCAGTTGATATCCAGGTAGAACCGGGTCAGCGCCTTGTCGACGCCAGGCGCGGCGAGACGGGCCTCCTGCCAGTTCTTGCCGCCATCGAGCGACACGTCCACACCGCTGATGTGGCCCCGTCCGGTCCAGGCAAGACCGGTAATGACCAACGGCCCCTGCCCATGGGTGATCGGCGATTGCGGACTCGGCGAGGTGATTACCGACTTGGCATCCATCTCCCAGGTCCATTTGCGGCTCGTTCCGTCGGCAAGGGTATCGGTGTATTTCGAGGTCTCTTCCCGGCTTTCGACGGCAGCATCGACCACTTCGATGCGGCGCAGCCACTTGACCCACATGTTGCCTTCCCAGCCGGGAACAACGAGGCGAACCGGATAGCCGTGTTCCTTGCGCAACGCTTCGCCATTGGCCTTGAAGGCGACAAGGCAATCGTCCAGCGCCTTGTCCATCGGGATCGAGCGGCCGTTCGAGCTGGCGTCGGCGCCTTCCACGTAAACCCATTTGTCCTTCAGGTCGCCGGCGGCCGTGAGCCCGGCTTCCTCCAGCAGGGTACGCAGCGGTATGCCGGAATATTCCATGTTGTGGATCATGCCATGGGTGAATTGCGCGCCGTTGAGCTGCGCACCGGCCCATTCCATGCCGCTATTAGCCGCGCATTCGCAGAAATACACGTGATTTTCGCGCGGAAAACGTTCGAGGTCGGCATAGGTGAAAACCAGGGGCGTATCCACCAGGCCGTTGATCATCAGCCTGTAGTCTTCCTTGCGCAGTTCGATCGCGCCCGAGTGATGACGCTCGAAGGCGCAGCCCTGCGGGGTGATGGTGCCGTCGAGCGCGTGGATCGGCGTGAAGTTGATCGACGAAATCGTGTCGGCGGTCAGCCAGCCCACATTGCGGCGCACGACATCGGATTCGAACTGGATCGGCAGGCCATAAGGCGTCTCATCGACGCCTTCGCCGGTGTAGCGGGCCCAGTCCTGTATTTCGGTGATAAGCGGATCGCCTTCGGCTCGAGCGATAGCCGCCGTCGCCAAGGTTGCTCCGCCGGCGATACCCGCCTGCAGGAAGCGGCGGCGCGATGCCACCATCTTTTCCTGGGTGTCTTTTTGCTTGTTGCTCACACGTTCCTCCCGGATCGCTGACATATTCAATTTTTTCTATATATCAGGAAAAATCTTGCATGTCGAATGCAAGACCTCCTGATAATCACGCCTCGACGATAACCGAGGTGTTTTCCTTGAGCTGCACGACGGGGTTTTTCGCCAGGTAGCTCTCGACCACATCCCAGATCGCAGGTCCTTCGGTGCCTTCATTGACCGAAGCCCAGCCGGCGACCGCGTATTCCTTGTCCGCTTCGACCGCTTCGCCGGTTTTCAGGACAGTCATGTCGGAAATGCGCGAACCCATCTGCTCATGAACATTGATGCGGTAGCCCATGCCGCCGACACGCACCATGTCGCCGCCCTGCTGGTAGTAGGGATCGATGTTGAAAAGGTTGTCGGCCACATCCTCGATGATGTCCTTCAGCATCGAACCGCTCATCATCGAGCGATAGGCGGCGGGATAGGTCATCGAGGTTGCATTGTGCAGGTCTTCGACAGTGATCGACTGGCCCGGCAGCAGGCTCGTGCCCCACCGGAAGCCCGGCGACAGCGCGATATCCGCGTCCCGTTCGGCGAGCAGCGCGTCGCAGATCAGGTCGTCGAACGTGCCGTTGAAGTTGCCGCGGCGGTAAAGCAGCGAATCGGTCTTGCCGAGTTCGCGTGCCAGTTCCGCCTCGTAGGGCGCGCGCACCTTGTCGATCAGCGCCGCGATTTCCGCATCCGGCGTTATGATGTCGGAGAAGATCGGGATCAGCTTGTACTTGTAGCCCTGCACTCCGCCGTCGCGCACGTCGAGATCGACGCGGCTGATGAATTTTCCGTTGGAACCCGAGGCAATCACCAGCGTGTCGTTGACGATCACCGGTTCGGGCAAGGCATCGTGCGTGTGGCCGGTCAGGATGACGTCGATGCCGTCGACGCGCGAGGCCAGCTTGCGGTCGACGTCGAAGCCGTTATGCGAGAGCAGCACCACAACGTCGGCGCCCTCTTCACGGGCCGCCTCGACATTGGCGATGACATCTTCCTCGCGAATGCCGAACGACCAGTTCGGGAACATGTAACGCGGGTTGGCGATCGGCGTATACGGGAACGCCTGTCCGATGACGGCGACGCGCACGCCGCCCTTGTCGTAAATCTTGTAGGCCTCAAAGGCCGGCTCGTTCCACTCCGCGTCGTAGATGTTGCCGCCCAGGAACGCGAATGGCAGGCTTTCGACCAGTTCAGTGACGCGGTCGGCGCCATAGGTGAACTCCCAGTGACCGGTCATCGCGTCCGGCTTGAGTGCATTCATCACCTCGACCATGTCCGATCCCTCGGTCTGCAGCGAGGTGTAGGAGCCCTGCCAGGTATCGCCGCCGTCGAGCAGCAGCACGCTGTCGTCGCCGCGCTCGGCGCGGATGCTCTTGATGACCGTCGCGCAGCGGTCAAGGCCGCCCATCTTGCCGTAGGTCTTGGCGAGCGAGACGTAATCGTCCGAGGTCAGCGCATAGGCATGCGGCGTGCCCGGCTCGATATTGTATAGCTTCAGGAAGTCTGCCCCGGTTACGTGCGGCGGCAATCCGGTCGCTTCGCCGACACCGAGATTGATCGACGGCTCGCGGAAATAAAGCGGCTTCAACTGCGCATGGATGTCCGTGATATGGACCAAGGTGACGTTGCCCGTCGCATCAAAGGCAAGAAGCTCGTCTTCCGTCAGCGCCTGTTGCGCCATGGCGCGGGACCATTGCCCGACCATTCCGGGACCGGCAACGGCGGCCGCTGCGACGGAGGCCATCAGAAATTCGCGACGTGAAAACATTCCAGTGCAACTCCAGACAACAGGAAGCCGTCCGGCCGCTGGCCGGCGAACCTAACCTGAAACCAATGTGTTTGACCGGGGCACAAGGCCCCGGCCGGGTTTGTGGCGATTGCCCTACTGGCGAACCGCCGGCGTTTCGACCGAAAGGCCGGTGCCGCGCCAGGTCACGTAGACCTCCAGCGCCATCAATTCATCCGAGAACGCGGCCGGAAACTCGGCGCGGGTGTCGCGAATGCAACCGCGGAAACGGTTGTGAAGCGAAACCAGCGCAGCCTGCTTCAGACGATAGGTCGGAAATCCGTTGACCTGACCCTGGCTGAGGTGGTCGGCGCGTATGTATTCGCCGTTGTGATCCTCATGGCAAGTGGCGCAGGAAAGGTTCAGCTGGCCGGTACGGGTGTAGTAGAGTTCTTCGCCCTTGTCCCACCATGTCTGCATGTCGCCCTGGCTCAGGTCGATCGAAACCGGCTCACCGAGCGACTGATGCTTGATATAAGCCGTCAGAGGCTTCTGACCGCCCTTGTCGAACGCGTAAGGCTCGGCGCCCATGCGCTCTTCGCGGCATTTGTTGATCTGCAGCTCGATATTGATCGGGCGTCCCGCATCTGCATCCCATTTGGGATACTGCGCGCCGACTCCCGCCATCGATTCCGAAGCATCGCCATGACAGGTCGCGCAGGACTTGCCCTCGCTGCCTTCGACCGTGTTCCAGATCTGCTCGCCGTCTTCGACGCCCAGCATTGCCGGATTTTCGAAGGTATCGGCTTCGAGAGCCCGCGTTTCCTTGGTGCGGTAGTGCCAGCCGGAAATCAGCTCGTCGAGCGGATGACCTTCCGGCGGCGCCGTGCGCGTCGTCATTTCGATTTCGCCGTCGATAATCAGCTGCTCATCGACCGGACCACCGGCCTGGGCTGCGGCGGTGAACGCCCCGGCCATTGCGATAGCGGCTGCTGTGACAAGATATTTTTTCATCAAGGTGCTTCCTCCCGGAAAGGGTAAAACGGCCTGCCCTCCCGCGCAGGCCGTACGCCTTATTTGAGCGCGATTTCCTTTTCGTCCGTGTAAACGGAACCGTCGTCGTCCACCCAGGTGAACTTGAACGTGCCGGCTTCCGATACCTTCGCCGTGAACTCCAGATAGGGGTTCGCGGAGACGGACGGCTCGATGTCGCAAGAGAACACCGTTTGGCCGTTGAACTCGCAGGTGAACTTGTTGATGATCTGACGAGGAATGGGCTTGCCTTCCTTGTCTTTGCGCTGACCCGACTCCATCGGGTGGCTGATCAGGGTCTTGATGGTGATGACCTCGCCCGCGGAAGCGGACTTCGGCACTTTGACGCGTGGTTTAACCGATGCCATTTTCTCTATCCTCCGGATCCGATCAGCCGCCGCAGCCGCCGATGGTCACCTTGACTTCTTTCTTGTCCATGAAAACCTTGCCAGTATTCGTTTTCGCGACAGCGAAAACGTTCTGGGTCTTGGCAAGCCGCATGCGGGTCGTGGCAGAAGCTTCGCCGCTCATCGGCGTGAAGTTGAAGGTGATCACGTCCGGCGACGGGTTGCCGTCGGCATAGATAACCACCGACTCGACATAGTCATCATCCGTCATCGGGCTTTCGACCGACACAGAGATCGGCACGGTGTTGCCGTTTTCCGCGATTTCAGGCGCGTCCAGCGAGATCGTGCCCATCGCCGGCTCGGCGCCGCCCGAAAATTCCTTGATCTGCGCCATCACATCGTCTGCGGTGGCCGCAGCGGGCCCCGAGCGCATACCGGCGACAACGCCTATGGTCGCGCCCACCGAAAGGGTGAGCATCGAACGCCGTGTAAGAGTCATTCCCTATCTCCTTCCTTGGAAGATTATTCTTTTAGCGTCGCGAGATACGCGACGACATCCTCGACCTGCTGGGCAGTCAGAATCGTCTTGCCCACAAGATCCTTGCGAACATCGACGCCGACCTTGAGCGTGTAGAAGCCCGGCATGATCGTGTCCTCGGAGAAAACCTCCTTCGAGTTGACCACGATCGCGCGCAGCTCTTCCGTCGACCAGCGGTCAGCGACGCCGTCGAGCGTCGGCCCGACTTCGCCGTGGAACAATTGGTCGCTCTGATCAGTGACGGCATGACATGCCAAGCAGTTGCCGAGCTTGCGATCGGCAAAGGTCTTGCGGCCGGCTGCCGGGTCACCGGCGGCACCGGAGAGCGACTCGGACACTTTCATGTCCGATATCGCGACATCGCCGGGCGCCATTTCGCCGTATGCGATAGCCGTGGACGCCAAGATGGCCGCCCCGGCCGTAAGCCATGTCCGTGTTTTGAAAACCATTGGCAGTAGTTCCTCCTCCTTGCGGGCACTCCTCCAAAAGCACCCGGATTCACCGGTGACTCATGGTATGCCAGCCACCTGTTCGCGCCAAGCTATCCAAAAGATGTGCATCAATCAATGCACAAATATGATTTTTTGAATACTTTTTGCACGGGCCTCCGGCGCCCTATTCCGCGTCCAGCCGGCCGGCCTCGCGCAACTCGTTGATTATGCGTGCATGATACTTCTGGAAGTGCTCGTCGGTCTCATAACCCTTCTCGTGCACCCAGCGGAACATGTTGAGAAAAGTCCATTTGCCGAATGCGCCGGGCATCGTTGCTACAGCCGCTTCGGCTGCGGAGACGCCCTCCGGCGCTTCCTCGGGCAGGAAAACGATCGTCGGGGTGAAAACATAGCCCCATTTGCGCGCCGCCGTCTTCTCGGTCAGCACATCGCCGTCGAGATCGGTGACCTCCTCGTCGCCGAACATGTTGTACTGCACGACCTTGAAGTTGGCTTTGATGAAGTCTGAAACCTCCGCGTCGGAGAGGATTTTCTCGTGCATCGCCTTGCAGTAGATGCAGCCGCGCTGTTCGAAGATCAGGACCAGCCTCTTGCCCTCGTCGGCGGCGGCCTCGATATCCTCCGCGACATCCTTGAAGGTGATGGAGAACCAGTCTTCCTTGTGCAGCCCGTCTTCGCCGAGCTCGGCCGACGCTGCGGGCAGCGCGGAAACCATCAAGAGAATGCTTGCCAGTGCAATGAGACGTCTCATCATCGTTCCTCCTCCTATCCGACCGTGGAAAATACCGGGAATGTATCGAGCAGCCATTGCGCGATGCGCGACATCTGGCCCGTCATGAACAGGATTCCTGTGACGACCAGCAGGGCGCCCATCGCCTTCTCCACCTTGCCCATGTGCCGCTTGAAGCGGTTTGCCCAGCCGATGAACCGGCTGGCGAACACCGCTGCCGCGATGAACGGTAGTCCGATGCCGAGCGAATAGACCGCGAGAAGGCCCGCTCCGCGCATCGCCGTGTCCTCGGTGCCGGCAATGAACAGGATCGCGGCGAGGACGGGCCCCACGCAGGGCGTCCAGCCGAAGGCGAAGGCCAGCCCCATGATATAGGCGCCGAAGAAGCCCGCCGGCTTTTTGCGCACATCGACACGCGCCTCGCGGTAGAGCATCGAAATGCGGAAGACGCCGAGGAAATGCAGCCCCATGATCAGGATGATGATCCCGGCGATGATCGACAACGTGTCGAAATAGCGGGCGATCGACTGCCCGATGAAGCTGGCCGTCGCGCCGAGCGCGACGAAAACGGTGGAAAAGCCCAGAACGAAGGCAATCGCCGAGAAAATGATCCGCCGCGCACGCTCGCGCTCCATCTCCGCGGATTGCAGGTCCGTGAACGAGACGCCGGCCAGATAGGCGAGATAGGGCGGCACGATTGGCAGCACGCAAGGCGATATGAATGATAGCAGGCCGGCAACAAATGCGGCGCCGAAGCCGATGTCCAACACGAGCGTCCTCCCCCGATCGTCGCCCGAAACTTACAATCGGGCTGTTAAACATGCACACAATGCTATATATAAATAGAAATCAAGCCCTCTGGAGCGTAGGAAAGCAGAATGGCCAGACCGGTTAAAACATTCCTGTTTGCTGCGTTGGCGGCAGTCGCCGCCGCGACGGCCGCGCCGGCCGCGGAACTGGTCATGTTCGAACAGGCCGGATGCGCCTGGTGCATCCGCTGGAACAAGGAAATCGGACCCGCCTATCCAAACACGCCGGAAGGCAGGATCGCGCCGCTGCGCCGTGTCGACATTCACGAGCCGCTGCCCGATGACCTGGCAGGCATACGCAAGGAGCGTTTCACGCCGACTTTCGTGCTTGTGGAAAACGGCGAGGAGGTCGGTCGCATGCGCGGCTACACGGGTGACGAGTTCTTCTGGTTTCTGCTCGCCGAAATGCTGCAGAAGCTGGACCGCGCGAAAGCGGGATGAGTGCCATTTAAATTCCGCCGCGTGACGGGTATAAGCGTAATGAAAGTTTGAAAATCGGAATAGATTTATGCCGCTGCCGAAGTTCAATCCCGATATGGAAGCCAACGACGCCGACGCCCTCATCAAGCAGGCGCGCGAGGCGAGCGATCTGCTGAAGGCGCTCTCGCACGAGACGCGGCTTCTGATCCTCTGCATCCTGTCGGAAGGCGAGAAGTCCGTCTCCGAACTCGAGGAAATCCTGTCGATGCCGCAGGCAGCCGTCTCGCAGCAACTGGCCCGGCTCCGTTTCGACCGGCTCGTCAATACCCGCCGCGAAGGCCGCATGATCTACTACAGCGTGGCCGGCCAGGAAGTCTCCTCCGTGGTCGAAACGCTTTACGAGCTTTTCTGCCGCCCGGTCCGGTCCGCTTGACGGCCATCGGGGCGCTCCAAACCACCGTCCAGCTTGCCAAGCTGCCCCAAAAGGGGCAGTTTCGTTGATATTGCGCCGTTAGAAGCGCGGGAGGACTCGGGATGTTTCTCTTGGAAAGCGCCTGGTCGCTGCCACTGGCCGGTCTCCTTATCGGTTCGGTCATCGGATTTGCCGCGCGCCGCTACCATTTCTGCACGATGTCCGGGCTGGAGCGCCACTGGTATGCCGGCGACAGCTCCGGCTTGCGTGCCTGGGTGCTGGCCGCCGCCGTGGCGCTGGCAGTGACGCAATCGATGGCCGTGCTCGGCTGGATCGACATATCCGAAAGCTTCTACCTGACCGAACCGCTTCCCATCGCCGGCACGATTATCGGCGGCATCATGTTCGGCGTCGGCATGGCGCTGGTCGGAACCTGCGGCTTCGGCGCCATCATCCGGCTGGGCGGCGGCAGCATGCGCGCCCTTGTGGTGCTGACCGGTATCGCGCTGGCCGCGCTCGCTGCCCAGCGCGGGCTGAGCGGCCATGCGCGCGTCGCGCTTCTCGATCCGTTGTCGCTCGATCTGAATTCGCTTGGCGGCCAGTCCGCCGGCGCGCTGCTGTCGAACCTCGCCGGTTTCGACGTGGCCTTTCCGCTCGCCATGCTGATCGCCGCGATCCTGTTTTTCTGGGTGTTCCGTGACGCCGCGTTCAGGCGTAATCGCGAAAAACTGATCTCCGGCACGGTTATCGGCGCCGGAATCGCCGCAGGCTGGTTTGCCACTTCGTTCATATCGCAGCGCCTGTTCGATCCGGTGCAGATAGAGGCAGGCTCCTTCGTCATGCCGCTTGGCGATGCGATGCTGCAGATCATTACGGTGACAGGCGCCCTGCCCGACTACGGCGTCGGCCTCGCCGCCGGCGTGCTGGTCGGCGCGACGCTCAGTGCCTGGCGCTCGAAGGACATGCGATGGGAAGCCTGCGACGACGCCCGCGAACTGAGCCGTCACCTGCTCGGCGCTTTTCTTATGGGAACCGGCGGCGTTTTCGCTCTCGGCTGCACCATCGGTCAGGGCGTCAGCGCCGTTTCCGTCATGGCCGTGTCGACGCCGATCGCGATGCTGTCCATCGCGTTCGGCGCGCGCATGGGGCTTGCCTATCTGCTGGAAGGATCGGCCTTTGCCTTCATGCGCCGGCATGGCCATTCCGGCCAGCCGGCGGAGTAAGGCGCTCCGTTCCTAGCCTTCGGACACGAAGCGATAGGCAGTCCCGTCCTTTTCGACGCGGCCAATACCGCCGCCCGGCAGGTGGAAGCCGACGAAACGGCTCTGTTCCTGCGCCAGCCGGTCGAGCAGTTTCACGCGCGTCTCGATGCCCTGCTCGGTGTCCTGGTCGGAGCCCGACGCCCATTCCGGATGTGCGAACGATACGATTTCGCTGGTCGCCGCGTCGCCGATCACCGTCACGCTGTCGCTGCCGTCATGGATCGCGAAGGACGTATGCCCCGGCGTATGGCCATGCGTGTCGACCGCTTCGACACCCGGTACGACTTCGTCGCCCCAGTTGAACAATTGGATGACATCCTCCAGCGCTTCGAGACGCGCCTGCGCGCCGACGACGAAGCTCTTGCGCGCTTCCGGCATCTTTTCCAGCGTGTCATCGGCACGCCAGTAGTCCCATTCAGCCTGGTTGATGTAGTAGTTCGCTTCCGGGAAAACGAACTCGTCGAAATCGTCCAGCAGGCCCCAGATGTGATCCGGATGGGCGTGCGTGAACACCACGTCGGTCACGTCTTCCGGCGCGATACCGGCGGCATCGATATTGTCGAGGATCTTGCCGGCGCTCGGCATGAAGTTCGGTCCGGAACCCACATCGAACAGCACCACGCGATCGCCGTCCTTCAGCACGGTGACATTGCAGTCCGGCTCCAATGCGTCGGTGCGCAGCCCTGCCGCCTCGAGCAAGGCCTTCAGTTCTTCCTGCGGCACGTCCGGAAACACGAAATCGAGCGGCAGGATGAGATTGCCGTCGCTCACCGTTGTGATGGTCTTCTCGCCGAGCGCGATATCCGCGACGGCACGTGTGCTGAAGCCCGGCACCATCGGTGCCGCCGCAGTGACACCAAGCAGCGCAAGCGCCTCGCGGCGCGTCCAGTATTTCGTTTTCATTGCGTTCCTCCCGCATGTCGAAACATATTCGTATTTGAATATATGCGTGTCAGCTTGATCAAGGTCAACGTCAATACGACCGAAATCGGTCATTCATGGCCAAGAAGGTTTACCTATGGACATGTTGACCGATTTCCTGGCCGCAATCGTTGATCGCATCGGCGAGAACTGGACGCTAGTCCTCGGCGGAGCGGTTATCGGAGCTTTGTTCGGCGCTTTTGCGCAACAGAGTCGCTTTTGCTTGCGCGCGGCCACTGTCGAGTTCGCACGCGGCCGGATCGGCGAGAAGACCACCGTCTGGCTGATTGTCTTTACGGCCGCTGTATTCGGGACGCAGGCGCTGGATGCGACCGGAATCCTGTCGACCGGCGAAGCACGCCAGATTGCCTCGCCGCAAAGCCTTTCCGGGGCTGCCATCGGGGGCTTGCTGTTTGGCAGCGGCATGGTTCTTGCGCGTGGATGTGCCAGCCGCCTGCTCGTTCTTTCCGCGACCGGGAATTTGCGCGCGCTTCTGTCCGGCCTCGTCTTTGCCGTCGTCGCGCAGGCCAGCCTGCGCGGCTTTCTGTCCCCGTTGCGCGAGGCGCTCGCCCGCCCGCTGACGACTGTCACCACAGGCGGAAACGATCTTCTTGCGATGACGGGGCTCGATACGGTGAAAGCCGTGACGGCAGCTGGAATTGCGCTGATTCTGTCGGTTATTGTCGCGACTCGCCAGAACGTGAATGCCTGGCGTGCCGTCATGGCCTTCCTGGTCGGCATGATGGTGCCGGCCGCCTGGCTGTTTACCCACACGATGCGCGGCATCGCCTTCGAGCCGATCACGATGAACTCGCTCACCTTCACGGGCCCGTCGGCCGATACCTTGATGCTGTTCCTCACCCCGCCGGGTTCGATGATGGATTTCGATATCGGCCTTGTGCCCGGCGTCTTTCTCGGTTCGTTTCTTGCCGCCTGGCTGACGGGCCAGCTGCAATTGCAGGGCTTTCACGACGGCAAGTCCATGCGCCGATACCTCGCGGGTGCCGCAATGATGGGTTTTGGCGGCATGCTGGCCGGCGGTTGCGCCGTCGGGGCCGGCGTCACCGGCGCATCCGTATTCGCCATGACCGCATGGATAACCCTGTTCGCCATGTGGCTGTCGGCCGGTGTCACCGATTGGCTGGTTGACCGGCATGATGAAAAGCCGGCTCCTTCGGAACCGGCTCTGGGACAGCAACCCGCCGAATAGACGCTACGCCACGGCCCTTGCGAGGGCGCATTGGGACCATAGGTCGCAGAGCGCGGAGGCAAGGTGGTCGATGTCGGCCTGTGAGTGCAGCGGCGTCGGCGTGATGCGCAGCCGCTCCGTCTTCACCGGGACCG